>Ga0247609_10003053_pt1 | contig 17183 bp, 16 predicted proteins | sample 172DNAGHGlowgp2_FD_193487 | JGI IMG/M metagenome (GOLD analysis project Ga0247609, IMG submission 193487) | Sheep rumen microbial communities from Palmerston North, Manawatu-Wanganui, New Zealand - 1728 DNA GHGlow gp2 | ecosystem: Host-associated > Mammals > Digestive system > Stomach > Rumen ...
ATCTACACGAGAGTGCACATGGTCCACATGGCTTAGTTGCTGGTACAACTGGTTCCGGTAAAAGTGAACTATTGCAAAGTTATATTTTGTCTATTGCGGTTAATTTTCATCCCTATGAAGCAAGTTTTTTGCTCATTGACTTTAAAGGTGGTGGGATGGCAAACCAGTTTTCCTCCCTTCCTCATGTTGTGGGTTGCATAACAAATATAGAAGGAGATGAAGTGGCTCGTTCTCTCCTTTCGCTTAAAGCTGAACTAACGAGAAGACAGCGGTTATTTGCTGAATCCGGTGTTAACAATATTGAAAACTATATCAGAAAATATAGAAGCAAAGAAGCAAAAACGCCTATTCCACATCTCATCATAATCGTTGATGAATTTGCCGAGTTGAAAGCCGAACAGCCAGAGTTTATGAAAGAACTGATAAGCACAGCCCGGATCGGCAGAAGTTTGGGTGTTCATCTAATTCTAGCAACGCAAAAACCGGCTGGCCAAGTCAGCGATCAGATTTGGAGTAACTCGAGATTTCAACTATGCCTTAAAGTTGCTACTTTGCAGGATAGTAACGAAGTAATACGCTCGCCATTGGCAGCAAGAATTCGTGAACCTGGCAGGGCATATCTACGTGTCGGCAATAATGAAATATTCGAGTTGTTTCAGTCTGGATATAGCGGTGCTCATGTTGACAAGGATACCACACAATTACAAGCAGTCGTTTCGGCCATTTGTGCTTATTATGAGAGTCTAAGAATTAATAAGCTTCAATCTATATGTTTTCCTCCACTTCCCAATCGCATTGAGATGCCCGAAAAATTACCAATCAAGGAATTTGGGGGCGTATGCCTAGGAATACTCGACGACCCAGCTTCTCAATATCAGGGCCAGGCAATTATCAATGTGACAAACCGAAACACAATTGTAATTGGGGCGTCCCAGACAGGAAAGACAAGCTTTTTGCAAAGTGTCATTTTCCAATTGTCCAGCTATAATTCCCCGAAAGATATTAATCTTTATATAATAGACATGGGAGCAATGACATTGAAAGTCTTTGAACCATTGCATCATGTTGGGGGAGTAGTTACCGCGCTTGATTCGGAGCGAATGAAAAGTTTGTTTAGATTGCTAACTCTTGAGGTTGAACAGCGAAAGCAAATTTTCTCTGAGGAGGGTATCAGTTCCTTCGCCTCCTATCGAGACGGTAATCACGACCGTCTACCACAGATTGTAGTGTTGATAGACAATGTGAGTATATTCAAAGAAGTATATGGTGATGAATATGAAGAAATACTCGTTCGTTTTTTGCGGGAAGGATTAACCTATGGTATATCATTTGTCCTTTCAAATCCACAAACAAGTGGAATCGGATACAAATATCTTTCTTCAATAACTAATAGGCTAGCTTTATTCTGCAATGACTCTGCTGATTATACTTTCCTGTTTGATCGAGCTCGGTTGGAGCCAAAAAACATCCCCGGGCGTGCGATAACTGTTGCGAACAAGAGCATGTATGAGCTACAGTGTTATTTGCCGTTTACAGGACATTCAGAAAACGAGCGAAACACAAATATAAAAGCGTTTGTAAGCAAAACTAATAGCCGCTATCCAAGTATGTTGGCAAAAAAAATACCTTCGGTTCCAAAACGGCTGAGTTCTTCGTATTTAACAGAAAACTATCCAGAGATCTCTATTGCTGATAATATTCCCTTTGCTATCAACTATGATTCCGTTGAGTGTGTTAGCTTCAATATCCAAACACAATTTGTTTTAGGGTTAGCTGGCAGAAACATAACCGAAAAGAATTGTTTTCTCGACGCATTATTGAAGAACATAGGTAAGAACTACTTTAAACGGCCTGTTTCCCTTTATATTATTGACAATTATGAGAGAAAACTGGGAAGTTACAAAGATGTTCCCATCGTAAAAAAATACTATACTTCATCTCAAGCAGTTATCGAAGTAATAGAAAACATATACGATGAACTAAAGAAGCGATTTGAACTATTGGAAAGCGGCGAAAAAACAATAAGTTCTTTTCCCTGGATTGTTTGCGTCATTAACAGCAAGCAAGCGCTAACGACCCTTGCTGATAACAGAAATGCACAAGACAAGTTCAATGAAATATACAAACAATTTGCTGGATTCAGAGTTCTGTTTTTAGTATCAGAATTAGAAGATGCTTCTATTAATTCTTCATCCGCCGTTATTTGCAAAAAGATAAAAGATGATAAGAAGCTTTTGTATTTTGGTTCACTTAAAGAGATTCGAATTATTGACGTCTATGGATCTAGCGTTAGAGGCTTGGGCGACTTGACTGAAAACGATGATGCGTACTACTTCTCTCGTGAAAGTGTAATGCGAGTTAAAACTATACAGGAGGAATAGCTAATGGGTGATATTGATAATTTCTATTTAGACACTAAAAACATGGACGCAGTAATTGATCAAGTTCAAAAAACTGCGGAGCTTATGGAATCAATCAAACAGAATTATCGTCATGAGGTCACTGATTTGACGGCTAACTGGATAGGAAAAAGCCGAACCATGTTTGACAAAAAATCAGCACAATTAATTCAGACCCTAACAGATGTTAGTGAATCGTTTTTTGAGATTGGAGAGGATTTGCTGAAAGCGTCAGAGGCATATATGCAAGCAGACACAAATGCCGCTAAGGCGATGGATGGCGTCCAGGATAATCGATACTAAAAGGGAGTTTCTTAATGAGTATTGAATACTTACAGTATAGATTATGGCAATTGCAGAATGAACAGCATGAACTGATAAATCGACGGGATGCCGTGGAAAGAATTATTCGTAAAATTGACCGTGAGCCAGTTAATGATTTAGCTGACATAAAAAAAGCAGCAAGTAAAACGGCAACAACGCTAAGTGAAAGTGCATTAGGGTCCAGCAGATTTAGGACAATCACTGAAGCTACTAGGGATAAATCAGATTCATATTTTGGGCTCAATCACTGGGAGGAAAAAGATTATTTGAATCGCGAGATTAATCGAATTAATACACGTATTAATGAGCTCAGCTGGGAAATCAGCAGTGTAAAAGCTCAGATTGAAGCAGAAAGAGAAGCTCAACGCAGAGCACAGGAAGAAAGACTTCGGGCATTACGAGAATCACTGGTTACTTGAGGTGTAAAAAATGTCGACTTTAGCAATAAACTATTATAATATTGAAGCAAGTATAAAAAATGCTCGTAAAACGGCAAGTTCTCTTGACAGATACGCTCAGGATATGAATAGCATTGCCTCCAATTGCTACAGTGTTACTGGAACTGATACAAATGGATATATTTCTACTGCAGCAAATTTGGCCAAAAGAAAAGCTTCTGAAGCCATACAAGAAAAATCCTCTCTAGAAAGACTTGCCTCCCAACTATCTTCATTTGAAACCTTCGCAAAAGAAAAGGATTCATCCGTAGAAAGAACGATTGATGTTACCGTTTCCAATTATGTTGGCAGGAGGACGTTTTTCCAGGCAATTGGAGATTGGATATATTCTGTATATACAGGCTTTTTAGATCATCTTACAACTGTTCCTATTGTTGGGAAGTATCTTTCTCAAGCCATAAGAAAAATAGGTAACTGGATTTCTGACACGAACAGAACAGCATACAATTATTTTAAATATGGTGACGGAAAATATATTTGGAACACCGTGAAGACTGTTACTGCTGTCTTTGTTGCTCTCGCAGGTTTTATCACAGCTTGTATTGCTGCCGTCGCAGCGGCCCCAGCACTAGCAGTGATTGCTATAGTGGGCGCGGTTGCGGCAGGAATATATTTATTATGCAAGTTTGGTGATATGATGGCAAGTGCGGACTCAAATATAAAAGCCTATAAACTTGCTAGGGATTATCACGAAAAAAATGATGGGAGTAGTACTTGGTGGGAATCTGAGAACAACGAAAGCTCTCTTACTGCTGCAAGATACTACGGCAATATAAAAGGAATTAAGGATTTAATTGGAAAAACCGATTTCGGTGGTGAACAAGCAAATAATAGATGGAAAATTGCTGGCAATACATATAGTTTTATTGAAAATGCTTCAGCAATAGTTTCCGCTGTATGCCAAGTTACTGTTGCTCTAGGAAATGCACAATATCTTAAAGACGCAAACGGAAATTGGATTAGAAATGTTTCAGGCGAAGTTCGCAAGAAAAATGGATCATTCATTGAGAACGTGCGTATTACATATTCTGAAAAAGTTGGATACACTTTCGAAAAAACTCCAATTAGACAAAATTACGCTAGGAAAGGGGGAGAAGTCATATATAAGAATCATGATTTCAGTAAGGCCTTTAAGTTCAAGTTCTTTGAGGGTTATACTTCAAAATTTCAAAAAGCGAATTTGGAGTTACCTGCGTTTGATATGGCAATAATAAATGGTTCTAAACTATTCAAGAATATTGATGGTGTGATTTCAAATATAGAAACTCTTCATGAATGGGATCATGCTGAATCTTTTGATATAGAGCAGAGTGGTGAAGCCTTTAGTTCATTTATTGATCTTTCAAAAAATGTTGAGTTTGCCGATACTTATTTTGGCGATATTAAAAAGACTATTGACAATATCGGTAAAATCTTAGATGATATTCGTAAACATGTTAAGCCATCTGAAAATGCCTATGAAGCATATTTGGCCTCCACTTTAGCTGCTTCAGGCGGTGGAGGTGGGATGGGAGGTCGTTAATACCTCTAAAAGTAGTTTTGTTTGGGATAGAGAAAGAATTTATAATTGTTGACATTATATATTATGATCAGAAAGGTTTATAACATGGATAATAATGAAAGCATTTTAGATTTGATTTCGCAGGGAATTACTTTAATGAAATTACAGAATTATGAGGCTGCGAAAACAATTTTCTTGTCAGTAGTGGAAAAGAACCCAGAGTACTTTGATGCATATATGCACCTGGGGGATGCATATGTAAATTTAAACTTATTTGATGAAGCAATTAATGCGTTTTCGAGTGCCTTAATTATTAACAAGAACTCACTTGAAGCCTTGTTTAGTATTGCAAATGTTTATTATCTTAAAGGCGACAATCAAAATGCACTTAAATTTTATGTGAAAGCGGATAATGCTGGCTATCATTCAGCGGATATGTACCTTATTATGGGGAACATCTTCTATTCTGCTGGGGATACTATTCAGGCTTTGCGGTACGTGTCTCGTGCATTGAAAGAAACACCACTTCGCGGAGAACTATGGCGTCAGAAGATATTGCTTGAATTAGAGTTAAATCAAATTGATTCCGCACTTGATTCGCTAGATGAATTTGAAAGTTTACTTCCTGAGGCGTTGGATATTCACGAGTTGCGGACTCAAATCCTAATTGATCTCGGAAAATTCGAAGACGCAAAAAAACATCTTAATACTGCCATCGAACGATTTCCAGATGACATGAGGCTCCGACTGCTCGATATACATCTGTCTGTTATAAGTGGTGATTCTGACTCTGCATTGAAAAAGATTGAACAGATAAGAACAAGCGAGATTGATCATGGATATCGTAAGCAGATCTCTCTTGAACTTGCAGACATATATCTTAGGAAAGAGTCTCCAGAAAAGATCGTTGAAAGCATTCAATGGGGATTAGAAGAGATTCCTAATGATGCTGATCTTCTCTTCATATTGTTAAATACATATATTTCTTCACTTGATTATAATCACATTCTTGAATTTGCAGATAAGATACTTGCAATTGATTCCATTGAACCATCTATTTATGCTCCCGCTGAATTTTATCGAGCCTTATCTCTACGTGAAACAGGAAGAATAGAGGAAGCAACAGCAAAGTTTAAGGAGCTAGCAAAAAAGTTAAGAAAGCTTACAATTGATAACCCCGAGAATACTGACTTGTTTATTTATCGACTTCTCACATATAGTGCATTGAAAGAATATGATAAGGCACTAGAACTAGCTGATTACCTTGGCAAAGTATCTTCAAACGAGTCAGATTCACATGCATTTCGGTCGCTCGTTTATAAAGAAATGGGAGACGAAGAGAAAGCAAATGCAGAATTAGAAGAAGCCATGCGTCTTAATCCTAATCTTAAGGGGTGATATAAATGGGCTTTTTTGCTTCAAGTGATGGTTTATCTTTTGATTTGGATGAATTGAGAATTCTTCAAGAGAACACATCAAAGACCTGTGAGGACCTCGCGAAACAACATCAGAACCTAAAAACAGGTATTGAAAAACTGAGGCAAGATTGGCGAACACCAGCAGGAGATTATTTCTTTAAAAACCTTGATACAGAATGGGAGCAGCAAATTATCAAGTTTGAGACTACAATTAATAAATTCGACGAAGTTCTTAAATATGCAATTCAGGAGTTTGAAGCTGTATCACAGGAAGCTGAGCAGATATCTTTTTTGTAAATAATAATATCAAAAAACATACTCTTATGGTAACCCCCTCGCATGAGGTTACAATATATTATCGTACCTGAAAGGAAGTAAAACTATGCTGTATCTCGACAAAGCAAGTGCAGACAAGGTTATCACTGATGTCAACACTAGTATTTCGGAAATGGAAGAAGTAGCTCGTAAAATCGATAACCTTATTGCTAATCAGCTCCCTGAGTATTGGAAAGGGGTGTCCGCCGACAAGGCCCAGAGCACCTACGCTGAGGAATACAAGGACTTTCTTCAAAGGAAGGTTCCTGAGATGGTTAATGCCCTCAATGACTATATGAAGCAGTGCGTCCAGAGCATTACAGACGTTGATAATCAGCTCGCTGGCAATTAAACATTGCGAATTCGAATAGGGGCTGCCTTATTAGACAGCCCCTGTACCCTAAATGTCAGGAGAACATGAAATGAATTTCTCATTGGAAGCTGCATGTGGTTGTGATATAGGGAAAATAAGAAAGAACAACGAAGACAATTTTTTCTTTGATAATCGTTGCTTAGAAGAAATAAATGTCGGTTTAAAACATGTTGTTTATTATGAAAAGGCATTAAAGCATGAGGAACTTCTTGCTGTTTTTGACGGAATGGGAGGGGAAAACTATGGTGAAGTAGCTTCGTATGCTGCTGCAAATTGTATGAAGAACTACAGACGGAAGTTGCTTGATTATTTTGTACCCGAAAAAAAGTTTCTTCAAAATCTTTGTTTAAAAATGAATGAAGCCGTACTTGAAAAACAAAAAGAGTTATACACTGAGCGGATGGGAACAACTGTTGTAGCGTTTTATTTCACTTATTGTAAGGTCTATGTTTGTAACTTAGGTGATAGTAGAGCCTATAGACTTCGCGATGGCGTGTTCCAACAGCTTTCGAAAGACCATATTCTACATGATGGAACGCAAAAGAAGAAAGCACCACTTACACAGCATTTAGGTATTTCTCCAGAAGATTTTATTATTGAGCCGTTTATTGCAAAAGGGGATCTGAAAAGTGGTGACAACTATTTATTATGTAGCGATGGCCTGACCGATATGCTGAGTAATCTCGAAGTGGAACAAATCCTATCATCTGGTCAATCAGTTGATATGTGTGTCCAACAGTTAATAGATGGGGCAAAAAAAAGGGGCGGCAAAGATAATATTACGGTAATAATCTGTAGAATAAAATAGCAGTTCGGAGGTGGTATAATGGGTCTATTGACGGCCCCTCTAAATTATCCTGGGTGGACTATTATTAGAAAAATAGGTTCTGGCAGTTCTGGTTGCGTCTATGAAATCGAAAGACAACTTGGTAAAGAAAAAGAACATGCTGCACTAAAGTGTATTTCTATTCCGCCAGATGAAAGTGAGATCGACTGGCTGAGTTGCAACGGTTATGATGAAGATGGTATTACCGCCTATTTCAGTAATCAGCTTGATAGTGTGATCCAGGAGTATTCTCTTATGAAGGAGCTTCGGGATTGCCCATATGTTGTTAATCGTTATCCTACCTGTGATACCGCAGGTTACCAAACCGGAACGTGTTCTTGTGGAGATTCCATAACGCAGACACTAGACCCATTGGGACATTCTTACGTGAATGACGTCTGTACAAGATGCGGTGCCCTCAGTGCATCTCACGTTCATAATTACGTCTGGTCTACATCGGAGTATCCGACTTGTATGGCAACTGGTTATGAGACTGGAACCTGCGATTGCGGGAATTCAATAACACGTACAATTAGCGCATTGGGGCATAATTATATTAATGGTATATGCACAAGGTGTGGGGCTATAGACTATTCTATGCATTCACATAATTATAGCTGGTCCACTACTGTCTCACCTTCCTGTGAAAGCAATGGAAGCGAAACAGGAACATGCGCCTGTGGCAACTCCATCACGCAGGATATACCTGCATTAGGACACAATTATGTTGATGGTATATGCACTAGGTGCGGTAAAAATGATTCTTCAGCTACCGTTTATGTCTATGCTATGCCTGCCGAGGGCCATTCAATTACGCCCCAAATGACCGTTACCGAACAGAATCCAGAAGATATAGTATATACAATTAGTCCTGCTGCAACTATTCCTCCTATTTCTTCCGGTAGGGGCGTGCCGATCGTTGATACCGGCGATGGAGCAGACGGATGGCGTTGATATATACGAGATTGTTTTAGTGAATAATACGAACAAAATAATATAGTTCTGTAGTGGACTGCTACACGATGACTATGTTTTCTCTTGAGTCCTTATAACCTTTTGCACAATTATCTTGTTACATGAGAAAGGCTATCCTATGTTATATTCATACGAAGAACTATGGCCGGGATGGAAAACCGTTCGTCTAATAGGTCGAGGGAGTTTTGGATCGGTGTATGAGATCGAACGGAATATGTTTGATCAATCAGAAAGAGCCGCCCTAAAAGTCATTACTATACCACAGAGTAGCAACGATATTGAAGAGCTTCGCAGCAATGGGTACGATGACGAAAGTATCACCAATACTTTCAAGTCTTACCTAAAAGACATTGTTGATGAATATTCTTTGATGCGAAAGCTTAATGGCAGCGCCAATGTTGTCAACTGTGATGATGTTCGCTATGTTCAGCACGATGATGGACTTGGCTGGGATATCTTTATCAAAATGGAGCTCGTGACTCCATTGACAAAAGCCCTGGGCAAATCAGTTTCAGAAGAACAGGTTATCCAAATCGGGACAGATATTTGCAAAGCCCTTATCCTATGTAAGAAACATAACATCATCCACCGTGACATCAAACCAGCAAACATCTTCGTTTCTGAAAATGGAGATTATAAACTGGGCGATTTTGGCATAGCTAAGACAGTTGAAAAGACCAGCGGCGGGACCAAAATCGGCACATATGAATATATGGCCCCTGAGGTCTACCATGACGAGCCATATGGGAGTTCTGCGGATTTATACTCACTTGGTCTCGTACTATATTGGCTACTCAACGAAAGACGGACTCCGTTTTTACCTTTACCGCCGAAGCTTCCTACCAATTCTGACAAAGATTATGCTCGAAAAAAGCGTTTCGGAGGAGCCGCTATTCATGCTCCTGCACACGGAAGTGAATGGTTAAAGCAAGTAGTTCTTAAGGCATGTGCCTATAGACCTGAGGATCGCTATTCAAGCGCAAGTGAATTGTTGGCTGCGTTGAATAAGACAAATTCTTCAAACATTGCGCCACCTGTAGCAGAGATAGAATCGGATATATCAGTAATAAGTGAGCCTATAACCACAGATGATGGAACCTCTACTGTCAGTGTTTTCTCACAAATAAAGCCGAGCAAAAGCGGCGATAATGGCAAAATCCCCGATCATTCCTTCGCAAACATAAAGATTTGGATCGTTCTCGGCGTAATTGCTGTAGTGTGCATCATTATTATAGTTTTGGCTATATCTAGTGTAGGAAAAGTGCCAGATGAAAGGGTGACGCCAAGCCCGGAGATTCTACCCTCTCCTTCACCAACTGCTGTCACTACGTCGATACCAACCGCTGAACCTGTGACTACGCCGATTCTTACTCCTAAGCCTTCACCAACTCCGACTGCAACTCCAACACCAAACTTGCAAGACATTCCACATTTAAGCATAAAAAATGCAACCTATCCAGCAGATGAAATACTTCAACATGGGATTTGGGATCTATGTGGAGAAATATCTACTGATAAAGGTGTGATTGCTTACGTGAGAGGCCAAATTGTTGATAAGAACAACAATGTTGTTCAGGAGTGCACGTTTTATCCTTACAGTCCCACCTTTAATCTCACGGGTACTGTAAATGCAGGCTTGATTTTTGGTTCGCTAAATACTGGTTACTATAGATACATTTTAAGTGCAATTGCAGAGAATAATTCTTATACGGCTGGAGAAGTAATCTTGATTGACCATGCATTCAGCATTGTGCCCCAGACATAGTAGAATAAAAACATAGTTTACCGTTATCCAGTTCATGTGATTATTACAATTATGATCAGCAAGTTCTATAATTGTCGTATACTAATAGAAGATCAGTTCGCTCATAGGGAGTGTATGTAATGAACGCTAGTTTTGCTGAAATTTGGCCAGGATGGGAAACTGTCCGGCTGATCGGTCGTGGCAGTTTTGGGACAGTTTATGAGATTGAACGGGACATATTCGGGCAGAAAGAAAAAGCTGCCTTAAAAGTAATATCTATTCCTCAAAGTAGTAATGATATTGATGAATTACGTAGCAACGGCTACGATGACGCAAGCATTACAGAAACATTTAACTCATACTTAAAAGACATTATAGATGAGTATTCTCTGATGCGGAAACTTAACGGGAACTCTAATGTCGTTAACTGCGACGATGTTCGGTATGTTCAGCATGACGTCGGATACGGATGGGATATATATATCAAAATGGAGCTTGTGACACCGCTTGTAAAAGCTATTGGAGAAACAGTGTCGGAGGAACAAATTATCCAAATTGGTAAAGATATTTGTAGGGCCTTGATCCTCTGTAAACAATACAATATTGTTCACCGCGATATTAAACCCGCTAATATTTTTGTATCTGAAAGTGGGAATTACAAATTGGGCGACTTTGGCATCGCAAAAACTATCGAGGGAACAAGTAGCGGAACCAAAATTGGCACTTATGAATATATGGCCCCAGAAGTTTATCTAAACAAACCTTATGGGTGCTCCGCAGACTTGTATTCCCTTGGCCTTGTACTATACTGGCTTCTCAACGAGAGACGCACTCCCTTTCTGCCAATGCCTCCAATACTTCCCAGTACTTCTGATAAGGAATCTGCTCGTAAGCTGCGTTTTGAGGGAATCCCTCTTCAAGCGCCTGCACACGGAAGTAAATCGTTAAAAGAGGTAGTACTTAAAGCATGTGCATACAGGCCTGAAGATCGTTACATGAACGCAAATGAGTTTTTAATCGCACTAAATAATATTGGATCTTCAGATACAAGGTCCACTGTTTCAAAAATAGATACTGACGCTCCCGTGATAGGTGAATCGGAGAGTTTAGCAGAAGGAAGTTCTACCGTAGGTGTTTTTCCTCCTAAAAAAACCAATGAAAGCAGTGTAGACAGCAAGCCGAAAAATACAATTGTCACTAAGTTTTCTGCTAAAAAATGGTTGATTCTTGGCATTTTTGCAGCAGTTATTATTTGCGTGATTCGCTTAGTCTGGCTTGTACGCAGTAATGATTCAGAGGTAACAACTACCCCAAGCCCACAAGAATCATCAACTGTTGTCACAAGTACCCCAAAACCAACCTACACGCCAGTACCTACTGCAACAACTAGCGGTGCTGCAACACAAAGGGCAGATTTCAAACCTATTGTAGCCGGTAATAATCACACGGTTGGTATAAGCGCAGAAGGAACTGTCGTCGCGGTTGGAAACAATCAAGATGGACAGTGCAATGTATCTGATTGGAAAAAAATCGTTTCAGTTTCTGCAGGCAGCAGGCATACTGTCGGCCTGCGGGAAGATGGTACTGTTATTGCCACTGGATACAATGGCTATGGGCAGTGTGATGTTTCCTCCTGGGAGCATATAGTCGCCATTTCCGCCGGAGCCGGTCATACAGTAGGCTTGCGGGAAGATGGTACAGTTATAGCAGTTGGGTGGAATAATTATGGACAATGCAAGGTAAATGATTGGACAGATATTGTTGCTATTGCTGCAGATTATTATCATACAGTAGGATTACGTGAAGATGGTACTGTTATCGCCGTTGGTGATAATCGCTACGGGCAATGTAGAGTCTCAGAATGGGCAAATATTACCGCTGTTGCGACTGGAAACTATCACACGTTAGGCTTATGCGAGGATGGAACAGTTGTTGCTGCTGGGGATAATCGTTATAATCGCTGTGAGGTCTCCGACTGGACAGATATTATCGCAATTTCAGCTGGTGAAAGACATTCTGTTGGCCTACACAAAAATGGAACAGTCATTGCAGTAGGAGATAATGATTACAACCAATATGCAAATATTGGCGACTGGTCGGATATTATTTATATTACAGCGGGATGGTACAATACAGTCGGTTTGTGCATAGATGGCACAGTTGTCGCAACAGGATTTAATGATAACACGCAGTGTGATGTTTCAGAATGGAGCGGCAGTATTTTAATGAATGAACAATAGATGATCTTGGATAACAGAAGCAGCATAATGTGATGAACTCTGGGCAAGAAGAAAGTGCGGTTCGAGCACAATATCGTTAAGATATGGAAATGATGTTAAAATGTGCCCAATGTGCCCCTTCAAGCACCTGCATACGCTGATTGATTAAGATCACCGCTCGATTGAGTGTTGGCGCCACATCATACGCCTAACCCCTAACTCTCAGCCTGTTATGTAATACAACATCAGAAGATCAGATATTTCAACGGCTTTCGGTCGCTGAAGTCTTAGTTTTGCATCACATATCACATAGCCTACTACTTCAAAGAAATCATGATAATACTTGGCTTACCATGATCTATTAAATGATTTGTTGAGACTTAAATCCCAGAAATTGGTTTTTTCTTGACGCCTGTTGCCACTCTCCTCAATCAAAATCGTCATACCCTTCCTGACCGTCTTAGTCGCTCTCGTCTTTACCCAATGTTTCCTGCATCTGCAGCATCATCATAAAGGCAAGAAACTGCTCAGAAAAATCAGTCTTTCCATTGTGGTTGAAGTCAAATATGCCGCCGAAAAAATCTCCACTCGTGATATTCACCTCCAAAACAGGTCTTTTCTACCTAAATTCATTTTCAAGTAAAAGCGTGAGGAAGCTAATGCTTGGAGAATCTGGGTCATGATTATCGCGCTTGTTGCTCCGAGATAATATAGAGGTTGTGACGTTCGCCTTATTCTAAGACGCTAAACTCTTCTCCACTTATATCGTCACAGGGAGCCCATTTAACTCAACCTCGGACGCCGGAACCATGATGTATTTCTTTCCGTCAATTTCCCGCGTTTCAATCAGAAAGCTCTGGTCGGGAGAAACGGAAATCTTGATTTCTCCCGTTTTTATCTCAAAATGGCGGATATCGACGATGTTTTCAGAATTCAGCATCGCCTGACCGAAACGATCATTGTAGGCCTCTTTGAAGGTCTTCAGTTGTTCTTCGGTCGCCCCACTGTCGGCAAGAATGGCACTGAGATCCGCACAGGAGACGGAGATGGACTCCTCAGCGTCATCAACTTTTGCCTTGAGCTGTTCATTCACGGCGCGGACGACATCGATCCGACACTCCACCGCTTCATCGAGAATAGATTCAAAAGCCTCCCGCTGCTCTGCCGGTGTCATCGCGGGATCAACGCGAAAAACGCCCTCAATGAATTCGTAGTGGATCTCGTCCGGTCTGCGGCTGTAGAAAAGCGCGTTATAGATATTGGTGCTGCGGTTATCAAAAGCAGGGAAGAGGAAGCCAAGTTCTGGAGCACCGACAATCTGTCGGGCGAGGCAGTTGTGGAACTCGTTCTCACCGGAGTAATAGCCAAGCTCCAGCTTCCCGTCCTTCACAGGGCAGATCGCGCATACAAAATAGCGGAACACCTGATCGGACTCATTGTCGGATCGGCCACGGCGCGGGACATCGTATGCATCATTGGCGCAGAGAATAAGATAATTGCTGTCACCCATGTCAAGGTTTTCTATGACAGCTTGGAAAAATGACTGCCGGGCATCAGCATGATCATCGCGCAGCGCCATGAGGAGACGATGCTCATCGCTGTTGCTGACCTGATCGGTTGAGAAAACGATATCTGTGAGGTTGCGTCCCGGCGCACCGGACAAAACCTTCTTCAGAAAGGCAAGATACTGCTCTGCTTCTTCCTGCGGCATTAGGCCGATGGATTCATCGAGGTAGGATATAACCTCTTTATTGCTGTTGACATAGCAGCCGTAGATTTTGCTGATATTAGACTTCTCCAGCTTAAAGCGTCGGCTAAGTTCGCTGATTTCTTTTTTGTTCATGTGTTCCTCCGTGTGATTATCGCTGCCAAAGGTGGGGAGAACTACTTAAACTCGTTCTCCAGCAGCATAGTAAGGAAATCGATGTCTACATCATCTGGTTCGTGGCTGTCGCGTTTTATGATCCAGGGAAGGACCGGAGCGTCGTTGTTTTCCATGAGTTGCCTCGCTCTCCTTGCTTTTTTGATCTGCCAACAGTGCCAGATTATAGCATAACCGGTGGCTTACAAAAAGACTTGAAAAAGATGATGATGTGTGGTAATCTGTCCACCTACTTATCCCTGATGCCCTATTTTCCCTCTTGCAAAAGAACAGGGCCTGTGTTATCATCGTTTTGTCAGGATACTTATTTTTTTACCCTTGCAGTTTCCAAACGGAAAATAAATAATCAATTGAACATAAGCTGGAGGAAGCAGATGGGTAATTTCCGCATCGTTCATATGAGCAGAAAGAATGATAGCATTTTATTTGAGAAACGCATCATTCTCCGGATGACGCAGAAGGAGATAGCAGACAAAGCGCATATTACAGTAGCTCAGTACAGCAAATTTGAAAGTGGCGAACGGAATATCATGACGGCATCATTTCAAATCGCCTGCCGCGTGATTGAAGCGTTGGAAATGGACCCCACTCGTTTCTTTCACAATGAGTATGTTATTGGGGAAGAAGTGTATCACAATGAGCAAGGCCGCTTGAGCTATGTCAAAACAGGCCGGCCAGTTGATGAGGATGTGACAGAGAAATGATCTGCAATGAATCCCTCGAAAATGTTAAAAACAAAGAGATTTTCTGGCTTTGGAAACCATTTGTCCCCCTTTCAAAGGTTACCCTTATCCAAGGTGACACAGGAATGGGGAAAACTAACCTTCTCATAAAGATTCTTGCTGATCTCAGCCACGGTATTTATCCGCCGACGCTTTATCGCGGACAGCTTCTGCAGCAGGTGATAGCCGATCCAGTTACAAGCTTCTATATCTCCATTGAAAACGGCATTGATGACACAATTGCGCCCCTGTTTGATATGATGCACGGCGACCGAAAGTACATGCAGTACCAAAATGAGAAGAAGGGGCATTTCATCCTGTGTGGCGATGATGTCCGCGAGGCTTATGAGAAAATCGGTGCCAAGGTACTCGTGGTTGACCCCTGGCAGCAGTTTCTCCCAGAGAGATTTTCCACAAGTAATAACCATGCGCTGCGAGACCTTATATGTGATGTCCAAATGGCGGCAGAGGAGACAGGCATGGCAGTCATCCTCGCAGGGAATTATAATAAAGGGCTTGCGGCAGAGATACGCAGGGGCATAGGTGGAGCTGAACTGGCCAATACGTTGCGTAGCGTCCTCAGTGTCATGCCGGGGCAAGATCCCGCTGTAAGAGAAATACACACGGTTAAAATGAGCTTTATTGGGAAAGAGGCTAACCCGGTTCTGGTTCGCCAGCTTGATGATTATAATCTCGTTTATGAAGAATACAGAGACGAAAACGAACCCGAAACCCGAGGAAATGAGGCTGTTGAGTTTCTACACTCAATTCTTGCAAATGGAGGTGTCGATAGTAATGAGATTAAAAAACTGGCAGAGGAAGCCGGGATAGCCTCTGCGACACTGAACCGGGCAAAAAAGCGCGCTGGCGTGGTTAGCAGAAGGCTTGGTGATCGTAGCTGTATATGGGAGCAACCAGGAGCAATATCGTAAGAGGGAAGCCACTTTATCAACATTATCATGATTTATGGTGATAGAGTGGCTTTCCTGTTCTCCTCATATTGCTTCTGCTCATCATGGGTGGCCTCCCGAACCGGGCCTTTACCACAGTCGGGACATGAAACAGGAAGCTCATCCGCTTCAAACGTGTAAAGGCAGTAAACGCAGGTACAGATCATTTTTCACTCCCCAAACTTATCATAAAACATATCGGTTATCGCAGCACCGATTATTTCTTCCGGCTTAACGTTGGGGTTGACCCACTGTTTTGCCGCGTCTCCAGGCAGAACAACAGGCATGCGGTCGTGGATGAAAGCGATGTCTTCACTGGGCTCCCTCGTCAGAATAGTAAAGACAGGGATGTTTTCCTCCATCCCGTACAATCCGGCAAGGAAAATGACCGGGCTGCCTTTTGGCTGAAGCATATATTTTTGGCCGGTCATCCGCTTCCCGTCGGGAGCAGTAAAGTGCTCCCATTCAAGATAATAGCTTGCCGGGATGATGCAGCGATGCTTTTTCCATGCCTCCCGCCAGAAAGGTTTGTCACACGCGGTTTCCGACCTGGCGTTCACCAGTGGCGATCCACCGCGCGGGTTTGTAAAACCCCAGGCCATAGGAAAGACTGTGGCTATGCCGACTTTTCTTGATGGAGCAATCACGGGCGCTATATCGGTCGGGCATATTTCACCGGAGACTTTGAGCGGCCGCCCCAGCTTCGTGATGATGGATTCACGGAGAGGGGAGGACATAGCACGATCAACATACGGCTTTAGATCCGGCGATTCTTCCATATAATATCTACAGCACATCTTCGTCCTCCGGTATCATCATTCCATTGTAATCCAGCTTTGCTTTGCGGGCTTGAGAATGCTGGTATTCGCGCGGAATCAGATATTCTTTGCCGTCTTTAATAAGCCTTGCGCCAGTTTGATGATAGGAAAAACTGGCGCTGTTTTCTTTGCACGTAAGCGTCAAACCGGCATAAAGAAAGAGCCCACCGGAAGCGGACTCCAAGATGTGAAGTTGTATTACGTTAAATGCGCCCTGCACAGCAGCGGAGCATTCTGCGGGACAAGCGACGCTGCCCAG
>Ga0247609_10003054_pt1 | contig 17179 bp, 19 predicted proteins | sample 172DNAGHGlowgp2_FD_193487 | JGI IMG/M metagenome (GOLD analysis project Ga0247609, IMG submission 193487) | Sheep rumen microbial communities from Palmerston North, Manawatu-Wanganui, New Zealand - 1728 DNA GHGlow gp2 | ecosystem: Host-associated > Mammals > Digestive system > Stomach > Rumen ...
GAAGATATTGGAAGCGTTATTATATGCGTTAGGAGCATTAATAGCATTGGTTTTTCTGATGATTTTCATATGTACGGTCAGCCCGGCGGCACATGATGTGTTTAGCGGTGTTGCGACAGATGTTGCGGTGATGAGGATACAGCGGGCGGCGGAACTTGAGAACAGCGCGGTGACTGCGATTCAGGAAGCTGAGGAAGCAAGTACCGATGCATCGGAAGAACCAAGGTCGGAAGCAAAAATATACGAAGAACATATGAATAACATGAAAAAAGGACTTCACTTAGATGAGTGATCATCTAAAGTGACAGTCCTTTTTTGTTACTAGCAACGTATTATTCAGTCATTGTCTTGCCGGTTAATTCGTCAAAGCCTTTCATAACTGCGTCGAAGGTGTTTTTTGAAATCTCGGGAAGCTCGCCTCCCCAAGTTTTCTCTGCCTGAGCATAACCCTTCTCAAAAGCAGCTCTCATCTTTTTCAGCTTTTCAGGATCGTTTCCGGCCAGTGTGGTGGCAAAATCGAGGATTCGCTCGGATGTCTGCTTGACGCCCCAGTATCCGTCCTCGGCAATGTCAGCCTCTGCCTGTGCCTTAGTTGCTGCATCCACTGTGAAATCCCCTTTTGCAAGGAACTTCCACATTGAATCCTCATCGTTGTCAGAGTTGGCGATGCCGTAGGCTCTGGCCTGCTTGCCCATCATCTTCTGAACAATGTTCAAAAGTTGCTGCTGGCGCATTGCTACATCTGCCTGCATCTGCTTGATGATCTTGGTCCGGTCCGCTTCTTTGGAAGATACGTTTTTTGTATCACTTTCCTCAGATTTTTCGTACACGGCTGCAGCTTGGGTCTTTTCCTTTACTTCATCGTTTTTACTCTTCTCGTCTACTGACGGATTAACTGATGAAGCATAGGTGGTTGCGATGTTGTTAGTAACCTCGGTAATTCCGTTTACGCCCATATCGAACTCCTTTTCTGCGACAGGGTACTAAATACCGCGCTGAAACGAAACTATGGTTTACCTAATCCTCATATCGGTAATTATACAAAAAACTTTAGCGAAATATCGAAAATTTTTAAAAATTTTATTTTTTCCTTGAGTTTGATCCTTCGGAGTGAGAAGATGAAGAAAAATAATTTCGGAGTATATAATTATGAAGCTTGAGAGAAAAGCATATGCAAAGATCAATCTCGGACTTGATGTTACGGGAGTTCGTGAGGACGGATATCACATTGTAAAGATGATAATGCAGAATGTGGATCTGTACGATACGCTTACATTTGAGGATAATGACAGCGGCGATATCATTTTGACCGCGTCTACGGATAAGATCGAAACTGATGAAAGGAACCTTATCTGCAAGGTGGCCGGGCAGCTTAAGGACAAATATAATGTGAAAAAAGGTGTTACCATGCACCTTGTAAAGAGAATCCCTGTAGCTGCGGGAATGGCAGGTGGAAGTACAGACGGTGCGGCAGCATATCTGGCTTTGAATGAGTTATGGGGACTTAACCTCAGTAAAAAAGAGCTTTGTGAGCTTGCTGTGTCTCTGGGTGCCGATATCCCGTATTGTATAATCGGAGGAACGGCGCTTGCAGAGGGAATCGGTGAGGAACTGACAACTATAAGCGACATGCCGGATTGTTATCTTGTTATCGCAAAGCCTGCGATAGATGTTTCAACAGGCTGGGTTTATAAAGAGCTGGACAGCAGGGAAGTGATAACACATCCGGATATAGACGGAATCAAGGCTGCAATAGAAGCAGGTAATCTTAAGAAGATGTGCTCTCTTATAGGAAATGTTCTTGAAGATGTCACTGCATCCAAATACAAAGAGGTAGGGCAGATTGAAGAGATACTCAGAAATGAGGGCGCTGTAGGTGCGTTCATGACAGGAAGCGGTCCCACAGTATTTGGCGTATTCGACAAAAAAGAAGCGGCAGAAGCAGGATACAGGGCAGTTGTTGAAAGTAAGCTTGCTCCGGAAACTTTTTTGTCCGAACCCATTAATCCCGGTAAAGAGGACTGAGAAAGTAATATGAAGAAGAAAGTTGATATAAATGTGACAGGAATCCATATCAGAGACGGAAACGAAGAAGAGCGGATCGATACAAGCTCAAGGGGAATCTATGAGGCATTGACGGATGGGTCTGTGCGGATAGAGTACGAAGAAGTGCAGGATATGGGCGGTCAGAGAATAAAGGTTGCTAACAAAGTCACTGTGCCAGCCGATTTAAAGAGCATTGAGGTTATGCGTACCGGTGCTATGAATTCGAAGATGGTATTTGGCTCCGAAGAATATGTTATGGATTACAAGACGCCGTATGGATCGATGCAGATGGAAGTTATCACAAAGAGCCTTGATTTTAAAAACGAAGAAAACGGTGTGATCGGCGAAATTTATGCGGAATACATGATTAAAGCAGGAGATGAGATTTTATCCGACTCCAAAATGATAATAGAAATTAAAGAAAGATAAGAAAAAAGAAGCTCTCAAAGGCCGGAAGTTCCAACCTTGAGAGCTTTTATGATTTAAGTAATTGTTATTTAACCATCTTAGCGCCGGCTTTTTCCTGAGCCTTAGCAACAAGGTTCTTAAAGAAGCCTTTCTTTTTCTCAGGAGTAACAGTCTTACCACGAAGGCCTTTAACTTCTGTTACGTAGATACCGCTGACAGAAGCCTTAACTTCCTTTTTGACGGGAACGGAATCAAAAATTTTCTCATCGCAGATAAGGCTCATAACTCTGTTACCGACTCTTACCTTAAGAATCGGAAGTTTAGATCTGCGAAGAAGCTTGGGAGTCTGATCGATAACGGCCTGTGGAAGACCTGCTTCGGTTATCTTCATTCTCTTTTTGTCAATGATAAGCATGGACATGCTCTGCTTCATGGAGTCGAGCTGAACTTGCTGCTCTTCCTGCTTCTTCTGGGCTTTTCTGCCGATTATAATAAGTGCAATGATTATTGCAGCTAAAATTACTGCTATTACGATAAATACAATTAAACCGGTACTCAATCTATTATCCTCCGAAAATGAATATACTATATCATAGCAAAAAGTATTGTAGCATTCTTTAGGAAGATAGGCAAATAAATACTTTAATCATTTTGGAAGGTGTGGTAGTATAAGAAATATTGTTTTGATATGTAATGGTAAGATACTATATTCATGAGAATGGTAGCCGTGAATATATCAAATTTTTTTAAGGAGAAAGCATTATGAAAAAGAATCTTTCTGTATTGTTGGTTGTGGCAATGGCAGTAACATCCCTTACAGCATGCGGCTCAAAGTCTGAAGAGGCTGCAAGCGATGCGGCATCAGGCGGTTCATCTACAGAGGCTGCTGCAACAGCGGGATCTAATGACATTGCATCTTTGCAGAATCTGGACAAACTTGAAGTTAAGGCTCTTGATGAAATAAATCCTTCGGATTACATCACATTGGGTGAGTATAAAGGCTTGACTGTTGAGGTTGCTCCTGCATCTGTTACCGATGAGGATGTTGACGGATATATCAATAATCTTATTGAAGCCAATCCGGCCAAAACAGAGATTACGGACAGACCTATACAGAAAGGTGATATTGCAAATATTGATTATGAAGGAAAATATGCCGACACCGGAGTTGCTTTTGAAGGCGGAACGGCTCAGGGATTCGATCTTGATATCGGTTCGGGCATGTTTATCCCCGGATTTGAGGACGGACTTGTCGGAGTAAATCTTGGTGACACTGTAGACCTTGACCTTACTTTCCCTGAAGAATACGGTTCAAAAGATCTTGCAGGTAAGAAGGTAGTATTTACGGTTAAAGTTAACAAAATCAGTGAAAAGTCTAAAGAGCCTACAGATGAGTGGGCAGCCGGTCTTGGAATGGAAGGCGTAACAAATCTTGAGCAGCTTAAGGAAACATCAAAAAAGCAGCTCACAGAGGAAGCTGAGGCTACACATAAGGCAGATGTTGAGTCAGCGGTAATTGATAAAGTTATTGAGATTTCAGAGTATAAAGATTTTCCTCAGGAAGTTTTGAATTATTACCTTATTCAGGAAAATCAGCAGCTCGAGAATTATGCTCAGATGTATACTGCATACGGACAGCCTACCACTGCAAGTGATATTGTTCGTATGATGATGCAGAATACTGCTCCGGATCAGTCAGATCCCGATGCTTTTTTAAAGAATATGGTAAATGAGGTTGCTCAGCAGTTTATAACATTCGCAGCAATTGCAAAGAATGAAAACTTGGCGATCTCTGACGAAGATGTTGAGAATTATCTGAAAGAAGCTTTTGATGCAGGAAGTACGGGATACAGCTCACTTGATGAACTTAAGGGTGACGTTGATTCCAAAACCATTAAGGAAGGTCTTATGGCAGATAAGGTTGTGGGATTCCTTGTGGATAATGCAAATGTGGTTGAGCCTGCTAATTGATAGACCGTTTTGCTTGATGGGAAATATTTTTTATTGGAGGATGTCATGGAACTTACAGATATAAAATCGTTATTTACGGAACAAGATAAATATGTCGGACAGAAAGTGACAGTCGGAGGATGGATCAGAAGTATCCGTGATTCTAAGGCTATTGGATTTATCGTATTGAATGACGGAACATTTTTTAAACCGCTTCAGATCGTATATTCGGATGCACTTTCAAACTTTGCACAGATCAGTAAGCTCAACGTAGGAGCTGCTGTCATCGCAACAGGAACAATCGTTGCAACACCCGGAGCAAAGCAGCCTTTCGAGATGCAGGCTGAGGAAGTTGAGATTGAGGGAACTTCTACTTCTGATTATCCTCTTCAGAAGAAGAGACATACTCTTGAGTTCCTTAGAACAATTCCTCATCTTCGTCCAAGAACAAATACTTTTGAGGCAGTTTTCAAGGTTCGTTCAGTTGCTGCATATGCAATTCATTCATTCTTTCAGGAGAGAAATTTCGTATATGTTCACACTCCTCTTATTACAGGAAGCGACGCTGAAGGTGCCGGAGAGATGTTCCAGGTAACAACTCTCGATCTTAACAATGTTCCAAAGACTGAGGACGGAGCTGTTGATTTCTCAAAGGATTTCTTTGGAAAGCCGGTTAACCTTACTGTTAGCGGACAGCTTAATGTTGAGACCTATGCTTTTGCATTTAAGAACGTATATACATTCGGACCTACATTCCGTGCGGAAAATTCAAATACAACAAGACATGCCGCTGAGTTCTGGATGATTGAGCCTGAGATGTGCTTTGCAGATCTTAAGGATGACTGTGATACAGCAGAAGCTATGCTTAAGTATGTTATCAACTATGTTCTTGAGCATTGTCCCGAAGAGATGGCATTCTTTAACGAGTTCATCGACAAAGGACTTATCGACAGACTTAACAACGTTGTAGGTAACGAGTTTGGTCGCATTACATACACAGAAGCTATCGATATTCTTTCAAAGAACAATGATAAGTTTGATTACAAGGTATCATGGGGATGCGATCTTCAGACAGAGCATGAGAGATATCTCACTGAAGAAGTATTCAAGAAGCCTGTATTTGTAACAGATTATCCTAAGGATATCAAGGCATTCTACATGAAGCTCAATCCCGATGGAAAGACTGTTGCGGCAGCAGATTGTCTTGTTCCTGGAATCGGAGAGATCATCGGCGGAAGCCAGAGAGAAGATGATCTTGAGATTCTTGAAAAGCGTATGGATGAGCTTGGAATGAAGAAGGACGATTATCAGTTCTATCTTGATCTCAGAAAGTACGGAAGTGTAAGACATGCAGGCTTTGGTCTTGGATTTGAGCGCTGCGTAATGTATCTTACAGGAATGGGAAATATCAGAGACGTCGAGTCATTCCCGAGAACAGTCGGAAATTGTGAGCTTTGATTTTGCAGAATCAAGCAATTTCTTGGTGTTACGTGTTATAATTATATAGAGTTACTGAATAATGAGGGACAAGGAGGATGAAATGAGAAAAGATTACTTTTTTTCTGCGATAGCTCTTTCCTTAGTCCTTAGTATGCTGGTGGTGGACCCTGTAAGGGCTACCACCAGTACTGATTTACAGCAAAAACAGAATAAGCTGGAGCAGGAAGAACAGGCATTAAAGAATCAGAAAAAAGAGCTTGAGAAGAAAAAGAATGAGAATCAGAAAAATCTCAATAACGCTAACGGCAAAGTGAACTCTATAGCAGCAGATCAGGGAAAGACAAAAGCAGCAATGGATGAAACTTCAAACGAGATTGTTTCCATGATGGCTGATATCGATCTTATTAAAGAAGAAATTGAGAGAACTGAAGAACAGATAAAAGTTAAAACAGCTGAGTACGAGGATGCGAAACAAAAAGAAGATACCTTGTATGAAGCAATGCTTAAGAGAATAAAGTATTTATATGAGCAGGGAGAATCATCATATATACAGATTCTTTTGACTGCGGCTGACTACTCTGATGCACTTAATAAAGCCCAGTATATTGAGCAGATTTATGAATATGACAGGGAAAAGCTTAAGGAGTATGTAGATGCGAAGACGGCTGCCGATAAGGCAAAGACACAGCTCGAAGAGGAGAAGGGGCAGCTTGAAACTTCCAAATTCGAGATGGAAGAAGAGCAGCATCAGATGGAAGAAGTCCTAAAAGAGTATAAGGCCAAATATTCTGATTACGAGGTAAAGCTTGCTAAAGCCAAACAGGATGCTGCGTTATATACGGCACAGATCAAGAGCCAGCAGGCTGATATGGCGGCTCTTCAGAAACAGATCGCATCCAAGCAGAATGAGGTCAATGAGACCAAGAAAGCAGCACAGGCTGCGCGTGAAGCAGAGGAAGCGGAGAGAAAACGGCAGGCTGCCGAAGCGGCTGAGAAATCAAAATCAGAGAGCGGAGGTGGCGGAGGAAACGCGGGAGAGTCCTCGCCATCAGGTGGCTCGAAAAACTCTTCGCCTCCACCGGCACCTTCGGGAGGCGGTTCAGGCTCTAATATTGCAAGCTATGCTTGCCAGTTTGTCGGAAATCCATATGTCTCCGGCGGAACAAGTCTTACAAACGGCGCAGATTGTTCGGGATTTGTATATTCCGTTTACAAGGCGTTTGGAATATCTGTTCCCAGAACATCATGGGAGCAGGGAAACTACGGAACGGAAGTGTCATATTCGGATGCACAACCGGGAGATGTTATCTACTACGGTGGGCATGTCGGAATATATATAGGCGGAGGACAGATTGTTCACGCAAGTACGCAGAAGACGGGAATTAAGTATAGTTCAGCGATGTACAGACCGATTATCTGTGTCAGAAGATTTGTGTGATGTGCCAATTGTTAGCCTTTATACCATAGTGTATAATCGAGCATAATTATTGTTGTAAAATTTTTTTCGGGAGGAACCATGACTGCAGAAGAGAAAGTAATAGTTCTTGATTTCGGCGGACAGTACAATCAGCTTGTAGCTCGTCGTGTCAGGGAATGTAATGTCTATTGTGAGATTTATTCATATCGCACTCCGATAGAGCAGATAAAGGCGATGGAGCCTAAGGGAATTATTTTGACGGGAGGTCCCAACTCATGTTATGAGGATGGAGCGCCTACATATACCAAGGAATTGTTCGAGCTTGGCATTCCTGTTTTGGGACTTTGCTACGGAGCACAGCTCATGATGCATGTGCTTGGCGGTAAGGTTGAGAAAGCGCCTGTCAGAGAGTACGGTAAGACACAGACATTTATTGATGGTTCAAAGGATAAGTTATTTGCTGGTGTTGAAGATGATACCATCGTATGGATGAGTCACTTTGACTATATCAGCAAAGTTGCACCGGGATTTGAAATTATTGCACATACAGCGGATTGTCCCGTTGCTGCAGCAGCTTGTGAAGAGAAGAAGCTGTACGCTATCCAGTTCCATCCCGAAGTATTACATACAGTCAAAGGAAAAGAGATTCTCCACAACTTCGTAAGAAATATCTGCGAAACTGCAGGTACATGGAGAATGGACTCTTTTGTTGAGAATACGATTAAAGATATTAAGGCTAAGGTAGGAGACGGCAAGGTTCTTCTTGCTCTTTCGGGAGGTGTTGATTCATCCGTTCTTGCAGCTCTCCTTGCTAAGGCAATCGGTAAGCAGCTTACATGCGTATTCGTTGATCACGGACTTCTTCGTAAGAATGAAGGTGATGAGGTTGAAGGCGTATTCGGTGAAAAAGGAAACTTCGATATCAACTTTATCCGTGTGAATGCTGCAGACAGATATTACGCAAAGCTTGCAGGTGTAGAAGAGCCTGAGCGCAAGCGTAAGATCATTGGTGAAGAATTTATTCGTGTGTTCGAGGAAGAGGCCAAGAAGATCGGTGCAGTTGACTTCCTTGCGCAGGGAACAATATATCCTGACGTTGTAGAATCGGGACTTGGCGGTGAGTCAGCCGTTATCAAGTCACACCACAATGTAGGAGGACTTCCTGATTTCGTTGATTTCAAGGAAATTATCGAACCCCTTAAGACATTGTTTAAGGACGAGGTTCGTAAGGCCGGACTTGAGCTCGGACTTCCCGAGTATCTTGTATTCCGTCAGCCTTTCCCGGGACCGGGACTTGGTATCCGTATCATCGGCGAAGTTACAGCCGATAAGGTTCGCATTGTGCAGGATGCTGATTACATCTACAGAGAAGAGATTGCGGCTGCGGGACTTGAGAAGCTTCCGGATCAGTACTTCGCGGCACTTTCAAATATGCGCTCCGTAGGCGTTATGGGTGATGAGAGAACTTATGATTATGCAATCGTTCTCCGCGCTGTTGAGACCGTAGACTTTATGACAGCCGAGGCTTCAGAGATTCCTTTCGAAGTCCTCCAGAAAGTCATGAGCAGAATCATCAACGAGGTTAAGGGCGTTAACCGCGTAATGTATGACCTCACTTCTAAGCCGCCGGGAACAGTGGAGATGGAATAATTAACGAAGTCCTAAGAATGCCGTATTTATGCGGCTTTCAAGGAAGTGAAAAAGCGATTTGATAACAAAATGATAACACTTGATAACTGAGCATTATTTATGAGTAATGCAAATGGTTAGCAGGTGAGGTTTCAGCAAAGACTAAAAAAGGTCTTGTTAAGCTAATGAATAGCTTAGCAAGGCCTTTTCTTTTTGCCTATATGTTAGCCGGTTGAAACCATTCAGATAAGATTTGCTCAGATTATTCCTGGGGGGGAACAGTTTCAAAGTGTGAATGAGTTGTCTGACCGGGTGTTGGATAGTGATATCTCCAGGCATCGTATTCATCCTGGGTGATCTGACCGGATCTAAGAGCTTCGGATTTGTCCATCCAATCCAATAGCATGTCATAAAGCCGCATGCTGCCGGGATGATTCCTTAAGTCAAGATAAAGCTGAGGCTGACCATCTTCTGCTTTTTCAATCTTGAGACCGTAGCGATCTTCAATAGCGAAGAGGGTATGAATAAGCCCTGTGAAAGAGTCGATATCGGGAACCTTCAGAGCATCGGGGTTTACGTCAAAAAGCTCAGCCATAGCCTGAACAAGATTATCCTTTGGAACACGGTTTTCACTCTCATATTGAGCCATACGGACATCGGCAGATTTTTCATCAAAGCCGATTTGTGCACCTACATATTTTTGTGTCATTCCGCGTTTACTACGGAAGAAATGGATTCGTTCTCCTATTGCCATAGTGAGGGCTCCTTTCGTTTGATGGGATTATCTTAACATATTTGTTTAGGACAATCAAGAGAAATTAAACAAAAAAGTTTAATTACGCACTTGACTTTAACAAATATGTTTAGTATTATAACCATGAACTTAAACAAATATGTTAAGTGACAACTAAATGATCGTCTGAGACACAGATATGACTCCGGAAAAGTATGCGAGGACCGAAAGCGAGCGTATGGAGGGAGCGAAAACGGCGCAGTCCAAAACAGTCTATAAGGCTAACGAACCCAGAGGTTACCCGTCAGGAAAGTGTCAAAGGGAAGCGGCAAATGAAGTATCAACAAGAGAAACCAACGAAAGGAAAGAAATGTATGGAAAAAATGTTTTTGAGAGTAGCAGATGTTATGGAAATCCTCGGCGTTTCTGAAAGTTACGCATATAAGCTGATAAGAAAGCTTAACAAGGAAATGCAGGAAATGGGATTTCAGACCATTCAGGGAAGGATCGATACCAAATTCTTCTATGAACATTTTTATCAAACTAAGGATTACGAAAGGAGGAATGCTTAATGCCTGTCTATAAGAACGAAAAGAACGGTACCTGGTATGCAATGATCCGTTACAAGGACTGGACCGGGACGAACAGGCAGAAATGTCAGAGAGGGTTTTCTACTCGTAAAGAAGCTATTGAATGGGAAGCTCAGTTTAAGCTTCAGCAGGCATCGGATATCGATATGACGTTGGAAGCTTTCTATGAACTCTACGAAAAGGACGTTAGACCAAGACTTAAGGAAAACACATGGATGACAAAGCAGGTCATATATGAAAAAAAGATTCTTCCTTATCTTGGAAAACGCAAGCTTTCAGAAATAACCGCAAAGGATGTGATCGACTGGCAGAATGAGATGATGCGTTTGACGAAAGCCAACGGAGAAACTTTTTCACCATGTTATCTGAAAACGATACATGCGGAACTGAGCGCACTTTTCAACCATGCGGCTAAGTATTATCACCTGAGCGTTAATCCGGCGAGAAATGCGGGCTGTATGGGGCAGGAAGATATAAAGGAAATGTCATTCTGGACAAAAGAAGAATATCTTGCTTTTGCTGAGGCAATCATGGACAGGCCGATTTCCTATTACGCTTTTGAAATCTTGTACTGGTGCGGAATACGTGAAGGAGAACTGCTTGCACTTACCCCGGCAGATTTTGATTTCGAAAAGTCAACGCTTAGGATCAATAAGTCTTATCAGAGGATGCACGGAGAGGATGTTGTAACAACACCTAAGACAAAGAAGAGCAACAGGGTTATAAAACTTCCAAAGTTCCTTTGTGAGGAAATGAAGGACTGCCTGAAGATGTTTTATGACATCAAGCCTGGTGACAGGATATTTCAGTCATTATCCAAACATGTTCTCTCTACAGAAATGGAAAGGGGATGCAAAGCCGCAGGAGTAAAGGTTATCCGAATTCATGATTTGCGGCACAGCCATGTATCATTTCTGATCAATAAGGGATTTACAGCACTGGAGATTGGAAATCGTGTAGGGCATGAAACAGAAAGGATCACGTACCGATATGCACATCTGTTTCCTACAAAACAGGATGAGATGGCAGATTTCCTTGATAATGAAAGATTTAGCAATGACACAGAAAAGGAGGCATAAGGATGTCAGCAAAGAATTTGGATCAGAGGGGCCGCTTTAGAAACAAGATAGTGGCGTTTAGGGTTTCGCCTGAGGAAGATGCACTGATTGAAGCGGAAGTTCGCCTTTCAGGTCACACGAAGCAGGATTACATTATTAGTCGCTTGATGAACAAAACAATAACTGTTCAGGGGAATCCGAAGGTGTATAAGGCACTTAAGGACGAACTGAAAAAAGTTCTGAATGAACTCTCCAGGATTGAGTCCGGTTCATCAGTGGATCCTGACCTGATCGTACTTATCAGACAAATAGCAATCATCATGGAAGGAATGCAGCATGAGGATGACTGGAGGTAAACGAAAAAGTCCTCTGCGGGAACAGAGGACTTTTCCAACAAAGCCGAAGCTTTCATATACAAAATATCATGAACAAAGTATATCAGAGCTTCCGGTGACATTCAATGAAAAAATGAAAATCGGAGGAAAAAAATATGGAAGAAAACAAGACAGAATTAAAACTGATTCAGATGTCGGAAATCGAGACGGAGGAGGTATCTTGGCTCTGGTTCCCGTTCATCCCATATGGAAAGCTTACCATCATCCAAGGAGATCCAGGTGACGGTAAGACAACGATGGTATTGAATCTTGCTGCGAAACTTTCACGAGGTGAGTCGCTTGATGATGGAATGAATTGCAGTGAACCGGTCAATATCATTTATCAGACTGCTGAAGATGGACTTGCTGATACAGTGAAGCCAAGGCTTGAAGAAGCGGGTGCGGATTGTAGCAGGATCTCAGTGATCGATGAAAGTGATAAATCTCTTTCAATGGCAGATGAAAGGATCGAAGAAGCACTTATAGCGACAAAAGCAAAACTCCTGATTCTTGATCCGATACAGGCATATCTTGGCGGAGGGATGGATATGAACCGAGCAAATGAAGCAAGAGATATGACAAAACGACTTGGAGCGTTAGCAGAAAAATATAAATGTGCCATCGTTCTCATCGGTCATATGAACAAAGCTTCCGGTAACAAAGCAGCATACAGAGGGATGGGATCGATAGACTTCTATGCAGTAGCAAGGAGCGTTCTGCTGGTCGGCAGGATTGAGGGAGAACCAAACTTAAGGGCTATGGTTCAGATAAAAAATAACCTTGCTGCTTTCGGTCGCTCCAAAGCTTTTGAACTTTCGGAAGACGGATTCAACTGGATTGGGGATTATGAGATAACCGCAGATGAAGTCCTCGGAGGCATTGCTCCTAAAGTGAATAAACAGGACCGTGCCACGGACCTGTTGAAAGAACTTATGAAGGATAGACGGATTATTCCAAGCAACGAAATCTTCGAGATGGCAAGGGAAGAAGACATTTCGAAGAGGACGCTTGAAAATGCAAAACAGTCTCTCGGTATCAAAGCAAAAAAGATCAACGATACCTGGTACTGGGTCCTTAAGGAAGACACAGAATAAGGAAGAACGCAACAATGCAATGTGTCAAGAATTGCGGACTTGAAGAATGCAAGGTTGCAAAAAACTAAACACCTTGCGTTGTTGCGGACTTGATTGAAAGGAGCGATTTATGAAATATGTACAGATAACACGGGAGCTGTTTTTTAAACTTTTGAGCTATCACCTTTTGGATAAATTTGAAGAAAAGGAAGAAATCGAAAAAGGCCTTGAAGCAAAACTTAACACAATGGTGAATCATGAGATTTATTCAAAATCGAAAACAGCACCAACGGAAGAAGAAAGAGAAAAGTCACGGCAGGAATATCTTGACAGGGTGGGAATTCATCCGGATTTCAGGTGGTAACTTTCTCTTTGCTAATAGAATACGATCCGGTGAAACCGGGTCGTTATATGAACCTTGACAACAGAATTTCCCGCCGAAGGCGGCTTACCGATTATGTGGCGCGTAGCACCACAGACATAATCGATAACCCCCTATGGATAATGACACTACGCATCATTATCCGGGGGCTCTCCGAGGGCCCTGCGGGGCTGGCTTGTTGTCTTTCATGTAACTCATACTCGATCACGAAAGGAGCATTATGATCTCGTATACATTACACTTATCCAACAAGAAGCATGCTCTTACTACCACAAAAAAAGTGGCAGCTGCGAGCAAGCATAATCTCCGCCAGTACGAAAGTCCAGAATATTGTCGGGACAATATTTACGTACTTATCGGCGGAGATAATATTCTTGATGATCTGAAAGAAGCATATCATCAAGAATTTGACGCTTGCCTTGAAGAATATAACAAAGGCAAGCGGGCAGATCGACAGATTGATGATTATCTGAAATATGTTTCCGAAAGCGGAAAGAATGATGTGGCAGCTGAAATTGTCATACAGCTTGGTGATGCAGAATTCTGGCATGACAAATCGCTGGAGATGAAGAAGCAGATGCTTCCAATCTTCGAAGATCAGCTGAAGCATCTTCAGGAACTTGTACCCGATTTTAGAATCGTATCAGCGGTCGTTCACCTAGATGAGCATTCACCACATGCTCATGTCATCGGACTTCCGATAGGCCGGGGATATAAGCGCGGTATGCAGAAGCAGGCGGCAAAAACGAGAGTATTTACGCAGGAGACTCTTACCGAGCTTCAAGACAAAATGCACAAGTACGCTGAGCAGGAAATGAATGAACACCCGGAAATCTTTGAAGGCGAGGGCCTTAAGGAAATTGAGGAAGGCAGAAACAGTGACTGGTCAAAAGAGTTCTTTGTAAGAAAGAAGGCCGAAGCTCTGGAATCATTGAATGAACAATATGCAGAAACGACAAACGCCGTTGAAGCGAATGAAACAGTTTTGGAGGAACTGAATAAGCAGACCGAGGAAACAATTCAGACGATGGTTGAAACGGAAGCTCAGAAGGAATTCATGAGGTACGCATTCCTCAAAGAACCCAAAACTCCAATTGGAAAGCTTGTCGCAGGAGCATGGCGGAAGTTTAAAGAGTGGTGGGATATGCACAAGCGTAAGGAAGTTGAAGAAAAGACCAGGGAAAGTGTTCTTGGCAAACTTGCGGAGTTAAAGAAAGAAACGAAGGAGCATCCAAGGACCCCGGTTGTACCCAAAAAACACAGGGAAACAGAGTTGGAATAACCTTTCCCTTGATTGATAGTGACGGGGGCGTGACACGCTCCCGTTTTTACAGCTAAGAGAAAAGAAAAACTTTGGAGTTTTTTAGTGTAAAGAATATAGGAGAACTATCCGATATAAGAATAAAAGATATTATAGGCTAAGGAGAGCATCTGTAACCAAGGGATTGATACATACCTGTTTGCGGATGCTTTTTTCATAGTGATGGAGGTGGAATATGGATATTGGTAGTTTAGGCGGAGTGGCAAGTGTTTACAATTACTCAAATCAGATCAGGAATAAGCAGGTGTCATCATCCAGTTTTGTGAATACATTGAAAGAGACCTATTCCTTGGATAATGCCGTATCTACAGAACTGAGTTTTGAAGACACATTGAAAGCTAAATATCCCGGAGCTAAATACCATGTAATGGATGCTTCTAAAATCTCCCAGGGAACATGGGAGCGTAATGATTTTCCTTTTGAAAAATTTTTTGAGGACGACATTGATGAATCTGTTCTGAATTGGACACCAACGGGAAAAGATCCAGATATGGCAGATTCTTGTGTTCAGGCTAGATTAGATTCTACATTAGGGGGAAAGGCGATAGTTGTTCCGCCAGAGTTGGAAGAGAAAATGAAGAATAATCCTGAATTGGCTCAAAAGGTCATGGATAAAGTTGATAGTTTTATTGCAAACCATCCTACAAGACCGGGACGGGTATTATCATACTTGATTGCATTGGACGAAAATGGAGACATTGCACATTTTCGAGTAACAGGTGGCGGAGGTCACATATCTGGTCCTTCAGAAGAAGAATTAAGACAGTTTGAGGAAGAGCAGAAAACAAAGAGGGAGAAAAAAGCAAAGCAAGAGCGTGAGAATATAGAACGAAGCCAGGAGGCTACTGAGGAACATAGGCGTACAGAGATGGAGAACCTTCGCAGGAGAAGCATAGAAGCTGTTCTTCATGAGCAGATGCTTGGTACATGGACATTGGCCATTGGAGATATAACGGAAAGTGTGTTAGCTGCTTATGGGGCGGGGACATCAATCCCTAATAGTTTTGATATATAAGAAAGCATGGATATGGAGGATTGCTTGTGAGTATAAGCACCTTACAAAGTATTTCTTCGGAGATAATAAGACATTCTGTTAATAAAACAATGCCCGAGGTGGTTGAAAAGCAGGAAGTATCATCTTTCTCAGAAATACTTGCTGAAGCTTGTGGAAAAAGTAGTGATGTAAGCAGCATGTTCCAGGCATCATTTTCTAACTATAATGTTCAAACTAAGGTGGGAGATTGTGATGTACCATGGGAATCCTGGGATCGTAACGATTTTCCTATTTGGGAGTATTTTAAGAAAGATTCATCAGCAGAATGCCTGAACAAATGGAAACCAAATGGTCCTGAACCGCCGCAGACGGATCGAAATGTACAGAAAGGTCTCAGCCAAATTAATTATGGGGAGATGGTTATTCTGATGCCGGAAAGTCTTCAGAAGAAGATGGAATCTGATCCGGATTTTGCAGAAGGGGTTTTAAAGAAAGTACAAAAATGGAAAGAAGATTATGATAGAGAGGATAATGCAATTGCAGCTTCTCTCGGATATGATCCTGGACTAAATCAGTTGTCGAAAAGCTACTGTATTCAGTTAGATGAGAATGGTAATGTCGGAGATTTTACTGTTGTTGGTGGAGGGTTTGATGATCCGCACGATACAAGTGTCACAGTTATTAGCAAGGATGATTCGTTTATGTTCAGGAAAACTGTAAGAAAAGAGAATCTACTAATAACAGAAAATATGGTAGTAACAGAAAAGAATGATATTGACTTTGAAAGTATAGCACCGTATTTAATGGATTTTAAGGTGAAGAAGGTATAGAATTAACAATGAAGGAAATAATACTATAGTTTGATAACAGTCCCGTGATAACAATTTGATAACATTAGCTGATACAGTCCATGCGATATGGACAGCTGAAACCAAATGAAATCAAATCGTAACAGAGAACCCTAACAAAAATGTTTAAGGTACAGGTTAAGTTAGGGAGCTCGAGTGACGGTGAAATTATTGCAACTGATGGTGGTTCTATAGTAAATGGCAGATATATTTGATGTTTACTATAGTTACAACAGTGAAATTTTTTGTGCTGGCCCTGCTGTTTTAAAGCAGGGCAGCAATTCTATTGAATTCTTTATATTCCGATGCCTTTTCGACAGCATCTCACGCTGTGAAGCATCGGAAAATCATGATTATTTCAATCTCGATGCTTATCGCCCGGAGTTTTGGGGGAACGGAGCATCACAAATCCATGAATTAGTCCAAAAAGATGCCTTTTGCGTTTTTCACGCTTGTCGACCTTTCGGCTTTCTACGGGCTTTTAGGCTTTCTAAGTTTCTAAGGGCTTTCGGAAACGGCTTTCCGGAAGCCGGCGGCATCAAAAATCTAAGAATATGTTAGAATTGATGCTTTGGAGATGGTGCTTCATTTATGTGTAGCATCGAAATAATTGTAATCATCTGAAATTGATGCTCATCACCTAGAAGATTCCTTCTATAGAGCATCACAAATCTTAATATGCACCATTCTCGATGCTTATTCTCAAGTTCAAGAATGCGTCAACCAAACCAATTTGAATCGACTTCGTCGATGAGGCTTGGTTGACTCCTGAATCATTTTCTCACGAAATCCGCAACCGGTGCGGATTTCTGTAATTGTGTAGCATCTTTAATAAAACCCCCTGCTATGCAGGGGGACAACAGCTGCTTCAGCTTACAGTAAAAAACCTCCCGTGCTAGAATTACTACGGTTCGCC
>Ga0247609_10003057_pt1 | contig 17173 bp, 9 predicted proteins | sample 172DNAGHGlowgp2_FD_193487 | JGI IMG/M metagenome (GOLD analysis project Ga0247609, IMG submission 193487) | Sheep rumen microbial communities from Palmerston North, Manawatu-Wanganui, New Zealand - 1728 DNA GHGlow gp2 | ecosystem: Host-associated > Mammals > Digestive system > Stomach > Rumen ...
AATAGTAAACGAGTTCAAATACGCGTGGATGATTTGGCAACATAACGGAAAAAACGTATATTTGCAGAAAATCCTTCAGAAAACATGAAACAGCTGATCCTTGTTTTGCTACTGACAGCTCTTGGCATCGATGCCAAGGCACAACACCACGTAGAGTCGCTGAACACGGGCTGGGAGTTCAGCCGCGACTCGCTATTCACAACAACCGAAACAGTAGATATCCCGCACGACTTCCAAATCAGTCAGCCGTGGGTGGCGCCTGCTGCCAATGAGAAGGCGGACAACTCCAACGCTGCCGCCAATACCCACAGCCGACTGTCGGCACGTGGCTTCAAGGAGATGGGCACAGGCTGGTATCGGAAGAGGTTAGAGGTGAGTGGTGAGAGGTTAGAGGTGAGTGGCAAACGGGTGCTACTGGACTTCGAGGGCATCATGCTGGTAGGCGACGTCTATCTGAACGGCGAGCGCATCGGCGGCACGGACTACGGCTATGTAGGATTCCAGATTGACATCACGAAGAAGGTGAAGAAAGGTGATAACATCTTGGTGGTCAAAGCCTGTACCATGGGCGAGAAGAACTCACGCTGGTACACTGGTGGCGGACTGTTCCGTAGCGTCAGTCTCATCACCACTGCTGACGACCTTTACTTCGACCGCCATCCGCTATCGATCACCACACAGGACAACCGGCGGGTGACCGTTCAGGCAGCTTTTACGAATAAGAAGGAACGGATGACGCGCTACCGACTGAGCATCTATGCCCCCGACGGGACGAAGGTGCAGGAGGTGACGGACTCCGTGCTACGCATCCATCCGGCATCTATCCTGGAGGCTAAGCTACAAGAAGTCACGATTTCCCATCCCCAGCTGTGGGACACGGAGCATCCAAACCTCTATCGTGCGGAAGTGGCATTGCTGCGGTGCGACGGTACGGTGGCCGATGTGGTAACGGAGCAGTTTGGCATACGAACCATTGAGATAGGAGCTGACTACGGACTGAAGCTCAACGGGCGGAAAGTGTTGCTGAAGGGCTTTGCCAACCACCATACCTTGGGAGCACTGGGTGCTGCCGCCTACCCCCGAGCCATCGAGAAACGGCTACGAATGATGAAGGAGTTTGGCATCAACCACGTCCGCACCAGCCATAACCCCTACAGCCGTGAGTTCATCCAACTGTGCGACCGCCTGGGACTGCTGGTGGTTAATGAGCTATACGACAAATGGACCGACCAGAACAGCGGCGGACGCGCCACCTTCACAAGCCACTGGCTGCAGGATGTCGAGGAATGGGTGAAGCGCGACCGCAACTCACCCAGCGTCGTGATGTGGAGCCTGGGCAACGAACTGCAACAGCTGGCTAACCAGCCATTCAACGACTACGGCGTGACGGCCTACAAGATGATGCGCAACTTGGTACACAGACATGACACCACCCGACTGACGACCGTCGCCATGCACCCCAAATACCGCAACTGGGCCACCGACTCGCTGCCCAGCGACCTGGCTATGGTCACCGACGTGCAGTCATATAATTATAGGTATAAGTACTTCCCCACCGACGGACGACGCTACCCGTGGATGACCTTTTACCAAAGCGAGGCAACGACCGAGGAGATGGGCGAGAACTACTATGGCATGGACCTTGACAAAGTGATAGGACTGGCTTACTGGGGTGCAATAGACTATCTGGGCGAGTCGCAGGGATGGCCCGCCAAGGGTTGGAACAACGGTGTGTTTGAGATAGACCTGCAACCCAAGCCCAAGGCATACCTGATGAAGAGCATGTTCAGCGAGGAACCGACGGTACACATAGCCATCAACGAAGAGGGCGGCAGCGTGACGATGTGGAACGGTGTGAAGACAGGCGTCAAGGAGCAGTCGGAGAACTGGAACCGTGCGGAGGGCAGCAAGGTGTCACTATATACCTACACCAACTGCGATGAGGTGGAGTTGCTGTTGAACGGAAAGAGCCTTGGGCGCAAGAAGAACCCCACCGACGCCTGTCACCGCAACCAGATATTATGGAAAGACATACCCTACGAGAAAGGCACGCTGCAGGCCGTAGGTTACTCAGCATCACAGCGGCAAAAAGTTTCTCCTATTGCACATCACGAAATCAGCACCACGGGCAATGCCGTGCGCCTTATAGTCACTCCCGACAAACAGACATGGAAGGCTGACGGTGAGGACCTGCAGCACCTGCGCATCACTGCCGTTGACAGCAAGGGCCGCAAGGTATGGGATTGTCAGGATGAGGTAAGCATCGCTATTGACGGTGATGCCAAGATTGCAGCCATAGGTAACGGAAACATCTTTGGTGACGAGATTAGCACCACGGGCAACACCTGCCACCTATACAAAGGCACCGCGCTCGTCATACTGCGCAGTGCCTCTAAACCATCAACCGTCACACTTCGAGTGAGCAGTCCGAATTTCAAAACCGTTACCTGTAAATTAACTCGTCTAGCATCGGCTGTCCGCCAGTCTCCATGACAGGCACCTTCTGTGCACCTACATCAAAACTGGCGAAGAGCCAAGCTGACAGAACAAACAAATTCTTCATCAATTGTCAATTATCTCTGCAAAGTGACACCCATAATACCTATCACCACGTCGTTGGACAAGGTGCGGACGGTGATGTCGCGCAACTGTTTCTGAGCGTTGAGTGGCATGTCGAGCATGACGGCGGCACCAGCCTTGAAGTCACGCTGCTGATAACCATAGCGCTCGCCCATCGGCATGTGCTCACGGCTGACCTTCAACGAGGCGAAGTCGAGACGGTAGGGACGTGGCTGGGCAGCATGGAACTGCAAGCCGTCCTCATAGTAGTCCTGTTCTATCGGGCACCAGTTGTGAGGATTATACAGAGGTAGCGTATCGGTAGTGCCGTCGGTATAGGTGACCACAATCTGACCATTGTCGATACGGCTCTGCATGTGGTTGGTTGAACCTGCCATCAGAAGATAGGCATGCGATGCCTTACCTTGCAAAGGGATAGTGACTGCATCGGGATAGTTGTCCCACAACGAGGTATAGGCAATGTTGCGTCCCTTGGCAGGAGTGCGGAAGGGAATGCCAAGCTCGGTAGTAAACACCTGATCCTTCACCTGACGACGCAGGGCGACATCGTTGATATTAGCTGTAAACTCAGGGTGACACCACTCGCCGATGCCGTGGGCAGGAATGGTCAACGTGGTCACTTTCGGACGAGGTGACAGATAGAAATTCTTGAAGATGTCGCCGACATTGCTGTTCCACTTCGCATCCATATTGACAGTCTCCAGACGGTCGGTCTTCACATCGTCGAAGTTGTTGCCCCACGCCTTGCCGTCGATGCGCTCAGCGGTAATCAGCGGACGGGGCAACGGCTGCTGCTTGGCTCGGGTTACGGTGATAGTCTGCTTCTTCTCCGTAGTACCTACGGTTTCCACATAGCCCACGCCCGTATTCTGGCGCAGTACGATCTGCAGCGGCTGGGCAAAGTTCTGCTCAATCTCGTAGATCTCCTTGTTACCCTCTCGACGGAAGGTGTACTTCATATAAGGTGTCTGTATGGAGGCATGCTTCCACTCGGCAGGGAAGCCTGGCCGGATGTAGCAGCGGCCATTAAGCGCATCGGGACGGATGCCGTAGAGTCCCTCGATGAAGGCGCGTGATGATATACCTGCGTTGTCAGAGAAGTCACGATACAGTTCACCGCGGGCACGGTCATAGTAGCTTATCTGTCCGAAGTTGCCAGGACTGCCGCCCAGGTATGCCTGGTCCATGATATTCGCCTTGATGAGTCGGAAGCCCTCTTCGTTGCGGCCAGCCTGGAAGTAAGCCAGTGCCATGTGCATGGTCTCTTCTGCTGCTACATTGTTGATACTCCAGTCGTAGGGCAGCCAGTCGGTAGTAGAAATCTGGTAGAGTGGCTTATCTTTCTTCGAAGTCTTTACGCCTTCGATGACGACGGGGATATGAGGAATGCACAAGTCCACATACTGGGTGGCACGGATGGCCTGCTCGGGTGTTGCCATACCACAGTCGATAGGTGTGTAGATGCTCCACAAGGCGGCATGATTATGGGTACGTTTCAGTCCCATCAGGTCCTGATACTCAGCCCAGTGACCACGGTCTTTCAACCACAGGCGTTCATTCATCGCCTTCAAGGTCTTGTCGGCCTCCTTTTTATAATAGGTGGGATCCTCACCAAGAATTTCACAGATACGCGCAGCCAGTCGGAGAGTTCGGTAGTTGTAAGCCGTAGAATGGCTCACGGCACCGCCGTTATAGTAGAGGGCATCGCTGGCCCAGATGCAGCAGTAAGCATCATACAGACCATCGTCATCGGGGTCGAAGTTGCGCTTCTCCCATGCGAGGTGCAGTTTGATGACAGGCCACATCTTACGCAGATAATCCTTATTGGCATCATACTCCAGATGCAACAGCAACTCGTCGATGTAGTTCAGGTTCATGTCGTAGTGGTGCATGATGTCCTTGCGGTTGGGATAGCGACAGATGTAGCCGTTCGAATACATCTGCGTGCCCCACGTCTTTGCCTCGCGGGTCAGCAGTTTCTCGGGGTCTGGCGTAGGATTAGGGATGATAGGCTCCACATCGGTTATCTGACTGTTGGCATAGGCATTGAAGTGGCTCACGGCGCGATCAGGCATGCCCAGCAGGTCGCCTAAGAAACCAGCACGCCAGCCGTTGAGTTGCATGCGCCACACAATGGCACCATGCAGCCATACCTCACCGTCCCAGGCACCGTCGGCGGCAGCCATCAGTGTACCACCCATGGTATTGAGATACGGGTCGGGAGTGTCAAAGACGATGTTGCCTGCCAACCACTCATGGTGCTGCCATGCCTTGGCATAGAGACGCTCAGCCTCAGCACCAGTCGGAGTAGATAGTGTATAGGTGCTGGCACCACTGTCGAGAACGGTATAGGTTGCCTGCGGATTGGCATTACGATAGGCACCGCCCTTGCAGTCGAGCACGGCATATGTCGTTTCAGTGCCAAGCATCCACTGGATAGTCTGCTTGTTAGGCTCGCCGTCAGCAGGTTCAAAGCTGTCGGCGGGGTCGGAGTTCATATCACCGCTGCGGTTGAACTTCGGACGCTTGATATCGCATACCACCATCTCCACCTTGGCATTGGCGGGCATCGACTGCGGCTCGAACTTCCAGATAGCGGACTCAGCATCGGGCTGTAGCAAGACGGTGATGGTCAGCGAGCCCTTTCTCCATGAGGCGTCTGTCAACTTATAGACACGTTTGCCGGCATTGTAGCGGGCTTCAGCATGGGTGGTCTGCTCCAAAAGCGTGGTCTTACCGTTGGCCGTCAGTCGGAAACGGATATTCTTATGTGCCTTGGAGCGATAGACAGCGAAGATAGGACGGTCGCTGGTCTCCAGGCGATACTCGGTATAACTGCCGTAGAGGGCGCGGTTATAACGTTTGTCACCATCCTGACACACGATGTCACGTCCGTCAGGAAAATATTGTTGTTTACGACCTGTAACCGCCATAATAGACACGGCAGCCAACAGGATGATACTGGTTGTTATGATTCGTTTCATCATTTTTTCATTTCTTTACCGGTTTCCAATTTCAGGCAGTCCCACATCAGGCCACCCTTCTCCTTAACACTTGGAATAGATATTGTAAGGACGTTCTTACCTTTCTTCAATATCTTTGCAGGGAAGTCTATTTCCTTAAGCTGATGGGCACCGCTACGGACACCACTGCGATAGATACTACCATCACTATCGGGATAGAACAGCTCGCCAATCTTCTGGCCATTAAGTTCGTAAACCATGCGGGGTTTCTGTGTAGCAGCAGCGGCAGAAATAGTCAGATGGGCATCGCCTTCATAGGTTTTATCCAAGTCGAACGCTATAGTCCAGCTGCTTCCCTTACGTGACTCGATAAAGTACCAATCCTCGGCGGGATTGCTCTTACCGACGACATAGGTCAGACTGTCGGGGACGAGATTGAAAAGACCGTATGCCCTGGGGCTGTCAGCCAACTTAAAACCGTCGGACAGGCGGTCAGCCTCACCGATACGCCATAAGAGGTTCTCGTACTTCTTCGGTGCCCACTTGACGGTGCCGATATTCATCTTACCACCTTTCTTCACCTCAATGCCAGTATGCTCCAGCTGGTCGGTATTCTCACCCTCCAAGGCATAGACATAAAGGCTATACTTGCCACGCCGCACCTTGGGAATAGAGAAATTACCCTTCTTGTCAGTCTCAGCCCAGAAGATGTAACCCTTACCCTGCGCATTGACATCCTTGCCGGGTTCAGCGAGGATAACCTGCAGACGGGCAGGAGCGAAGCCGTTGGTCACCTGAATGCGCCCCGTCACCGTAGCACGATCAGTGTCGTGCAGATCGTGGCTGAACCAACGGAACGGCCACTCCTGCTCCTGTTGGGCAGTCTGCTTTCTGGCATCGGCAATCATCTGCTGACGAGTACCTTCATTGAAGTACATGAGGAAAGGACCATATAACTTACGGTCTCCCTTGACATACTCCTGATGAACGCTACCGAAGTGTTCGCCTTGGAACATCTGCAGCATCAGCGGCGACTTGGTATCGGTATGCACGGTCAGTTCCTGCTTCAGAGGGCCACCGTTGATATACTCTGGTGTAACAGGAATAGCCCAGACACCAATGTGGTCGGACATCATACCATGGAAATGGTCATCAGCCACGTAGTTGGACCAATTGTATTTGGTATAAATCTCACCGCTAGGCAATCGGAACGTAGCATCCTGAATGGCAGCGGTACGTTCGATGGCTTTCATGGTGGCGACAGGCGGAAAATCACCCTGCATCTGTTCATTGACATAGCCATAAGTGAACTTATCGCCATCGAGACGATACACCAGACGGGCTTCTTTCAAATAAGAATCGTCAGCTACACCCTCGGCAACGACATAGCTATAAATGCCGTTGACACCCTTGCGGATGATATAGCCCTGCTGCCACTTGATGTTCTTAGGCATCTCGTTGGTGTACAGAATCTCTACATAGTCATCACTTTGGCGCACCACCTCAACCTTCGTGGCTTTCAGCTCACTATAGTTGGGCTGGTTGCAGCTGAAGTAGATAGTACCCTGCTTGCCGAAGAGGTCCTCGTCATGGTAGAGACACCCTATAATCTTTCCCTTGGGATTGACTGTAATCTTCAGTGTACCATTAGACAGCACGGCAGAGTTGTCGCTGTTAACCGTAACCCTCACTTGCTGTGCCATAACCTGTACAGTCATCAGCATGAGAAGGAAGGCTATTATATGAAATCGTTTCATCCTGTTTTACTTTTTAAGCAGTTTATAGTATTCTACGGCACCGAGCAGGAAACACCCCGTACCATAGTCCTCGAAGTCGGGAGCCTTGTCGTAGGTGACAGGCTGGCTGTCAGCAGGACCGGCACCCGTACCCTGTACGAAGCCAAGGAATCCGTCAGCATGGACACACTCTGAAGCGATTGTCTTCCATGCCTTATCGATAACGGGTCGATACTTCTTGGCTTTCAGCAGCCCATTCTGGATGCCCCATGCCATACCATATATAAATAAAGAGGTACCCGAGATTTCCTTGCCCGCCCATTCCTTGGACACAAGGCTGGCATTCCACAGACCGTCCTCACGCTGCCACTTCAACAGGCCTTCGGACATGAGCAGGAAGTCGTTCTTCAGTTCCTTATAATAAGGATCTTTGGGGTCTAACTCCTGCATGACACGCACGAGAGCAGCATATACCCATCCATTGCCTCGGCTCCAGCAGCAGTCGGCTCCGTCCTTCTCTTTGTAAGGAGGAACGAAGTTCTTGTCGCGCCACCAGAGTCCCTTCTTCACGTCGAACAGGCCGCCACCCTCTTGGTTGCGGCTGTAGCGATACTGCGCCATAGCCCAGTCTATGTAACGGCGGTCACCAGTAGTCTTCGACAGTTGGGCACAGACAGGCATTGCCATCTGGATGGCATCAATCCACCACCAGTAGTTCTTCTTGTCAGTCAGCAGCTGGTAGTCCAAGTTCTCGGTGATAGGTACCAACATTCGCTTCTCCTGCGTCTGGCGATAGCGCCAGATGTAGGTCTGCGCACAGCACTGGTCGTCAGCATCGGTCGTCTTCACACCATTACGCGGTGTCCATTGATGATAGTTGGCCCAGCGGTCGATATAGTCGATGTAACGCTGCTGCGGGTCTACCTCATAGAGTGCCGTCAATCCTTCATAATAAACGCCACGAGTCCACAGCGAGCTGGGACGTTTCTTGTTGTGAACATAGGTGTCTGCCTCGGGAACGTTATGCTTCTGCATGAAGTAGTCGTTGGCCTTGCGAGTTACCGTCAGCACGTCGGCAGCCGTGGTCTGCGCCTGGGCAGCCACGGACAGCACGAGAGCGGTTATTGCTAATAACAGTTTCTTCATATTCTTAATATAAACGCTGTTGTCTTTAATAAGAACGTGAATTTCACCTTTCTATTATTACTGAGCAGGAGTAAACTTCACCTGATAGACGAAGTACTGGCAGTCAGCACCAAACCAGAACGTACCGGGTTTATCGGCTTTATAGGTCAGTTCATATACCTTGTCCTCGCTGGCATCACCTGTGGCAACGACCTGCGCGTCGAAGATGAGGAACAACTCGCGATCGTCCACTGCCTTGCGGGGACTCATCAGCACGGTCAGCGTACCGGGGACGGCAGTATTCACGGCGAAGCAACGGTCGATCTTGGTTATGGGTTCCTGGGCTGGACGCTTCTTACTGGTGACGTCCTTCTTCAGCGAGCCATTGCCATTGACAGATGCAGCCATACGGGTCTTCCAAGGCGTACCGTCGGCAAACTTGCCGTTGCGCTTGTGAATCTCAGCAATGATGTCATGGCCTTCACCTGCAGCACCACGGACATAGAGACCATTGATGTTCTTGATGTCGTTCGAGATGACACTGCCAGACAGGAAACTCTCAAAGTCCCATGTAGTAGCGGTTGACACCTTGTCCTGAGCGTTAGCAAACATGGCAACCAGTGCCAGAGCAATTGTTAAAAGATTCTTTTTCATTGTCGTAAGTTTTTTAGTGATAAATAATAATTTGTTTCCTATTTTATAATGATTTTCTTGCCATTGACGATGTAGATGCCCTTGGCGGGCTTGGCCACCCGCTGACCGGACAGGTTGTAATAGGGACCTTCCGTAGCCGTGGAATACGGCTCTGCTGTCAGGGCAATGATGGGGGTCTCATCTGCCTGCGGTTCATTGCTCTCCAGCTTTATCATGTCATACATGATGCCACCGGCACCATTTTCTGATATTCCCCATAGATTCAGGTTCAGATAGTTCTCACCTTTCTTCAGTGTTGACACAGGGATATAGAACACCGCAACAGAGTCACGTCCCGCCAAGGTAGCACTACGTGTCACCGAACCGTCATGCTTCGGACGGAACACCTCATTGGCCTGATTTCCAAGGCCGATACCATAAGTTGAACGGTTCTCATTGCTACGTACTTTCATACTGGCATTAGCGGCTCCTGCGGTAGCCACCGTCAGACGCAACGGATTCGTGGGAATGTCATCTAATTGATACTTGATGTACCAGTTGCCGTTGTGTGCTTGGGCGTAGTACCAGTCTGTTGCCAGATTACTGGAACCTACAGTATAGTTTACCTCTTCGGGTACATCATTCCAGAGCCCATACTGACGCTTCTCTCCACTCAGCTTGCCCATAGACAAATGGTCAGCCTCGCCAATCTTCCAGAGTATTTTACTGTTGTCGCCATATTTGTCGGGGGTCCAAGTCAACGTACCAACGCTCGTCGTGGCATTGGCAGTCACTGCGACGTCTGCCTTTTCGTAATAGCCTGTAGCAGCACCATTCAACGCATAGGCATAGAGTGTATAGCTTCCTTCGCGTACATTATTAATAATAAAGTTGCCGTCAGCATCAGTCTCTGCCCAGAACTGATAGCCGGTGCCTTGCAACATTGGCTTTGAGCCCGGTTGTGCCAGGATGACCTGCAGTTTTGTTGTCTTGAAGTAATCAGCATCTTCGGCAGACATCGTAATCTGACCTGTCACCGTGCCACGTTTCTTCACCTCCGTGTCACGCAGCCAACTGTAGTTTGGCCATACGTTCTGCTCCACCACAGCCTGCGTTTTTGCATCGGCTACCATTTCAGCATGAGCCTCATCAACACTTGCCTTTGATGACTGATTGACATAGATAAGATGCGGACCATATAACTTCTTATTACCCGTAAACAGCGCACTGGCACCGCCAAAGTGATTACCATGGAAGTGTCGCAGCATGATGGGAGTCGTCTCTGTGGCATGTACCGTCAGGTCCTGACGCATCGGTCCACCATTGAGCCACTCCACACTGGGAGCAATGGTCCACACACCAATATTATTACCCATCAGGCCATGTACCGCATCGTCTTTCTGGAAGGCAGCGAAATTGTACTTTGTATAGATGGTACCATCAGCCAGTTTGTAGGTAGCATCAGTCACCTTGGTGCAACCGCCCTCTCCACCAACAGTCATCTCTGCCGGTGTGGGCAACGTACCCTGTGTCTGCTCGTTGACGTATGCATAATTAAACAAGGTGGGTGACACACGAAGTCCCATACGGGCCTCGTTCAGGGCACCACTTCCCGCTTTGCTCTCCAACTGAGCATAGTTGTACACCCCAGGAACATCACGGGTAACGATATACTCGATAACCCAGCGGATACCGTTTTTATAGTTTGTGACATACTGTACTTCAACTACATCATCGGTATTCTGCTTCACATAGAACTCGCTGATGCTGTAGTTCTGGTTGCTGCCGCCAGCCGTGAAGCTGAAGTAGCCCTTGGCACCTGTGCCGTTTATCAACTGTACAGAATGATTAAAGTCTCTGTCGTTATTCGTGTATTTGAGCAATGATGTGATTTCACCGTCCTTGCTGATATACACCGACACAAAATCATTACGAATGGTGCAGGCATTGCCACTCTGGGTGAGTGTCACGGCGCCATTGACCGACCAACCCGTCAGGTAGCTAATGGTCATCAACTGTAGTAATAATAGTCTTGGCTTAATCATAAGAATATCTGCTTAAGTTATTCATTTGTTCGTTTTATTTATCTGGCGGCAAAGGTAATGACAATATAATAAGGTGGACGTGCGATGAAGTACAAAGACATGGACTTTCGTACAAAACTGTAGATTTAAGAACTATTACACGTCTTTTATCCAGAGAAAAATAGTACCTTTGCAACAAATTCGACAAAAAGCAATAACATATGACTACAACAAGACGACTTCTCATCTGTGCACTCTGCACGCTCGCCATCGTAACGACTCAAGCCCAGCAATGGCCTAAGCCGCTGCCGGAAGCCAAGGCTGGCACACGTTGGTGGTGGATGGGCTCGGCCGTAGACAGACAAGGACTGGAGTGGAATCTTTCGGAATATGCCATGGCTGGTATCGGTGCCGTGGAGATTACGCCGCTCTACGGAGTGCAGGGCAATGAAAAGAATGAACTGTCTTTTCTCTCTCCCCAATGGATGCAAACACTGAAGGATGTGCAAGACATCTCTCAGCGAGTTGGCATCGAGGTCGATATGAACTGCGGTACGGGATGGCCTTTTGGAGGCCCGTTGGTTCCCATCGAAGAAGCCGCCTGCAAAGCCCTCTTCAGAGATACTGTGGTAGGTGGAACAGCCACCTACACCTTTTCCCTTGGACGTACCAAACAAAAGGTGAAGCGTGCTGCCCCCGGCGGCGAAGGATGGGTCATCGACCACTTCGACCGTCAGGCCGTACGCCACTATCTCGATCGTTTTGACAAAGCCTTTGCAGAGTCGGGCGTAGCATGGCCGCATACTTTCTTTAATGACAGCTACGAGGTGTATGGTGCCAACTGGACTCCAACCTTGTTCGACGAGTTTCAGAAACGTCGTGGCTATGACTTGCGCCAACATCTGCCGGAGCTATTGGGTAAAGTGGATGATGGCAACAAGGTGCTTGCCGACTACCGCGAGACACTCAGCGACCTGCTCTACGAGAACTTTACTCAGCAATGGGTAGACTGGGCCCATAACCACGGTGTGTTAGTGCGCAATCAGGCTCACGGCTCGCCCGCTAACCTGTTAGACCTCTACGCTGCAGTAGATATCCCCGAGATTGAGGGCTTCGGACTTTCCGAATTTGGCATCAAGGGACTGCGCCGTGACCCCGGTATGACCAAAAAGAACTTCAGCGACGTGTCCATGCTGAAGTATGCCCCCTCGGCCGCTCACGTCATGGGCAAGCCATTTACCTCTAGTGAAACCTTCACTTGGCTGACGGAGCACTTCCGCACCTCGCTGTCGCAGATGAAGCCCGATCTCGACCTGATGTTCACTTGTGGCGTTAACCACGTTTTCTTCCACGGCACATGCTACTCGCCGAAGGACGACCCCTGGCCGGGATGGAAGTTCTACGCCTCCATCGACATGTCGCCCACCAACTCGATATGGCGCGATGCTCCCTACATGATGCAATATATAGAAAGGTGTCAGTCGTTCCTGCAAATGGGACAGCCTGACAACGACTTCCTGGTCTACCTGCCCGTTCGTGATATGTGGCGCAAACGTCTGCCCCGCAAGGACGGCAAGCCCTGGAATCTGGGCGAAGACCTGCTCATGCAGTTCGACATCCACTCCATGGACGAGAAGGCCCCGGAGTTCATTCGTAGCATTCTAACCATTGACTCGTTAGGCTATGACTGCGACTACATCAGCGACCGCCAATTGGCTAAGGTTCGCATAGAGAACGGTATGTTGATGACTGAGGGAGGAACCCGTTACAAGGCACTGATTATCCCTTCGGGTACCACTGTCGATGACAGGTTAAAAGCACTGATTACTCCCCTCTCCTCTTATATTATATATGGTGAGGATGCTGCCGACATGGCTCGTTATGCCACGGCCGAGCCCATACGCACCGACCTGAAGCTGCGCACCATCCGTCGCACGAACTCCGATGGTCATCATTATTTCATGGCCAACCTGACACCCAACGACGTCTGTCAGGAGACTGCACTTGCTGTTCCCTACCAGAGTGCTACCTGGTACAACCCCATGACGGGCGACATCTTTCCCGCCACTGTAAATGACGGCAAGGTGCTCGTCAACCTACGCTCTGGTGAGAGCTGTATTCTGGTTGTCTGTCCCAAGGCTAAGGCTGCTTCTTCTGCTCCTCCTTTACCACAAAATAGCGAGACCACACATCTGCCTGCATCCATTCCCCTGAGAGGTCCCTGGACACTCACTTTCACCGAAGAGGCGCCAAAGGTCAATCAGACTTTCAAGCTGGACAAGCTACAGACTTGGGAGACACTCAGTCCCGAGGCTGCCGTCACAATGGGCACAGGAATCTAAACTACCACCTTCCGTCTGACTAAACAACAAGCCAAGCAACACTGGTTGCTTGACCTCGGCGACGTCCGCGAATCAGCCCGCGTCTATATCAATGGACAGTTCATAGGATGTGCATGGGCTGTTCCCTTCGTCCTCGACTGTCGCAACACCCTGAAGAAGGGTAAGAACGAACTGCGCATCGAGGTTACCAACCTGCCTGCCAACCGCATCAGCGATATGGACCGTCGTGGCATTCCCTGGCGTAAGATGAAGGAAATCAACGTGGTTGACATCAACTACAAGAAGACCACCTACGAAACGTGGCAACCCATGAAGAGCGGACTGAATGGCGACATCAAGCTATATACAAAATGAGGGGCGTTCAAAAAACGTCCCTCATTTTTATCAGTCTTTAGGATAGCGGTCTAGTCGAAGAACTTCTCTTCCTCCTGATTACCGCCCTCGCATTCGCCTCTTGCGGTAGCGACGAACCAAGTATAGCTATGCCTAATGGAATTTTATACCCTGCGACCTCCGCTTCGGCTTCATCATACCGACAGCCGTGCTTAAACATCTCGCCCAGAACTTCTTTTCATCCTCGTCGTCCTTCTTTTTGGGAAGTTCGCTGCTTTCTCCTCCGCCTCCACAGCCAGTTGATACTGTCGTGGCCCCGTCAAGATAGCCAAAGATGAGACACACTGCTGCCGACGCGGCTCTTGATGCTGCATCGGCAACGGCCATTTCCAATTCCTGAGCGACAGAACCTACCATAGGCGCAGCCTCCTTTATGAGGTCGTACCCTTGTTCAGCTATGTGTTTGATGATGCTTTCTGTGGCCAGCTCAATGGCTTCGGCTCTGGTGGCTACAGAAATATCCCGGAACGAACAGGCATAGCTGAGCAGGTTCTTAATATCATCCAGTCGATTCTTCGGGTCTTTCCTGAGCGTGTTCAGAATATCTTTCTTCTGTTCATTGGTCATGTAGTTCTTGTCAAGAGTTGGATTGACGAGGATGTTCTTCGCCTTGGTAACACCTGGCCAGGCAAATTCGAGCATTCTCTCTGTCTCAGGCATACGCTTTGCCGCTTCTTGTGCTTCGTCTCTCTCTTTAACGACGTGCTCGTATGAAGTTTTATTGATGCCCGCTTTTTCGAGTTCGTTATATTTGAGAACTTTTGTCTCGGATTCTGCCAACCGCTTCTTAATGTCCTTATATAATTCCCTGTTAGCATCTGCTATGGCTCGTTTCTGAGCATTGCCAACGACACTGAACAATATGGTCTGCTTATCCGTCAATATGGCCTTGACCCTCTTCTGTATAGTACTGTTGTATGTAACAAAGGTTTTTTCATCATAAACCTTGTCTATCTCTCTCATTGCTATGACTTCCAGATCCTGCACTGTTAATGGAGGATTGACCGAGGTTATCCGAGGGTGGTTCTTCAGAGGCGAGGACAGCTTTTCAATCACGTCGGATGGTATGGTAAAGGTGATATCTTGCAGGGCCTTGACATATCTCTCCACACTCTGGTACGGGGTTAAGGTGACCGACCGCAAAACATCCACCTCCTTCTGAACTTCTTCTTTCTCCTGCTTCAGCTTGTCTATTTCCCTACTGTTTGATGAAATGGAGACTTGCTGACGATCAATGATGCCCTGCTGTTCTACTGTCTTGTCGATGGCGGTGTCTCGCAGTCTCAGCGCCTCGTCCTTTTCCTTGACGGCAGCATCCTTTTCCTTGATGACAGCATCCTTCTCTTTGACGGCAGCATCTTTTTCTCTGACGGCAGCGTCTCTTATTTCGTTAGCCTCCTTCGCTTCTTTTTGGGCTTTAGCCTTCGCTTCTTCCGCCATCTTTTTCTCGTGAGCCTGTTGCTTAGTGAGACGCTTACGCTTCTGGCGTTCTTCTGGGTCAAGAAGCTTCCAGACATCACCACGCTCCAGCCCCCATTTGGAGCCTACGTGTTCGTAATACTTATCATGCAATTCCGACATCTTCTCGCTTCGTTCCTTCTTGGTACTCCCGAAGAATGTGGCAAAGCTGATGGTGCGGACCATCCCGCGCACTGCCGGGCGATACTGCCGTTTCTTCTCTTCCGGCAGCGCATCGTACTTGCCCTGCGGCAGCTTAACCAACGCACCGATATGCTTTCCTTTTGTGTATCTTACATCGTTGCCGTCAGCATCAATCTTGACATAGCCGCCAACGTTGCCACGTTGCTTCATCATGGCAACGGGTACAATGTTGACGTGCGCATGCGGTTCGGTTTCGTCGAGATGAACCTCAAAGCCGATGACATTCTCCTTGCCATACATCTTGCACGCGAAGTTATAACTGTCAACAGCCCATTGCTCAATGGCCTTCTCTCGAGTGACATTCCAGTTATGCCAGGTCGATGGGTTGCGCTCGTAATTAACTTCTTGACTACCGAAAGCCAGCTGCTGCATCAATTCAGTACTGCCAGAAAGGATAAGCTCGACGTATGCATTCTGTTGATTAGACGCTCCAGCCTTGTACTCCTTGAAGTCAATATTTTTCAACACATTCTGGTAACGGTCATATAGATGAACCTCCTGGCTTCCCAGAGGCTTTATCTCTCCATTGATCACTTCAAAGTTCAAAGCATGACGTGACCAGTCATAATTGTTGATGGGATTCTCGTTCTTAAGTCTGTACGAGTCCTCATCCCATTCCAGTCTCTCGTTTTCTATTGCATTTCCAGCCGAGAGACTTTTGCCTTTACCGGCATGCGCTACTCCTTTTGCCATAATACGAATATTTAAAAACGAAACAATTTACTTATCGGGTCCAGGGATTCACCTGGTCAGAGTTCTTAGAGGCAGATGCCTTTGAGCGGGGCGGTCAAGGGGGAGGGTCACCCCCTTGCGAGGTTCCATAGGGCGAGCAGCCCTGGGCGGGTTCTCAGGGCTGCGTCCTGAGCGGAGGGTGCAGGGAGAAGCCCACTCCCTGTTGGGGCATCCAATGGGGTGAAACCCCGTGGCCTAATGGGGATTTTGAGTGAATTTGCTTAGCAGATTTCGAGAAAATCCCTTATTAGGTTCAGGGATTATCTTGAAAATCCTCTTTCCCGCGACAAAGTTACGGATTCTTTCTGAGACGTACAAGTTTCTGCTGGGATATCTTTACTTTCTTAGATATCTTTAACAGACGGCAAGGACTAATAGTCAGGGTTCGGAATACTGTCTCGAAGCGTTCAGCACCTTAGAGCGACCATAAGGGAGTGGTTAGAGAGAGCTGCTCGATAGAGCCGCCAGACGAACGTTATTTAACGTCGGCTGGTCATGCCCTCTCCGTTATACGTCATTATAACGATTCAAAATTATGATGCATTAGGAAAGTCCGCTATCATGATCCGGTCATGAAGCTTTCCCGTCCCGTTCACTTAACGCGTCACAATTCTGATACATTAATAAATATTATGAGTCATAATTGTGATACATTAAATTATTATTTGTACCTTTGCCAACGAATATAACAACCCATAATTCTGACATGTTAAATATCATAGGAGGTTAAGATATGACTTATGAGAATCTGAAAGATAGTCTGGTCGGAGAACCAGGTAAGATATTCGTCAAGAATCTGACAGTGAATGTATACAACTTTACTGTCAAAATTTCTGCCAAGTACGGTAGCTACGATTTCATACATTACCGCATCTTCGATGAGGTGACCGTCAGGGAGTATACTGGCCGACTGACGAGGTTCAACGAGCCTGATCCAGATCACTATCGTTTCGACTGTGTGTTCTTCGTTGAGCCAAACCAAG
>Ga0247609_10003058_pt1 | contig 17165 bp, 18 predicted proteins | sample 172DNAGHGlowgp2_FD_193487 | JGI IMG/M metagenome (GOLD analysis project Ga0247609, IMG submission 193487) | Sheep rumen microbial communities from Palmerston North, Manawatu-Wanganui, New Zealand - 1728 DNA GHGlow gp2 | ecosystem: Host-associated > Mammals > Digestive system > Stomach > Rumen ...
AAAAATGCGAATAGATGTTTGCAAACACCTGTATATTTCTTTGGGTTATGTTGTTTATTAGAAATACTTGCCCAACTTGGAATCGGTGCTACTTGTGCACTATTTTTAGTATTAGGGTGACTTAAATTATATCTATAAGCATTGCAATTACAAGTAACTTTACCTAAATCTTCCATATTAAACGGTAATTCTGTATTATCTCTATGGAATTGTGCTGTACAGACGTATGATTTATTAGGGTCTTCTTCAGAATTTACTTGACCTTGTGCTGTCATATCCTCAGTATCTTCCCCTTCTACTTTAAAATGCTTTATTTGTATTTTATTTTCATCAGAATATGGAAATACTTTACGATAATTATTAATCAAATCATTTATCGTCTGACCTGCTTCTGTAAGTATTGCAGTTTCTTTTTCTATATAGTTTTTAAAATTCATTATGTATTATTTATAGATATTTTTAACTATCACACGTTAAAATATTCCGTTCTGAGAGATCAAGCCTATTCAGGAATAGATAGGAAAGAACAGAATAAAATATCCCGTCGTCGAATCTGTGGGCTTTACTGGTAATCTTACGAGGCGGTCATCCTGTACTTCGGCTACATATTACCATACCATGGCGGCTAAATGTATAATTTGCTAGATTATACTTCGCTGGACTAGCATCGCCAGTTAAATACCTGGCCATCAATGATAGGAAGAAATGTCCTCAATCTTCCGATGGCCTACCCTCTACCGACAACTACATTGGGTTGAGCTTCGCTCCGAGGAATAGGGCTTTAGCATGTCAAGGAGCAATTATAGAAAATTTTTTGAATGTAAACAATTTTTAATAAAAAATCCGGTTTTTTCAACCGGAAATTCTATTAATTATAGCCAGAAGGTAGTCCAGAAACTGGTATTATTGACTTAATTCCATTTTTTACTAATATTACAATACCAGAAAGATAGTTTAACCAACATTCGTTAATTCTAAAATCAACAAGTTTATTTACTGAATATACTAATAATGGCATAACATTCTGGTCATGAGATATTACAATATTGTTTTTTGTAATTGTATTATTAACTACAGATTCTAAAAAATTATCAGAAACTACTTTTATATCCTTAAATGCAGTTCCTGTGCCAATACCATCATACATATATTCATACCATGTTGGATTATACCCTTTTAAATCAACATAATCATTATAAGCAGCTGTATCATTTATATAATTTAAATCTGTAGCAATAGAATATATATTTTTTATATCATCAAATGTCTTAATCTTTTCATCATTTCTACCTTCAGCTATATAAAAAGCTGTTTGGTCAGTTCTTGTTACTTTTGTGCTATAATAATCAGTTACATCTTGATTTCCAGGCAATGTTTGTAATGATTGACCTGCAATTCTTGCTGCATTTACACCTAATGGAGTTAATTTTACTTCATTTGCCCAATTATTTCTAGGTCTTATAGAATGTCTTAAAACAAAGATAACTTTATCAAAATTTCCAGAAATAGCTTCATTTTCTATGACATAATCAGCAATATTCTTCATACTTGAAAAAAGATACTGTGTTGTGTTAACAATATTGTATCTTTTTGCTGAATAAACCAATTTGTCACCATTAAACGTCAATCTTCCCATATCTTATTTATAAATAATATAAAAGGAATTTAAACTTATGGCAAAGAGCGTATTAGATACTGATTATCCTGTAAGAACCTGGTCAAGATCTACTGTTGCTGATGGTAACTGGCTAAATACTAACACAATTCAGCCATTAATTGATAGAACCAATGTTCTTGAAGAAGACCAAGCCGATTTATTAAATAGCACAAATCATTTAGTAGATGGTCTTGGAAATGATATGGAAGTAGTTGCTGGTGATGGTATATTATTCACAAAAGTTGTTTCAACTAGACAACTTTATATTTCTGTATTTAAGTCTTCATTGTTTTATAATGTAAATTCAACACATCAGGCTGAATACGTTACTCCAACCACAGGAGAACCATATTTTGATTTAAATACCAATATTGCAGATACAGCTGTTGTAAAAAAAGGTGATGCAATATACATAAATAACAATTCTGTTTGTTTAAAAAATGGTATATATTCTGTAAATTGTAATATTGCATTAAATCAAAATGGAACACCAGATGAAAAAGCATATCATTTTTATTTGATGATTAATGATATTAAGATTAGCTGTCCATTTAATAATGTCGAAGGCCATACTGCACATGAAAGTATGTATAATTTAAATGGAATTATCAAAGTTGATGTTATTAAACCTTTAGAAATAAAATTATTCTGCGATGAAGATCCAAAAATAACTGGAACAGATAATTTTGTAATTGATAAAAACACAATTTTACAGTATTTAGCAATTAGTGAGTTATAAGTATGGATAACATAACCAGTAGAACAAATTATTTGAATAAGGAACTCGTAGATGATATTGCTCAATACGATATGGGTTCTTTTTTCCAAGATGGTTATGATTTCGGAAAATGCCAATATATGTTTGTTAGAAAACAAGATGAATGTAGGCCAGATGTTTTATCTTATAGAGCATACGGTACGGCTAACTATTGGCATTTCATAATGTGGTTTAATGGCTTTATGGACCCGTGGAACGACTTGGTAGAAGGACAAGTTATCAAATATCCACCGATTCAGAAAGTAAGAGATTTTTTCAAATGGCGTTTACGCAAAACTAAAGACAATACAGAAAAATCTGAATAAAGGGTGACAAGAAACTATGCAATTTTTAGACTATAAGAATAATGTTGAACAAATTTTAGCTAGAAAGCATCTTCACATGAAAGATATAAATGTGGATATGGATGCTATGTTTGAAGCATATATCAATAGCGTTAAGCCAATAGATTTTATAAAGTCAATGTATACTCTTAATGAAAGTTGTCAGACTGATAAGTTTACTGACTATTATAACAAAGTCAAAGATTTTGCATTACAAAATGGTTTCAGAATCATTAAAATGCCACGTGAACTTAAAGAAGAAGTTATTAACTTCTATAATGAAGGATATAATTCGGTTGTAGCTGGAAAGTATATAACTGAACAGATTAAAAAGAATAGCATTAAACAAGACAAAGCTCCTATTAATGCCGATGTATTGAAAAATAAACTTTTACTTCTTACTCATAATATTGCCGATTGTGCATTGAAAAATGTAGAATTGAATAGAACTGAAGCAAAAGCTATATTGAAGATTAAAATCTTCGAAATGCGTAATGAAATTAGCACTGACATTAAAAGTTATGTTAGAGAATTGAATAAGTATTTTACAGCTTATCTACGTCAGAATATTGACAACAATACACGTATTGAAATAATGGGCTATAGTGTTGTCGGACGTAGTGTATTCGTTACTGTTAAAATGAAAATTGATTATTTAGAAACAGAAGATGCTAATGGTTTCAATTTTAGTAGTAATGAAACAGTAAATATTATTGAAATGTATATTAATATTTTCAAAACATTTGCAGAACAATATCGAAATATAGTTTAATTTACTATATTTAATAAAGAATGATAATACAAAATCATGGTTATAGAATAATTGTCGGCATGACAACATGGCCAAAACGTATAGATTACATAGAATCATCTATACGTTCTATATTATTGCAAAAACAGAAGCCATATATATTTTATCTTGTATTATCAGAGCAAGAATTTCCAGATAAAGTTCTTCCAAAATTTATTAATGACTATTTAAAAGAATATCCAAACTTTAAACTTTTATGGGTTAAAGAAAATTTATATCAGTTTAAGAAGAATATTCCAATTTTAAAGTTATATAAAAATCGTTCAGATATTGTATATTTTAGTGCTGATGATGATGTATGTTATCATGAAGATTATATAAAAACATTATATGAAAAATTTATAGCATTAAATATAAATGGTGATACGTTACTTACATGGCATTTTCCATGGGAAGAATTTATATTAAAAACTACAAATTATAAAAATAATGAGCATATAAGATTAATTGGCTGGTGTGAAATATTTAAACCATCATTTTTTAATAATATAGTTACTTCTATAACAGAAAATGATATTAAAGTTAATTATTTTAATAAAAATGCATGGATTTCCGAAGATCTTTGGATAAGCTATAATTTACAACAAGCTGGTATTACATTTGTTCAAGATGATTATTCTGAATTAGAACAATTAGTAGAAAAAACAGAAAATGAGAATAATAATCCACTTTCTAAGATATATTTAGGAATACCAGATAGTATAATGTTCAATAATATTAAAGAACTTTACAATAGAAAGAAATTAATTTATGGTGTCTAATTTTAGTGAAATAGTTTTATTAACTCATAGTTCATATTATTATGACATTATAGAATGGATTGAATATTATGAAAAATTAGGATTCGACCATATTACAATCTATAATAATGGTGAACTAGATTTTTCTGATTTTATTAAAAAATTTAAAAATATTTCATATCAAATAATAGAAGGTTGGCCAAATCAATTATATTTAGAATTGAATCATTATAATAAATCAAATTATGAATGGATTTATTTTTGTGATGATGATGAATTTTTATGGTTAGATGATAAGTATAAAAATATAAATGATTTTTTGATTAAAAAACATGCAGAATTAGAATGTGATAATATAGCTATTCATTGGGTTAAAATATCTGGTAATCCATGTCCAATAGTTAGAAAAGATACACCAGATACAACTCAAATAAAAACATTCCATTATATTCAAGAAATCGAAAATGATTCATGGATAAAATGTTTTTATCATAAAGGACAAAATATAGAACAAATGCAATGTCATTATTGTTATCCATTTAATATAACAAAAGATGTAAACAATAATCTATTCACTAATTTCTCTGATTGTAGAATATTAAATTATGATTATCAAAAAGATGATTGTTTGATTTATCATTATTACCATAAATCTTATATGGAATTTATTAAAAAAATACACTCAGCTGATGCTGTATATCAAAATGTAAAATATATTAATAAATTTCCAGAATGTGATTTTAAAACACCGGATAATTATTTTAGGCTTCTTTATAATATAGGATATTGCAAATATGATAATAAGATCGAAAACCAAAAAAACGCCTAAAAAATTTATAGATGTTTTTAATCCAATAGATGATTGGGTAAAAAAGGATATACATTTTACTCAAGAAGAAATGGAATTAGATAATTATTTTTTAAAAAGATTATCTGATAACAAATCTGGAAAAATAGAATATATCTATAAAGAAAATTATATTGAATTATTAAATAAAATACGAGACTATTTAAATACCATTGAAACTACACCAGAAATCATAATATATATTAAAGCTAGTGAAAAACCAATGGATATTTTTTTAAGATATTTTACAATTATAAAGAATAAATAAGAATATGATAATCAATCATTCTATACGCACACGTTTAGCAAAAAATACAACTGTTTATGTATCTGATATATTAAATAGCTACATAAAAATGCCATCTATTAGAAATTATAATTTTAATACGAATGATAAAAAATATAATAGCTGTTTATTTTGTGTAACAAATACTGATGATTTAATCAGTTTATTTACATTTATTTTCTATCATAAAGTTATTTGTAAATTTGATAAAATTGTAATTGCTGATAATCTTTCATTACTTAAAATTTACAATTTAACCAAAGTATTTGATAATGTTGATTATTTTGACGCTCGTTTAATGAAAGGACAAAGTGATATCTATAATAAGTATTTGCAGTATGAGAATGAATCAAAATATATAACTTTTATTGATGATGATGAATTTTTCTATATAAGCGATAAATATTCTAATGATATCAATAAATTTTTAGAATCGGTAAATCCAGAAGTTTCAAAAATTGCAATTCCTTGGATATTAATCTATTCTAAAAGCTTATTAGAAAAAAGAACACAGAACATTTTAGAATTTTCTCAATATTATTGTCCAGATGAAGAAACTTATGACTTAAATAATAATATTTGGACATCAAACTATATAAAAACAATTTTAAATACTACTGATACGGAACATTATTTCTATAATGATAATAGTAACTTAAATGTATTTAAAACATTAAATCAGCTATATGAAACAAATTTAATAGATTCACTTGATAATATAGATATTACTCCACGTTCTATTGGCGTAAATTTAAAAAATGAAGTATTTATTGATGTAATGGGCACAGTTCATAACCCATATTCTCTTAAAAATAAACAAATTCAATTAGTGAATGATTTATGCACAAATAAGAAAATTGTTGGAATTAAACGTTCGGAAACTAACGAATTTTATGTAAACAATAGCGATATTTTGTTAATGCATTATAAATATCGTTCTATTGAAGAATATAGTAGTAAAATAGCTAAGAGTAGATTTTACGATATTGATTCTAATTATTATAATGTAGTTTTTAATCTTAATTATATTAACAAACAATATAAAAAGCCATTAAAAACATTTGATAAAATCTTTAATCTGTTTAATAAATACAAAAATGAATTTAATAGTTTACATTCTAAATTAATTAATGAATATTAATAGTAAACAAAAAACATATACAATTTTAACATACTTATTTGGTAACTATGATTGTATTCATAGACCAGATAAGTTTGATTCTAATTGTGAATATATAATAGTAACTGATAATCCGAATTTAAATGTAAATTTTGCAAAAGTAATTTTATTCAATAAGTTTCAATCTCCATTAGACCTTTTACATTATGTGAGATGTCATCCATTTGAATTCTGTAAAACTGATATTTGTTTTTTAATGGATGCAAATCTACACATGCGATTGCCATTAACACCGTTTTATGAAAAATTAAAAAATCATGATATCTTATTATGCCCATATTTTTATATGCTAGACACAATGAGAAAACTTTTAGATTTTCTTAAAAAAACTAAGAAAATAGACCCGTATAATGAATGGCTTATTGGTGAAATTATAAGTAATGAAAATATTGATATTGACTCTTATGGTGGAGTAACTTATAAGCTTATAGGATTAAAGAAGTCAGAAACAACTAATAAATTACTGACTGATATTTATGCATTACATGCTAAATATAAGAGCTTATGGTTTGATGAATTATTATTAAATTGTGTATTAAGCTATATTGATTTCAAATTACCATATTTTGTTTTTAATGATATTTTTTACAGTGAATTTTTTGACTTATTTAAACATAATAGCACTGAATTGATTTATCCTGGGCATAATGTCATATATAACAATATACCGAAATATCCAGTATTTTACAAGAATAAACAATATATAATAGAAAATATATAATCTATGGAACCTAAATTAGTAATTACAATGACCAGCTGGACAAAGCGCATTCACATGGCAGCTGTTACAATTTTACACTTTATTGAACACCAGACTGACTCATACGATAAATTCTATTTATTTTTAGCAAAGACAGAATTTAAATCTATAAAAGAATTACCAGAAACATTAATTAGATTATCAAATGAAGGAAAAATTGAAATTGTTTTTCTTGAAAAGAATTACTTTTCATTTAAGAGAATGTTCGTATTTCCAAAGCATTATAATGATATTGTAATTTCTTTAGATGATGATACTTTATATCCTTCTGATTTAATTAAAACTGTAAAAACGTATTATAGACTATATGATAAATCAATATACAATATTTTCTATAATATCGGTGGAAATTTAGATGCAATTAATGGTGAACAATTAAATTTTTATTATGGCGTTAATAATAGTAATACACCAGTAATGTTCTCACATTCACTTATGTTTTTTGCACAGTGTGTATTTATGCCACAAACGTTTCCATTAGAAATTATTGATTATATCGAGTTAAAAAATAAAATTTCTCCACATGATGAAGAAACTTGGTTTACATATTTTATTATTAAAAATAATACTTATCTTTCAACATTACCTTATAACTATGAAACAGATATTACTGAAATTGATAAGAATGATATAAATGCCAATTGGAAGAGACTTTCTAGGAAATGTATAAATTATAACTGTAATTGTAGAGAACTTCAGTTTTATATTACTTTACGTTACTTTAATTATGTAGATAAATTTATTGAACAATTCCCAGATTATTCTTGCAATAAATTTACAAATTGTTCATTAGAAGAATTACTAAAAGAATATGATAAATCGTATTATCTACCGTTGTAGTGATTCAAAAAATAAATTTAACTTACGGATATATAATCCATAATTTTCATCAGACATAACAAAATTAAAATTTTCAAGCTGTTTAGATTTATCTAAACAGTTTTTAAATATATTATGCTTTAAATCATTTTCAATATTGAAAATGTTTAGTTTTTGAAAACTGAAATAATTATACATTTTAGAATCTTTAAAGAAAAAGACTTTCTTTCCAGTTCTAAACATCTGATAAATGTTTCCAATAGCCTGTTGTTCTGTGAAACCATAAATTGCACAGCTACATTTATTTAATAGTTCAAAATACTTATCACGTGGCATATAATCTTCTAAGAATATACAGGTTACATATTTAAGTGTTTCTGCATATTTCTTTAAATTATTTTTATAAATGTCTATATCATAAGGATAACTGAAAGGAATATATGCTGTGCATTTAACCTTTCTTTCTTCTAATATTTTTAAAATATCACCATGATTATTCGATGGATCAGCCGAATTACCAATTAATATAACTGGTTCTTTTGTTATATTTTCTTTAAATTCAATTTGATTATCTGCTGGATTAATATACTTAAATGGGAAATATTTTATATTTGGAAGTTTCTCTTTTAGTAAATCAAATTCATAAGGCAATATAGTAGAAACGTAACTAAATTTTTTAGTTAGCTTATTATATAAACGTCCTGTTCCTGCAACAAAATTATCAACCTTTCTATATAAGCAACAAAGCTTATATGTCCACGGCGTATCATTCAATAACTTTACAGTTTCTGGTTTATATAATTTTGTTTCTAGGATTTTAGTAATTTGTGGATATTTATTATTTTTATCAGAATAGATATCATAACCCCATGAACAGGCTATTATTTTTGATTTGATTTTACACAATAAATCCATTCTCATAAAATAGAATGAATGTAGAATTACATAATCTGGTTTTTCTTTGTTTATTGTGCTAATTAATTTACATTCATCATTAAAATATTTAATATTATTACTTTTTACAAAATTTGGATTTGCTAATTTTTGAAGAATATAAAAAGAAACATCAATATTTTCTAATTGATTAAATTGATTTATTGCAAAATCTATAAACTTGTTATTTTCTGCTATATTAATAATCTTAAGCATATAAATTTAACATTTCTCCTAAACAATAATCCATATTATTGTCTTCAAAATTCATTATACCAGAGCTAGGTGTAAATGTTAATTCTGATAAATACATTTTATTAGTTTTCGTTCTATACCAATCAACTCTTACAAATTTAAATTCTTCCGATAATTTTTGTGAATATTTCAAATAATTATCGTATCTATTAAAATAGTAATTTTTATAATGTTTGTTAATATATTCATTAATATTATATGGACGTATAGCTAAATGATAATCAAAACGTATATTTGTTAAATTAAATTTATCATCTACTATTGTTGATAATTCATTCCATTCTTTTGGAGTATTTTCTATATGCGGATATTCATCAGCAAAAACTAATTGACATAATTTTGCTTTTGAATTAAAACACCAAACTTTATATTCACATTTAATATCCAGATATTCTTCTAAAAATATTTTAGGAACAATATTCTTATATTGATATTCATTATTATCCCATGAATTAGAAAAATCAGAATTATACCAAATTTTAATTTTTTCTATAGCTTTATCAAAATTAAATTTAGTTTTATCTTCACAAATAATATTCCATTTACAGCCATGATTACATTTTAATACAAATCTATCTGGTAATTCATCATATTCTATTTCATCTATACTATTATAGATTTTTAAAATTTTAGGACATAGATTTTTTCCTATTTTTTCTTTACAAATAGTTCGAAGATTTATCTTATCAGCACATGCTGTTTTTTGTTCAGTGCAGTCATAAAATTTTAGCCATTGTATTTTTTCGGTAAAAGTCTTCGGATTATCTAAATTCAAATCTTTAGATGCTAAATTTTTATATGAAGTCTTTAACTGTTCACTAGATAAATTATAACTATTTATTTTATTGATATACATTTAGCTATACTGTTACTTTACCATTTTTTGTATCATTAACATAGATAGAATGACTGTTTCTATAATTTTGATATTCTGTAGAATTTAATATCTTATTATAAGACTGTGCCTTAATATTAACATCTAATGTAACTCTATCTGGGCTAAGACCATTAGATTTCCAGAAATCCTGATAAAATTCAAGTTCTTGCAAATTTTCTTCTTGAACAACAAAATTAATACCAGTCAAAATGCCATAATTATACAACTGCTTTATATTATGAACAACCTTGTCAAAATAATTTTTTGAATGAACTTTTTCATAAGTTTCTGGAGTTATTGCTGAACATGATACAGACAAATAAAATGGAATTTTATTACGAATCTTACATAATTCTTCAATATCATCATCATTCAATAATGTAATATTACTTATAGCTTCAACATGAGTTGCATCTTCTAAAGTTAATGATTTTAAAAATTCAAAGACTTCTTTCTTGTAAAAGAAGGGTTCACCATAGCCGGTTAATCTAATTCCATACTGTTTATTACCTTTTAATAAGTTTAATAAATGCAGATATAATTTTTTGTCTTCTTCAATAGACAAATCTTTTTTATCTTTTTGAAAACACATTGGACAATATAGATTACAATGTCGGCTAGTTCCTATACCAATAGTAGTTAGCTTTTTCTTACCATAAACACAAGCATTTTTTGATAATGCTTTACATCTACTAGATATAGAATAGTTATGATGTGTAGGAGTACTATGATAAGAATTTTCAACATATCGTATGAAACTTTCTTTATCCATTGCATAAAGATCACTAATTGATATTATATCAGTTAATTCTGAACCAAGATAACAACAATGTATAACACCAACATGGGTACTATCTGCTAAAACTAAATCTAATCGTGTTTGTGGATCTGCACAAAGGTCTGTATTTTTCACAATTATCATAAACATTACTCCATTATTTTTAATATTTATAAATATCAAACAATGAATAATAACTTAACAATAATTTCAACTGATGCTGGAAAATCTTACATAACATATTATATGTTATCATCTCTTCTTAAGTTAAATCTTAATGTCGAGATAATTATTCTTTGTAATAAACAAAACAAGTATTTGAAAATGCTTGATAAGTTTAAAGATAGAGTTACATTTATTCATGATTTTAAGTTAACAAAAAATATATCCAACATCCATGAAAAACACATGGTTTCTTTCATAGAATTATTAAAACATGTAAAGACTGACTATGTTTTCTTCTGTGATAATGATGTTATCTTTACTGAAGAATTTAAGAAATATTTGAATATTTATCAAAACTACGATATTGTTGCACAACAAGATGATTTAGAGCATGTATTAAAATATTTCGTAAAAGATATTTATATGTATGATAATAATATCATTGTAAAAAATGAAAATAAATCAAATATTTATGTAGATAATCCATATTATAAAAATATAGAATTTGCTGGACGCTATAACTTCTTAAATAAGTATAGAACTCAAAGTGGAATGATAATAGAAGTTATGGATAGATTTTTACCATATCATATTTTTATGAATGTAAATAAGCTGAAAACTATTGAATTATATAATCCTAAATTTGAAATTGGATATTCTGTTAAAGATAGAATTCTTCGTGATAGTTTCTCTACTCTGACATTCAATGCTCGTAAGAAAGAGTTCAATGTTTTATATACTAATTTTGAAAATGCAGTAAAGCATATTCGTTCGGGAACTTGGTATAGAAGTAAAGCCCAGTTTGAAACCAGGCTTAAAGAACTTAGCTATTTTCAATAAATCGTTTATATTCTACTGAATCATAAACGAATTTTGTTGCACCAGGCCAACAGTAATCATGAATTACTGTGGCTGAAGTTCTTGTAACTCCATTTTCATGCCAGAACTGTTTATAGAATTCCAATTCATGAAGATTATCAGGTGTAATAACAAAATTTACATTTTGCAATAAATTATATTCATTAATCAATTTTATATTTTCTACAACTTTATCAAACTTGTTATTTCCATGATTTTTCTCATAAGTTTCAGAAGTAATTCCAGAACAAGAACACATGATTTGACATTTAATTCCAGCTTTTGTTACTGCTTGATAAATACGTGTAATATCATCTTTATCTAATAAAGTACAATTTGAAAATATAACTAAAATCTTACATACATCAGCAGTTAAAGATTCAATATATTTTAATGTTTCTTCTTTGTAAATGAATGGTTCACCATCACCAGTTAATTGTAAATAATCCAGATTTGGTTTAGTAGAACGAATTTTTTCAAGAATATTAAAATATAATTCTTTTTCTCTTGGATATACAGGTTTTAATGAGCGTATATTACAAAACTTACATTTTATATTACAGCCAGAACTAGTGTTTACCCTGATAACATTTAATGGCCCATCAATACGGCATTTATCAGAAACACTTTTACAGAATTTATAAATTGATTCATCATGATTTGGCGGAATTAATTCAGAACCAGAACGCATTTTATTAATAAATTCTTCATTGGACATATTAAAAATATCGTCCATATCCCATTCATAAATTATTTCATCGGACTTATATTCGCACTGAAAAACAATATACTTATTTTCGTTTTCCTTTTTACTTATTGTAAGTCCATAGCCACAATGATGATTTTCACATGTTGCACAAGTTGATTCAAATGCAGCTAATTCTTTATCAGTTATTTTTCCAGATAATTCGTTTTTATTGTAATTGTCCATAAAGTTTCCATTCTTCATATACTATTTATTTAGACCAATAAATATTATACTATGAATTTAACAAAACTATTATTACCAGAAATTCCAGAATTAATATCATATATCCAGAATATATGGCAATCTGGCTTTATATTTTTTTATTAATTATTATTTTTTAGTTATATAATCAATATATTCTTTAGTTTTTATTATATTTTTATTTGTTATATCCGGGGTAATATTTATTTTATCATCCGTTATATTATTACTATTCCAAAATTCTTTATATAATGATAATTCATGTAAATTTAAATTTTGAACAACAAAATTTATAAACCATAATAAATTGTATTTTTTTAATAATAATATATTATTAATTACTTTATTAAAATTATTATTTGCATGAACTTTAAAATATGTTTCAGGAGTTATCGCTGAACATGATGCAGTAATTTTTAATGATATTCCAGTGTCTTTTTGTATATTATATAATTTTACTATATCATCTTCATTAAGTAATGTAAGATTAGAAATTATCCTAACTTCTTTTGTATCATTTAATGTGAGATAACTTAAATAATTAAATGTTTCACTTTTACATAAAAAAGGTTCACCTATTGTAGTTAACATTAAATAATCAAGATTCATATTTTTTAATTTATTTAATATATTAAAATAATTATTTTTATCTTCATCAAATGTTAATGTTTTATTATCTGAAGTTAAACACATCGGACAACGGTCAATATTACAATGGCTAAATAACATTACACCTATTGACTTTATAGCTTCTGTTCCAAATATACATTTAATTTTATTTGTTTCACAATAATGTTTAATCGTATAATCATGTGTAACTGCCATTTTTTTATAAGATTCATTTAAATAAGCTACAAAATCATTTTGGCCCATATTTAAAAAATTTGTAATAGGTATTATACCTACAAATTCAGATTTTAATTCATTATACCAACAGTGTGAAATTCCAATATTATTTTTATCATAATATCGAATACGAATATGAGATAAATCCATTCTACATTTTAAATTATTTTGTCGAATTATCATATCTTATATATATTAAAAAATGCAATTAACCAAACCTCTATTACCAGAAATTCCAGAATTAATGTCATATATCCAAGATATATGGCAATCTGGTTTTATTACAAATAATGGTAAATACTGTAAAGAATTAAAAGTAAAATTATCAAAATTTTTAAATGTAGATAATATCTCTTTGGTATCATCTGGCACATTTGCGTTATGGAGTGCTTTAAAGGCACTTAATGTTCAAGGCGAGATAATTACTACTCCATATACATTTGCTGCCACAACGCACGTTTTAAAGCAATTAAACATAGTTCCTGTATATGTAGATGTCAAAGATGATGGAACATTGGACCCAGATAAAATTAAAACTGCAATAACAGATAAAACTACAGCTATATTAGCTGTTCATGTCTATGGCTTTCCTTGTGATGTTCAGAAAATAACTGAAATTGCAAATAAACATAATTTGAAAGTCATTTATGATTCAGCACATGCATTTAATGTAAAAATTGATGGAATTCCTATCGTAAATTATGGCGATGCTTCAGCATTAAGTTTCCATGCAACAAAAGTCTATAATACTGTAGAAGGTGGAGCTGTAATAGGAAATAATGAAGTAACAAAACAAGTAGATTTATTAAAGAATTTCGGAATAGTAGATGAAGAAACGATTTTATGTCCTGGTCTTAATGGTAAGCTAGATGAAATTCGTTCAGCTATAGGTATATTGAATTTAAAAAACGTTTCTGAAGCTATTAATAAAAGAAAAAAGATTGCTGAATATTATTTAGAACATTTAAATATATTAGGAATAAGATTACCGAAATATAAAAAAAATGTAGAATATAATTATTCATATTTCCCAATTTATGTAAATAAAAATCAGTATGGGTTAACAAGAGACGAATTATTTACTAAATTTAGGAATAATAATATATTGGTAAGAAAGTATTTTTATCCTTTATTGGATAATTCTGATAATTTAATTAATGCTAAGCTTCTAGCTGATAGTGTATTGTGTTTACCAATATATCCTGATTTAACAAATCCTGAAGATATTGTAAAAGTTATATGCGAATTTTAGTAACAGCTATTGGTTCAATGAGTGCTAGTCGAGTAATTTCAAGTTTACAGATGACTGGCCATTATGTTGTTGGAACAGATATTTATCCAAAAGAATATCATGAAGAAGGATATTTGTGTAATTCCTTCGTTCAAGTTCCATATTTCAATGACCCTAATTATTGTGCTACATTAATCGATATTTGCCGAAGATATAAATGTAAAGCTATAATTCCTTTAACTGACCCTGAAATTGATGTTATTAATACAAACAGAGCTATGTTTGAGGAAAAGAAAATTGCATTATATATGCAATCATCAGAAGTTTTGGATATTGCAAGAAATAAATTTAAAATACATGAATTTTTTAAAGATGATAACGAAGTAAATACAATTAATACTTATTTATTATCTGATTTCCATACTTACTATATTAAACGCCCATGGATATTGAAAAAACTTCACGGCCGTTCCAGTGATGGTGTTGTAATTGACCCTACAATTAATCAGCTTTTAGCAATATCAAATATGGAAGATTATGTAATTCAACCATATCTTGATGGTCATATATTTACAGTTGACTATATCCGCGATAAGAAATCTGGTTTTGATTACTCTGTTGCAAGAGAAGAATTAATTAGAACAAGTAATGGTGCAGGCGTAACAGTTAAAACGATTTATGATAAAACATTAGTTGATATGGTATCATTCATTGGTAAAAAACTAGATATAAATGGCTCAATAAATATTGAATTTATTAAGCATAATGATAAGTATTATTTGATGGATATTAATCCAAGATTTTCTGGTGGAGTTGATTTCAGTTATAAGTGTTCAGGTTATGATTTCGTTCTAAATCATTGTAGATGTTTTTGTAGTGACGAATTAGAACCTGCCAGAAAATATAAATCAAAAATTTTAATTAAATCTTATGAAATAAAATCCGGTAATTAATACCGGATTTTTATTTTAACTAAAAGTATTTACCACCACTGAAATCGAATTTCGGTCTAAAACCATTATCCGTTTCTATGTTGTAATAATAATCTATACCAGGTCCTGGATAATTTGCAGAATCAGATGTATAGTTTCCTTCTTCGCTATATTGAGAATAATAAGCAGAGTAAGGATTTCCATCTTTATCAATCAATACCTTAGAGCCAAATTCAATAGACCTATCATTATTTTGGCCCCAACCATTCATAGATTCATATTCCTTAATAGTCATCCATTCATCTGCATAATAATCATGAACTTCATAGTGACCAGATGTGATTCTGTCATATTCATCTTTCTTGTCAATAACATAAGCGTCATGTCTATATTTGATATCAGGATGTGCAGACATATTTTCAGAAGCCGGAACCCAACGAGTAATTGTCTTTACTAAACGTTTAGCATCAGCATCATAAGTTGTAAGCTCATCAATATTCTTATACTTATAAACAGTTGTATAAGCTGACGTTTTTGGGTCAAATGTAGTTTCAGGAGTTCCATCTAATACATAAGCATTAGCAACCTTTACTCCATAAACTTTACTAAAATCATGCGGCGTAGTTAAAGAACCATCTGCATTACCGAATGATACACCATGATACAAATAACTATCTCTATCATAGTTAATAAAGGTGTTAATTCTTTCAATAATCTGTGCATCTCTAATAGGCTTATAAAGAACACATTCAATCAAGAAACTAAATGAAACTGTAATCTGTCTCCACTGTTCTTCACCCATGGATTCGCTTTCAATAGTCCAGTTGACATTTTCAAGTTTCATCTTGATACTACGACGCTTATTAAAGAACCAGAATTCTTTAAGGTCGAAGAAACAAGCTGGATTGAATCTTGCACAAATCTGTTCTACTATTTGTTCAGCGTCTGTCATCTTCTCAGCTTTCAATTCCATAGTAGTAGTAATATTATATGGAGTCGGTTGAACATCTGACCAGAACATTTCTTCATAATCGCCTACAAGACCAGCGCTTTGAAGCTCGTCTGAATAGAAAGCACGTTGTTCATATATACCCTTTGCACGATTTGAATCAAACTGCATAGAATCAAGCCTGTAAGTCA
>Ga0247609_10003061_pt1 | contig 17156 bp, 12 predicted proteins | sample 172DNAGHGlowgp2_FD_193487 | JGI IMG/M metagenome (GOLD analysis project Ga0247609, IMG submission 193487) | Sheep rumen microbial communities from Palmerston North, Manawatu-Wanganui, New Zealand - 1728 DNA GHGlow gp2 | ecosystem: Host-associated > Mammals > Digestive system > Stomach > Rumen ...
AACTGTCACAACACAAAAAAAAGAGACTACCCGAAGGCAGTCTCCTTTATGTTTGTATGTTCCAGATTATTTAATCGGAAGCTTGTAGCCGAGGGTGAACTGGATAACGCTGTTGCGCATATTCTTGTCAGCCTCAAATTTGTTCAGCTTCAGTACGCTGAGGTTGTAGCGAACATCGAATACAACGTTTTTGTACTCATAAGAAGCACCCAGAGGAATTGCCAAGTCGAAGGTCTTTAAATGTTTTTTAACATCCTCACTATCAGAACCATCATTGTCCTTCCACTTATCTTTTGCTCCCATCAGGAAACTCGGTTGGATACCTGCCTTAATAGCAAGACCTGGAATGATGTAGTAGTTAGCTACAATAGGGATGTTCAGGTAATCCAAAGAAAGGTGATCATAATCATAAGACACGTCGTAAGCACATCCTTGTTTTGAATAGAGAGCACCAAGAGCAACACTGAACTTGTTGGCAACGACATACTCTGCCTCGATTCCGCCAACCATACCAACGAGAGTCTTGGTCTTTACATCATACCACTCTTTTCCGTTGGCAATACTTGCCAGGTTCATACCAATTTTGGGCTGAATAGTCAGAGTACCAACTTCGCCCTGTGCGTTTGCTGTTACGGCTGCTACCATGAAGGCAGCCATGATCATTAACTTTTTCATAATCTTTCTACTTTTAGTTAATAATATTTTTTTAAAAACTCTACGTCATTTATAGTCTGACGGTGCAAATATAAACACTTTTTTAATTACCACCAAACTTTTTTAAATAAATTTTTACCAAACGGGCGTTTTTTGTTTAAAATCAAGTTAAAAAGGAATGGTTTATCGTAGTACAAGGTCTTCCATGATGGCAATTTCCACTTCGGGAATGCCATAGGAAGCGATGAGCTGTTTGTCGTCGAAAAGTTCACGCCGCAAGGCTTCGTTGCCGTTTTCTTGGTCGGCATACTGACGCAACAAACTGGTTGCACCAGCGACATCGCCCAGGAACCAACGGCAGTAGCCGGCATTCAGGCAGTCTTCCTTCGACGGATGATGGGCAAGGATGGTTTGATATTCCTTGTCTGCCGCTTCCGCCTTATGTTGCCAAAGCAGTCCCCATGCCAGCACCCGCTGCACGCTCTTGTCGTCGGGATGTTCGTAGCGCAGGCGATAGAGTTCGTTCACAGCTTCATCGACGACCTTAAGTTTCAGCAGGCAGATGCAGCGGTTCAAGGCATAGCTCTTGCTGTCGGGATGGCGCTCGAGCAGTCGGGCATAGACATCGGCAGCCGTCTGGTAGTCTTCGTCCATGAGACTTGCCCTCGCCCACCCTTTCATTGCACGTTCGTCGTCGGGTTGATAACGGAGCGCTATGGAGAAACATTCGGCAGCTTCGTCATACTGTTCGTGATGCAACTTGCGGTAGGCGGTCAACAGGTAGGTGTCGAAGCGCATCGGTGCTTCCTCTTCATAATTCAATCTCAACAGGTCGAGGTCGTCCCATTGTTGCTGCTTCATCAGGAACCAGCCCACCTGAAGGCGTAGCGAAGCACAAGTGCTGACGGGGTCGTCAAAATAGAAGGAATTGACAAAGAAGTAATTCTGAGCTTTTATTTCATGAGCCGAAGCATCAGCATGCGAACCACGATCGAAGGGATTCTTCAGGTCGCCACGGCGGGAGTACACTTTGAAAAACCGGTAGAGGTCTTGCAGGTAGAGACGGCGAAGATAGTCTGGCGATTGCATATCTTCCTTCGGAACCATAGGTCCGAAGGCTTCTTCCGTACCCAACATCTCGCGGACGGAAGCCGGCAGGCGGTCGATGACTTGCGACAGGGCAATGGCAAAGGAATACTTGTCGGAGTCGCAGAAGGGACCGGCATGATGGAGGAACTGCATCAGGCGCTCGTTGCCCAACTTCTCGGACGTGGTCGCCAAGTCGGGATGGTCGGGATAGAACGGACAGAACCAGTTGGACATCTTCGAGAAGAAAGGGAAATTCTTCATCTGGGAGAAGCCTCCGAAGTAGATGTCGGAACCAGCCTTCTGCATCTCCACCATCTTTTGGATGCTTTCTTCCAGTTCTTCCATACGCTTGTCGGCAGCATCGGGGTGCAGGATGTCTTCCATGGGGTCGTCTTCCTTCTCGGTGATGCCGAAACGTGTCACGTTCAGGTTGTTGTTCTTCATCAGCGTCGGCATGATGTCTTCCTGTATCTGCCGGTTGTCGCGCTCGGCATTCAGGCAGAAGAACACTTGTTTCTGCAACACCTCCAATTCATGCATCGCCTCTTCGTTTTCCGTCAGCTGGCGGATTTCTGTTTCCAGTTCGGGAAAGGCAGAGAGTGGCACTTGAGGCAGCACCAGCGCCCACCCTACCAACGCGCGTTGGCGGACGGGTTCGTCGGCAGCTTGCCGATAGATGTGGAAGAGGGCGAGAAACTTGTTGGGGTCGAAGATGTTCATCGTGCCCAGCATGACGGCGCTGAGCAAGAGCAGCACATCGTTCTGGTCGATGGTGGGCGACAAGAGCAACTCTTCATAGTAGCGACGTTCGCCCTCCGACCATTGGGGCGATGTCCAAAGGGCACAGAAAAGTCGGTTTAGGAATACCTGATGGCGCTCGTAGAGAACTTTGCGTCGCGACTGTTGTGTCTCGTTGTCTAACGAAAGCAAGGCGGCGTCGGCAACGAACCCCTCCAAGACAGAACGGATGAATTCGGGCGACAGGTGTTCGCGGTCTGCCAGACGATTTGCCTCGGCATAGAGACTTTTCTCGCGAGTGAGCGACCACAAGTCTATGTCTTGCGCCAGCGCATAGAGCCGTTGTTGCAACTTGACATAGAGTTGCGGGCGCTGGGCATCGGGATAGCCCTGTTGCATAAAGCCGAGCATCAGGTCATAGTCGTTGCGTATGGCTTCCAGACGTACACGTCCTTCGGCAAAGGGATGATCTTGCAAGAAACGGGCAGCCATCGCAAAAGCATCGGACAGGCGGCGGTGTTCTATATATCTTCTGAGGAGATGGAGCATGGTGTTATTTCTTATTTTGGCCTATAGATACTATCGTTGCTATAGATACTATAACGCTGCTGCCTTGTCCACATCTTTCTGGCGAGGCTCTGCCGCTATGGGGAACGAAAGTTTGGGCAGGCGGCCGATGGTCTGGTCGGTAGCGTCCATATACTTCTTGATGAGCGGCGCATAATACTGCACGCCGTTGCGATTGATGCGTTCGCATGCCGCATTGTAGGCTTTGAGGAAGAGCGCCAACTCTTGGGGTCGCTTGCCTTGGGTGACATCAAGGGTGCGGAAAGCCAGCACACCCAGCTGGAGCGAGTCCTTGCGCGAGTCTTTCATCATGAAATGACCTGCCGCGCGCGCCGCCGTAGCCTGTGGTTCGGTAAACCAGGCTGCGTCCATCTCGTTGTTGAGCATCATGTGCAGACGCACGCCAACATCGTTGATTTGGACTTTATATGCAGGATACTTTGTCTTGGCTTCTTTCAGAGCAATGTCGGTAAGCAGGTCGGTAGCAGAATAACGCGTCATCGCCACCATCTTGTCGCTGAACTGCGACAGTTCGCGCAGACGGGCACGCTTGCCTGTAATGAGTTGCCAATAGGCATTCGTGGCGGCTACATATTTCAACACCGTACCCTTGCGCTGCATTCGTGCGGCACGAACAAGGTCGGTAACGGCCCCCTGCACGCTACCGCCTATGAGAGCGGTGTCGCAATCCATCTGGGCGGTAAAACGTTTCAACCGGATATCAATCTTCGTCGTGTCGTAAAGTTGACTGTCTTTCAGCAGATAGAGTGGCAAACAGTCTAATGTGGGCAACACAGCAACCTTGAAGGCTGCACGTTCCTCTGCCGCCAGCCGTGCTTGTTCGGCTCGAGTGCGCGCCCGTTCCTCCTCTACAGACTCGCCGCATGAGACGAACAGCAGTACTCCTAATAATATAATAAGGTGGAAAAATTTCTTTCTTGCCATGAGTGCAAAGGTATTAAATTATTATGAATTATGAATTATGAATTGTGAATTATTTCTTATCTTTGCAGCATGGCAAAAGACAAGATTGCATACGTCTGCTCGAATTGCGGACAGGAATCAGCGAAATGGATAGGAAAGTGTCCCAGTTGCGGACAGTGGAACACGTTTAAAGAGATACGCATAGCCAACGATTCGGGTACAATGGCGGCGAAATCGGCAGCCCAGCATGTACGAACGGCAAGGAACGATGCCAACAAACCCATGCGGCTGCGCGACATCTCATCGAAAGACGATCCGAGAATCGACGTGCACGACGGCGAACTGAACCGTGTGCTGGGCGGTGGACTGGTTCCTGGGAGCATTGTCCTGCTGGGCGGCGAACCTGGCATCGGCAAAAGTACACTCACCTTGCAGACTATCTTGAACATGCCGGAGAAGCGCATCCTCTATGTCAGCGGCGAAGAGAGCGCCCACCAACTGAAGATGCGCGCCGAACGAATAAAACCAACATCGAGTCAGAACGATATCCCTACTGAACGACATCCCGACATCCCGACATCGCGCCAAAACGACAACCCGACACAGCAACCCAACGACAACCCGACACAGCAACCCAACGACAACCTGTTGATTCTCACGGAAACATCCTTGGAAGCTATCTTCACCCACATCAAGGAGATACAACCAGAGATTGTGGTCATCGACTCTATACAAACCATTGCAACAGAAGACGTTGACAGCTCACCGGGAAGCATCAGTCAGGTGCGCGAGTGCGCTGCCGCCCTATTGCGCTTTGCCAAATCGAGCGGTGTTCCCGTCATCCTCATCGGCCATATCAACAAGGAGGGAACGCTGGCAGGACCGAAGATTCTGGAACATATCGTCGATACGGTTATTCAGTTTGAGGGCGACCAGCACTATATGTATCGCATACTTCGCGCCATGAAGAACCGTTTTGGCAGTACCAGCGAACTGGGCATCTATGAAATGCGGCAAAACGGGCTGCGACAGGTGTCGAATCCTTCGGAGTTGTTGCTGACACAAGACCATGAAGGACTGTCGGGAATAGCCATCAGCAGCGCCATAGAAGGGGTGCGTCCCTTCCTCGTAGAGACGCAGGCATTGGTTTCGAGTGCTGCTTACGGCACACCACAACGTTCTGCTACAGGTTTCGACCAACGGCGCTTGAACATGCTTTTAGCCGTCTTGGAGAAGCGGGTGGGATTCAAACTGATGCAGAAGGATGTATTCCTGAACATTGCCGGCGGACTGCGGGTAACCGATTTGGCGATGGACCTCAGCGTGATTGCAGCCGTACTGTCTTCTAACGTGGACACACCGATAGAAAACGGATGGTGTATGGCGGGCGAAGTGGGACTGAGCGGCGAGGTGCGTCCCGTCAGTCGCATAGAACAGCGCATTGCAGAAGCTGAGAAATTAGGCTTCCAGCATATCATCATCCCCAAATACAACCTGCAGGGACTGAACACGAAGAAATTCCAAATTGAGCTGCATCCTGTCCGCAAGGTAGAGGAAGCACTCAGGGCGCTGTTTGGATAGAGAGCCTAGAAAATCTAGATAATCTAGGAAGTCCTAGAAAGTCCTAGGAAGTCCTAGAAATCCCTAGAAAGTCCTAGGAAGTCCTAGGCAATCCTAGAAATCCCTAGAAAGAATAATTAAACCCAATAGAAGCAAACTCTTTGAACTGCCAGTAGCCGTGCTTGTCGTCGCGGCTGACGTTGTCGTCGAAACGAGGATAGACGAAGAGCTGTGCCGCCAACCATTTGTTCAACTGAAAGACAAATGTGTTTTCCCATTCAAACACAGCATTCTTATAGGTGGTATAGCCGTACATACGCGTCTTCCACTTCAGCATATCGTTGAACTCCCATGTGAGGTCTGCCGTAAACAACGAACCATAGTCGTGCAAGGCATGCCTCCCTTCTTTAATACCCAAGCGGGTAGAAAGGTCGAGGTTGCGCGTATATTTCAGATTATAGGCTATCGGAGCCAGATGGACGGTTCCTTTCAGCTTGTGGTTCATCCAATCCATATCGTAATCCATACCGAGCGAAAGGTTCAGCGAACCAGGCGCAAGGAAGTCGGCATAGACGGTGCGGTCGTTGCTCTTATAGCTGTGGGTAAACTGCGTCTGGGCTATCAGTTGCAAAGTGTAATACCAATGTTTGGAAGCGTGCAGGCCCAATTTGGAAGTCAGGCGAATCAGGTCTTCATTGGTCTTCATACGGTGGATGGTGTCAGAACGGGTGTTCTGCAAACCCAATTTCAGTTCAAGCTTGTTGTCCCACTTCACTTTCTGCTTGTTGTTGTAGTTGGCTTCCATCGTCACTACACCCAGCATGGCATAGCTGCTTTCACCTCCTTTATACCAATTGTCGGAGATGTAGTTCTGCATGAATTGTAAAGAATAATCACCTTTTATCTTCCAAAAATTGGGTTTGGTAACCACTACTTTCATCGGCACAATATCGATGGTTTGCGGCAACTCTTCAACCTTGTCGACCAGATCTGCTTCCTGACGAATAGGAGTAGTAATATTCACATCGGCAGGTCCTGCCTTTTCCATCTTTTTCTGGGTATTCAGCACCCACTCTGGATGTTTCAAGTAAACATCTAATAAAGATGAGTTTATCAAACTGTTATACAATGGTTTATCACTCTCCGTGCCACCAATACTCATCATCTCGTTTGTCCAAGTACGATAGAAGGTGGTAGGCAGAAACAACTGCGAAAACTCACCACGCATCCCTGAGGAGCGGAGTGTGTTCGATGAGGTTTGTAATCGCTGTCGGACTGTAGCCAAAGAGTCGGTATAGGCCTTCACAAAAGAAGAAGATTCTATCTTGTCAGCACTTTTCCTATTCGAAAATGCATTTTCCTGAGCCTTCGAAGGTATCGCCATCATCAACAGGAATAGCGTTATCAGTATGTTATTGAGGATTGTCTGCATCCGTATCATGTCATTCTATTCATCTGAAAAACGCTGCAAAGGTACGAGTAAACGAAGACAAAGCAAAGAAAAGTCAAGTTTTTCTTGGCTTTGTTGAGCGAAAGTACCTTCGGCGCAAAGCCAAAGGTACGAGTAAACGAAGACAAAGCAAAGAAAAGTCGGTTTTTCTTTTGTTTTGTCCGCTCGAAATCGTACCTTTGCACCTTGTTATCAGAATAATAAAACGTTAATCAAACAATATGGACAAGAATACCATTATCGGATTTGTACTCATTGGTGCTGTACTGATTGGATTCAGCATGTACAATCAACCTTCAGAGGAACAAGTTCGGCAACAAAGAGAGCAGTTTGTGAAAGATTCGTTGGCTGCGGTCAAGAAAAAGAACGATGCTAAGTTGGCAGAAGAAAAACAAGCCAAGGCGGAAGAGGCTGCCAAAGTCGATTCAACGGCGCTATTCCATCAGGCCCTCAACGGAACGGCCAACGACATTGTCTTGAAGAACGACAAACTGGAACTGACCCTTTCCACAAAGGGAGGAACCATCAAGAAGGCTGTCATCAAAGGATATACCGGACATCAGCTACAGACTGCCACCACAGCTAAAGACAAAAACGCAGGCGACAGTCCCGACCTGACACTCTTCGACGGAGACGACCAGAGCTTGAACTTCATGCTGGCTGCCAAGGACGCCAACATCGTTACTAAAGACTTGTTCTTCACACCGACTGAACAAACAGACAGCACCGTAACACTTACCGCTGATGCAGGTGCAGGAAAGACGCTCGTGCTGAACTACAAATTGGGCAACAGCTATATGCTGCACCTTTCTTTCCAAGCGAACGGAATGGCTGGCATCTTTGCACCGAACACGTCGCAAATGGATATAGACTGGCAGGCCCGCTGCCGCCAGCAGGAACGCGGTTTCACGTTTGAGAACCGCTATGCAACGCTGACCTACAAAGAGAAGGAAAGTGGAACAGACTACCTGAGTGAGACTTCCGAAAAACGTGATGAACCCATAGAGGAAGCTTTGGACTGGGTGGCCTTCAAAGACCAGTTCTTCTCTTCCATCATGATTTCCAAGAACGACTTTGCTGCCAATGCCCTGATGACATCAGTACCACAAGAGAAAGGCAGCGGCTACCTGAAGAACTTCGAGGCAAAGATGAAGACATTCTTCGACCCGACAGGAAAGACTCCTTCGGAGTTTGAATTCTACTTCGGCCCCAACGATTTCCAAATCCTCAAGAATATTGAAGAACAAAGTACATTCGGCAAAGACCTCGAACTGCAGAAGCTGGTTTATCTGGGGTGGCCTATTGTACGCTGGATCAACCGCTTCTTCACGATTTACGTATTCGATTGGTTGACAAAACTCGGCATTCCAATGGGTATCGTGCTGATTCTCATCACTTTGTTATTGAAGGTCATCACCTTCCCCTTGGTCAAAAAGAGCTACATGAGTAGTGCCAAGATGCGCGTACTGAAACCACGACTGAACGAAGCCACCAAACAATTCGACAAGCCGGAAGACGCCATGCAGAAACAACAAGCCATGATGCAGGAGTATGCCAAGTATGGCGTGAGTCCTATGGCGGGCTGTCTGCCTATGCTCATCCAGATGCCTATCTGGATTGCCATGTTCAACTTCGTGCCAAATGCTATTCAGTTGCGCGGACAGAGTTTCCTGTGGATCGACGACCTCTCTACCTACGACCCGATTATAGAATGGGGAAAGAACCTGTGGATGATTGGCGACCATCTGTCGCTGACTTGTATCCTCTTCTGCGTTTCCAACGTACTGTATTCGATGATGACCATGCGTCAGCAGAAAGACCAGATGGTGGGTCAGCAGGCAGACCAGATGAAGATGATGCAATGGATGATGTACCTCATGCCCGTGATGTTCTTCTTCATGTTCAACGACTATTCCAGCGGTCTTAACTTCTACTACTTCATATCCCTCTTCTTCTCAGCCGCTATCATGTGGACGCTGCGCAAGACTACCGACGACGCGAAGTTGCTTGCCATCCTCGATGCACGCTACAAAGAGAACAAGAACAACCCGAAGAAGATGAGCGGCTTGGCTGCACGTCTGCAGGCTATGCAGGAACAACAGGCTGAGATGCAACGTAAGCGTGAAGAACTGGAACGCAAGCGCAAAGGGCTCGGGAAATAACAATAAAACGGAATGCCGGAATGTCAACATACGGGAATACCGACATTCCGGAATGCCGGCATAAAAAAAATACACAACCATTATGAAAATCGGTTTCGACAACGAGAAATATCTCAAGATACAGTCTGAACACATCAAAGAGCGTATTGCAAAGTTCGACGGAAAACTCTATCTGGAGTTAGGCGGCAAGCTATTCGACGACCATCATGCTTCGCGCGTACTTCCCGGCTTTAAGCCAGACAGCAAACTGCGCATGTTCGGACAACTGCGCGACCAGTTGGAAATCGTCATTGTCATCAGTGCTGAAGACATAGAGAAGAACAAAGTGAGAGCCGACCTCGGCATCACTTACGACGAAGACGTGCTCCGCCTCCGCGAGGAGTTTATGAGTCGCAGCTTCATGGTGGGTTCTGTCGTCATCACACACTACAATGGCCAACGCACCGCCGACCAGTTCCGCCATCGCTTGGAACGTCTGGGCGTGAAATCATATATCCACTACCCCATCGACGGCTATCCTCACAACGTGGAACTGATTGCCTCGGACAATGGATTCGGCAAAAACGACTATGTGGAGACCACACGTCCGCTGGTCATCGTGACAGCACCAGGACCAGGAAGTGGCAAGATGGCAACCTGCCTCAGTCAGCTCTACAACGAAAACAAACGTGGTGTACGAGCCGGCTATGCCAAATTTGAGACGTTCCCCGTATGGAACCTGCCGCTGAAACATCCTGTCAATATTGCCTACGAAGCAGCTACTGCCGACCTGAACGATGTGAACATGATAGACCCGTTCCATCTGGAGGCATACGGCAAGACAGCCATCAACTACAACCGCGACATTGAAATATTCCCCGTGCTGAACGCCCTCTTTGAAGGCATCTACGGCGAAAACCCATATAAGTCTCCTACAGACATGGGGGTCAATATGGTGGGATTCTGCATTTCCGACGATGAGGTATGTTGTCAGGCTTCGCGCGACGAGATTATCCGCCGCTATTACGATGCCACCAACAAACTGGCAAATGGTGCCGACAACGACAACGAGATTCAGAAAATCCGTCTGCTTTTCAACCAAGCAAAGATTTCCACAGCCAATCGCCGCACGACGACGGCAGCTTACGAAAAGAAGATTGAGACAGGACACTCTGCTTCTGCCATTGAACTGGAAGACGGTACTATCATCACCGCCAAATCAAGTCCTTTGTTGGGCTGTAGCGCAGCCCTGTTGCTCAATGTCACCAAGTATCTGGCAGGCATAGACCACGAGGCGAAACTGATACCGCAAAGCATGATCGAGCCGATTCAGAAGACAAAGATTGAATACCTTGGCGGCAAGAACCCACGACTCCATACCGACGAGGTGCTGGTGGCACTGTCCGTACTGTCGCAACACGATGAGAACTGCCGGAAGGCATTGGAGCAGCTGCCGCAACTGCGCAACTGCCAGGTTCACAGTACGGTGATGTTGAGCGAGGTTGACAGGAAGATCTTCAAGAAACTGGGATGCGGACTGACCTGCGACCCCGTAAGAAAAAACTAAAAAAAGAAAATGATTTACCATGAGAAGAACAACAATGATGCTGGCTATAGCCGCCTTCATGGCTATGCCTGTCCACATGAATGCACAAGACATGATTGGTAAAAACAATATCAAGTTGACCAGCGACCGCATGACTCCCGAAGCACTTTGGGCTATGGGACGTATCGGAGGCGCACAGGTGTCACCCGATGGCAAACAGATTGTCTATCAGGTTGGCTACTACAGCGTAAAAGAGAACAAAGGACACCAGGTGCTTTGCATCATGAATGCCGACGGTACTGGCAAACGCCAACTCACCACCTCGGCAAAGAACGAAACGGATGCAGCGTGGATTGAAGGCGGAAAGCGCATCGCGTTTCTTTCCGACGGACAGCTGTGGAGCATGAATGCCGACGGTTCCGACCGCAAGCAGCTCACCCACGATGCCACGGAGATAGAAGGGTTCAAGTTTTCTCCTGACGGAAAACACGTCATCCTCATCAAGAGCCTTCCCTATCACGGCAGCATCAAGGAGAACCCTTCCGACCTGCCAAAGGCAACGGGCCGACTGGCAACAGACATGAACTATCGCCACTGGGACCATTATGTGGAATCTATACCCCACCCCTTTTTAGCTAATGTCGCAGCTATCGGAGCCATCAACGAGGGTGAAGACATCCTTGCAGGCGAACCCTACGAATGTCCGATGGCACCCTTTGGAGGTATTGAGCAACTCGACTGGAGCACCGACTCCAAGTCCATTGCCTATACTTGCCGCAAGAAAGAAGGTGTTCAGTATGCCATCTCTACCGACTCCGACATTTTCCTTTATGATATAGGTACACGCAAGACCAAGAATCTCTGCAAGGCAGAAGGTTATGTAGAGCCTGAGAGCGATGCTACCAAGACGATGGCAACCCAACCTGTCAACAGCAAGGAGAATCTGAAGAATTTCCCTGGCTACGACACCAATCCGAAGTTTTCGCCTGACGGCAAGTATGTGGCTTGGCTCTCTATGGCTCGCAACGGCTATGAAAGCGACCGCAACCGTTTGTGTGTTTACGACCTGAAAACGGGCGAAACACGCTTCATGAGTGAAGCTTTCGACTCCAATGTTGACGATTATTGCTGGTCCGACACGAAAGATGCCGTCTTCTATTTCATCGGAGTATGGCATGCCACGGAGAATTTATATAGCATCAACTGGAAAGGCGAAGTCAAGCAATTGACCGACTATAAAGCCGACTTTGGAAGCCTGCAGCTCATGAACAACGGCAAGCAACTGCTGGCTGAACGCCACAGTCATACGGCAACAGCCGACCTTTATGTCGTCACTCCGGGCAAAACGAAGGAAAAGACACAAATCAAGCAGATTACAGAAGAGAACAAGCACATCTTCGACCAGCTGGCAAAGCCTACTTCTGAGGTTCACTGGACGAAGACGACCGATGGCAAGGACATGCTCTATTGGGTGATTTTGCCGCCCCATTTCGACAAGACGAAGAAATATCCCACCTTGTTGTATTGCGAAGGCGGACCGCAGAGTCCTGTCAGCCAGTTCTGGAGCTATCGTTGGAACTTCATGATCATGGCTTCGCAGGGCTATGTCATCATTGCCCCCAACCGTCACGGACTGCCTGGTTTCGGCAGCGAATGGTGCGAGCAGATTAGCGGCGACTGGACAGGACAGTGCATGAACGACTATCTTTCGGCTATCGACGATGCCGTTGCCACCCTCCCCTATGTTGACAAAGACCGCATGGGTGCTATCGGAGCCTCCTTTGGCGGTTTCTCCGTCTATTATCTTGCAGGTCACCACAACAAGCGCTTCAAGTGTTTCATTGCCCACGATGGTGCCTTCAACCTCGAATCGATGTACACCGATACGGAAGAGGTGTGGTTTTCCAACTGGGAATACGACGATGCCTATTGGAATAAGGACCAGACAGAACGCGCCAAGAGAACCTATGAGAACTCCCCCCACCGTTTTGTCGACCAATGGGACACTCCTATTCTCTGCATCCACGGAGAGAAGGACTACCGTATCAACGCCAACCAAGGCATGGGCGCCTTCAATGCAGCCCGTCTGCGCGGCATCCCTGCCGAACTGCTCATCTTCCCCGACGAAAACCACTGGGTGTTGAAACCACAGAACGGTATTCTCTGGCAACGAACCTTCTTTAATTGGCTGGGTCGCTGGCTGAAGTAATCCCTTGAAAGCCCGGAAAATCTAGAAAACCCGGAAAGCCCGGAGATTCCGGAAAGCTCGGAAAAAACGAAACAACAAAAAACAAAAAATATGACACAAGCAATTCAGAAAACTCTTCGCGACTCTGCCGGCATGCGGTGGACAGCGTTGCTGCTGCTGGCACTCGCCATGTTCTGCAGCTACATCTTCATGGACATTCTCTCCCCCATCAAGGACCTGATGCAGGAAACCCGCGGCTGGGACTCCACAGCGTTCGGCACCATGCAGGGCTCAGAGGTGTTCCTCAACGTCTTCGTCTTCTTCCTCATCTTTGCCGGTATCATCCTCGACAAGATGGGTGTCCGCTTCACCGCCGTCCTTTCTGGAGCCGTGATGCTAGCAGGCGCTCTCGTCAAGTGGTATGCCGTCAGCGAAAGCTTTATGGGAAGCGGACTGGAAACATGGTTCACCAACAACCTGAACTACATCCCCCTCTTCGACGAGTTGGGTGTTTCACCCTTCTACGAGGGCATGCCAGCATCAGCTAAGTTTGCCGCCTGCGGCTTCATGGTGTTTGGTTGCGGTTGCGAGATGGCAGGTATCACCGTCAGTCGCGGAATCGTGAAATGGTTCAAGGGCAGAGAGATGGCATTGGCTATGGGTTCCGAGATGGCACTTGCCCGTCTGGGTGTAGCCACCTGTATGATTTTTTCGCCGTTCTTTGCCAAGCTAGGCGGCAACATCAGCGTTTCTCGTTCTGTTGCCTTCGGCGTCGTACTGATGTGCATAGCCCTGATGATGTTTATCGTTTATTTCTTCATGGACCGCAAACTGGACAGTCAGACAGGCGAAGCCGAAGAGAAAGACGATCCCTTCAAGATTTCCGACCTGGGCAAGATTCTCACCGACAGCGGTTTCTGGCTCGTTGCCTTGCTGTGCGTGTTGTACTATTCAGCTATCTTCCCCTTCCAGAAGTATGCCGTCAACATGTTGCAATGCAACCTCGACCTTACGGAACCAGCCGCTGACTCATTCTGGGCACAGCCCGACGTAACCATCATTCAGTATGTCATCATGCTTGTCGTGGCAGCCGCTGGTTTTGCCAGCAACTTCCAGAAGAAGAGTGGAACAAAATACGGACTGCTCGGCCTCTCCATCATCGCTCTCGTCACCTATTGTTATATGGGTTACATGCGCCAGTCGGCAGAGTCCATCTTTGCCGTCTTCCCCTTGCTGGCAGTGCTCATCACTCCTATTCTCGGCAGTTATGTTGACCATAAGGGCAAGGCCGCCTCAATGTTGGTACTGGGCTCGCTGTTGCTCATCGCCTGCCACCTCACTTTCGCTTTCGTCCTGCCTGCCTTCAAAGGCAACGAAGTCGGCGGCGTAGCTATTGCCTATATCACCATTCTCGTGCTCGGCGCTTCCTTCTCACTCGTTCCGGCTTCGCTCTGGCCTAGTGTTCCGAAGCTCGTCGATGCCAAAGTCATTGGTTCTGCCTACGCCCTCATCTTCTGGATTCAGAACATTGGTTTGTGGCTCTTCCCGCTGCTCATTGGCAAGGTGCTCGATGCCACCAACCCCGGTGTCACCGACCCTACAAAGTTCAACTATACGGCACCGCTGGTCATGTTGGCTTCGCTGGGTGTCGCCGCCCTCATCCTCGGCCTTATCCTCAAGGTGGTCGATAAGAAGAGGGGCATCGGACTGGAAGAACCCAACATCAAGGAATAAGCAGTCCGTCAGGCAATAAAGGAACTCCTTACACGAACGGAGATGAAGTATAAGGTCAGATGTAATGGATGTGGCCGACAGTTTATGATAGAGGCTACCGACAGCGGCAAACACCGCTATCGGTGTCCCTATTGCAACAAAGTAGTGTTGTGCCAGGTCAACGTTCCATCATCAGACCCTGTTGACAAGAAAGACGTACAGCCTCAGCCTCCTGTTCCCCACCGTTCTTTCCCACGCACAATGCTCAAAAAGAGTGTGCAAGGCGGCAAGTGGGCAGGCGGACGCATCCAACGGTTCCGCGAGAAATACACCAATGCCGACCTGTGGCTGTTCTTCATCTTCAGCATCCTCTTTATCGTCAGCGTCATCGTCGGACTCATCGTCTGTGCAGAGCTGGCTAAAGTTATTGCCCAAGGCAAATCGTGGCTCTTCCGCCTATGGTTAGATTTCAAACATTGGTAAATTATTAATTCTTTTATGGATTGGATAACAAACTTATTTACAACGCAAGACAGCGTGGCACACATCGTGCTGCTCTACTCCATCGTCATTGCCCTCGGCGTCTATCTGGGCAAGATTAAAATCGGCGGCATCTCACTCGGTGTCACCTTCGTACTCTTTGCCGGCATCCTTGCCGGACACATTGGCTTCACTGGTCCTACGCAGACGCTTACTTTCCTGCAAGACTTCGGACTGATACTCTTCGTCTTCATGATAGGTCTGCAGGTGGGTCCAGGCTTCTTCGAGAGTTTCGGGGCAGCCGGCATCCGGCTCAACATGCTCTCCGTCGTTGCCATTCTGCTCAACATCGGCGTCATGTTCGGCTGCTACTACCTCTTCTTCGACACATCAGACCCCAACAACCTGCCGATGATGGTGGGCACGCTCTATGGCGCCGTCACCAACACGCCGGGTCTGGGTGCTGCCAACGAAGCCCTTTCGTCGCTCGAATCCTATGACGAGGCACCCGTCATCGCCTCCGGCTATGCCTGTGCCTACCCGTTGGGTGTATTGGGAATCATCGGAGCCACGCTTGCCATCAAGTACTTCCTCAACATCAGCTTTGAGAAAGAGGAAGAGGAACTGCAAGCCAAAGAGGATGAGAACCCGCACGAGAAGCCACGGGTACTACACCTGCGCGTGGAGAACTCCTTCATCACGGGACGCAACCTCGTACAAATCAGCGAGTTCCTCAAGCGTGACATCGTATGCACGCGCCTCCACCACAACGGCGAGGTGACCATCCCCAACCGCGACACCGTCTTTGCACTGGGCGACGAGGTCATCATCGTCTGTGCCGAGGTCGATGCCGAAGCCATCAAGTCGTTCATCGGACCGGAAATAGAGGCAGACTGGCACGTAGAAGACGAGAAGCAGCCGTTGGTGAGCCGCCGTATCGTCGTCACCAACTCCAAGATGAACGGCAAGACACTTGGCAGCATGCACTTCTCCAGCGTCTATGGCGTCAACGTCACCCGCATCAGTCGTCAGGGCATGGACCTCTTTGCATCGCGCAACCACCACTTCCATGTCGGCGACCGCATCATGGTCGTCGGTACCGAGGAGAACGTCAACCGCGTGGCAGACCTCATGGGCAACAGCGTGAAGCGCCTCGATGCGCCCAACATAGCCACCATCTTCGTCGGCATCATCGTCGGCATCCTCTTCGGCAGCCTGCCCATCGCTCTGCCCGGCATGCCCGTGCCGCTGAAGTTAGGCTTGGCTGGCGGTCCGCTGATCATCGCCATCCTCATCGGACGCTTCGGCTACCGCATCAAACTTGTCACCTACACCACCACCTCTGCCAACATGATGTTGCGCGAGATAGGACTCGTCCTCTTCCTTGCCAGCGTCGGCATCAAGGCGGGCAACGGGTTCTGGGAAACGGTTGTCTCTGGCGACGGACTGAAATACGTCGGCACCGGCTTCCTCATCACCATCATCCCCATCCTCATCGTGGGCACCATCGCCCGCCTGAGGTACCGTTTCAACTACTTCACCATCATGGGAATGTTGGCAGGAACCTATACCGATCCGCCAGCCCTTGCCTATGCCAACAGCGTCTGCAACCGCGAGGCACCTGCCATCGGCTATTCTACCGTCTATCCGCTGAGCATGTTCCTCCGAATCTTTACCGCACAGGTCATCGTTCTCTTCTGCTGCGGCGTTCTCTAAACGGACAAGAAAAGTCCCTTCCAACACGACAAAGACATGTTAGGCTTCTCCCCATATATGCAGAGCAGCTGGTCATGGATCATCCTTTTCGTGATGGCGCTCTTTGTGGGAATGTCTAAGACGGGCATACAAGGACTGACATTGCTCACCATCCCCCTGTTGGCGATGACCTTCGGAGCCAAGCCGTCAACAGGACTGGTGCTGCCCGTCCTGGGCATCCGCCTGGTCAAGTTCCTGCCCGAACGCGGCTTCCGCATCTTCACCACCGCCGTCACCATCATCAGCGTCCTGGTAATGTTGTTGGCGTAGGAACAGAAAAACAAACTATACAAGTTTCACCTTGCGAAGTTACAAGTTTTTTTTGGGGAGGAAAGCAAGGGAAAGGAGAAG
>Ga0247609_10003062_pt1 | contig 17154 bp, 19 predicted proteins | sample 172DNAGHGlowgp2_FD_193487 | JGI IMG/M metagenome (GOLD analysis project Ga0247609, IMG submission 193487) | Sheep rumen microbial communities from Palmerston North, Manawatu-Wanganui, New Zealand - 1728 DNA GHGlow gp2 | ecosystem: Host-associated > Mammals > Digestive system > Stomach > Rumen ...
GCTATATAAAAAAAATTATGTATAATGATATCTAGTGGTTACTTGGAGGTCATTTTTATGAAATTAAAAAACTTATCTAAAGAAGAATTAGAAGCTATGTCATATGATGATATTGCTGAAATGATTTTAACTGAAACAGGAAAACAATTTAAAATAAACGAATTATTCAAAGAAATTAGTAATTTACTTGAATTATCAGAAGATGAATACATCGAAAAATTACCTGCTTTCTTTGATGTGCTATCTACAGATCAAAGATTCATTATGTTAGAAAATGGTCTATGGGATCTAAAATCAAAACATGTTGCTAAAATAGTAATAGATAACGATGATGAAGAAGATGAAGAAATCGAAGACATTGAAGAAGTAGAAGAAGAAACAGAAAAAGAAGATGAAAACATCTACAGCGATGACGATGACGCTGATGACCTAACAGATGATGACGATGATCTAAGTGATTTAGTCATTATTGACGAAGATGAAGAAGCAAATGGATTATCATAATTCATTTGTTTTTTATTCTAGATTTTATGATATAATACAAAACGAAAGGACTGAATACTATGTTCGAAAGACTAGATGCAATTCAAGAAAAATACGAAGAACTTAGCAAAGAGTTATCTAATCCTGAAGTACTTGGAGACTATAACAAATTAAAAAAATTATCCAAAGAACAAAAAGATTTAGAAGAAACTTATAACAAATATAACGAATACAAAAAAGTAATTAGTAATCTAGAAGAAGCTGAAATGCTAATAGATGATCCTGAAATGGGAGAAATGGCAGCTTTAGAAAAAGAAGAACTAACTACTAAAAAAGAACAATTAGAAAAAGAATTAGAAATACTATTAATTCCTAAAGATGAAAACGATGATAAAGACATCATTATGGAAATAAGAGGAGCTGCTGGTGGAGATGAAGCTAATATCTTTGCTGGAGATCTATTTAGAATGTATTCTCGTTATGCCGATAAAAATGGTTGGAAATTAGAAGTAATTAACTCAGAAGCAGGAACTGCTGGAGGATTCTCTCAAATAGAAGCCAAAATTAAAGGAGAAAACGTATACTCTAAATTAAAATACGAATCAGGGTCTCACAGAGTACAAAGAATACCAGTAACTGAATCAAATGGTCGTATCCAAACATCTACTGCTACAGTTCTTATAATGCCAGAAGTAGAAGATGTAGATATTGAAATTAATCCAAATGATTTAAGAATAGATGTATACTGTGCAACAGGTCATGGTGGTCAAGGAGTTAATACAACACCAAGTGCTGTAAGAATTACTCACTTACCAACAAATACAGTAGTTACTTGTCAAAATGAAAGAAGCCAATTACAAAATAAAGCCCAAGCTATGGAAGTATTAAAAGCTAGACTTTACCAAATGGCTCAAGAAGAACAAGATAAAGCTGTAGGTAACGAAAGAAGAAGTAAAATAGGTACTGGAGATAGAGCTGAAAAAATAAGAACATATAACTATCCACAAAATAGAGTTACTGACCATAGAATAGGTTATACAACTAATACTCTAGATAGAGTTATGGATGGAGCCTTAGATGACATTATAGAAGCTCTTATTACAGAAGATCTACAAAGAAAACTAAAAGGAGAATAATCTCCTTTTTTTAGAAAGAAGAATACTATGAACGAGTATGATATTGAATATGTAAAAAAATATCTCCATCCTGAAGATAACTTAGATAAGGCTTTAGAAAGACTAAAAAATGGAGAACCACCTCAATACATAGTAGGTGATGTAAACTTCTATGGAAATATTATAAAAGTTAATAAAAATGTCCTAATACCTAGAAGAGAAACAGAAGAATTAGTAGAAAAGACTTCCGAATTAATAAATAAATACTTTATAAATGAAAATATAAACATTCTAGACATAGGAACAGGTAGTGGATGTATCCCAATTACTTTAAAAAAACTATTTCCTAATACTAACATAGATGCTATAGATATATCAGATAAAGCTTTAGAAGTAGCTGTTGGTAACGCCAAAGTTAATAACACTAAGATAAACTTCTTTCAAAGTGATATATTCTCCAATGTAAAAGATAAATACAACATAATAATAAGCAACCCTCCTTACATAAGAGAAGATGAACCTATTATGGATATAGTTAAAAACAATGAACCCCATCTAGCTTTATATGCTAAAGATAAAGGATTATATTTCTATAAAGAAATACTAAAAGATGCAACTAAGTATCTTAAAGATAAATTCATAATAGCTTTTGAAATAGGAGAAGAACAAGCAGAAGATGTTATTAATATAGCAAGTACCTATTTTCCTAATTCAAAAATATATAAAGAACAAGATTTACAACATTTAGACAGATTTATTTTCATAATAAATGTATAAAATAATAAATAATCACCCATTAATAATGTGGGTGATTTTTAATGAGAAAAATAATATACATTGTGTTGATTATTATAATATTTTACTTATATTTAGGGACTACAAAAGATATAGTAATACCAAAAGAATCAATAAGATTTCGTATAATAGCTAATAGTAATGATCCTAATGACCAATTACTAAAACTTGACATAAAAAAAGACTTAGAAGATAACTTATTCACTAAATTAGAAAACTCACATAGTATAGAAGAGAGTAGAAAAATAATAAAAGATAACGAAGGCTTAATAGAGGAAACTTTAAACAAATATGACATACCATATAGTATAAATTATGGAAATAATTACTTTCCAGAAAAAACATACAAAGGAGTTAATTATGAAGAAGGAGAATACGAATCATTAGTAATATCCTTAGGAGAAGCTAAAGGTAACAACTGGTGGTGTGTTATCTATCCACCACTATGTCTTATAGATCAAGAAAAAGAAGAAAATGAATACAAATTTTATATTAAAGAAATACTTGATAAATTTGCGTAAAATCAGGCAGTTAAAATTTTTAAATTGACAAAACTTCTAGTTAATAATATATTAAAGTTGAGAAAGAAAATTATTTCTATTCTTAAATAAGAAGTAGGCGATTTGATTGAGACAAATGATAATAAAAGGCAATAAGCCTTTAACAGGAACAATTAAAATAAGTGGAGCTAAAAATAGTGTAGTAGCACTAATTCCAGCAGCTATTCTTTCCGATGAAGAAGTAACACTTTATAACGTTCCAAATATATCCGATACAATTGCATTAATAGATATTATTGAACTATTAAATGGTAAAGTAGAATATAAAGATGAAGTAATGCATATTGATACATCTAAAATAGAAAATAAAGTAGTTCCAGAAGAACTAGCTCAAAAATTAAGAGCATCTTACTACTTTATGGGAGCATTACTAGCTAAATTCCATTATGCAGAAATCTATTTCCCTGGTGGATGTAATATTGGTTCTAGACCAATAGATTTCCATATCAATGGTTTTAAAAAACTAGGAGCTAAAGTAGAAATAGAAGGTAATAAATATATATTCAAAGCTGATAAATTAAAAGGAGCTAGAATATATTTAGACTTTGCCTCAGTAGGAGCAACAATTAACATTATGTTAGCTGCTGTTAAAGCAGAAGGTACTACATACATTTCTAATGCTGCAAAAGAACCAGAAATAGTTAATATAGCATCTCTACTTAATAATATGGGAGCTAAAATAACAGGTGCTGGTACAAGTGAAATAAAAATAGTAGGTGTTAAAAAACTAGGTAAAGGTGTTATAGATGTAATACCAGATCGTATTGAAGCTGGTACATATACCATTATTGGAGCCTTAGTAGGAGAAAACCTAAAGATAGATGGTATTATTGAAGACCATATAGATGCTTTACTATCTAAGTTAAAAGAAATGGGAGTTAAACTAGATATTACCAATAACTCTGTTACACTAAGTAAACCAGATAGTTATAAACCGATAAATGTAAAAACTCTAGTATTCCCAGGATTTGCTACTGACTTAGGTCAACCAATGAGTGTTTTACTAACTCAAGCAGATGGCGTGTCAATCTTTGAAGAAACAATATATGAAAACCGTATGGGACATATTAAATATCTTCAAAAGATGGGTGCAGACATAAGAGTTACAGATAGAACAGCTATTATTACCGGACCAACTCCACTAAGAGGAGATGAAGTAGTAGCAACAGACCTAAGAGCAGGAGCTGCTATGGTAATAGCAGGACTAAGAGCTAAAGGAAAAACAACTATTAACGAAATAGAACATATTCTAAGAGGATATGAAAACATAGTTGAAAAACTTACTAATGTCGGAGCAGATATAAAAATAGTAGAAAAAGAAGACTAATTAAGTCTTCTTTTATTAAGTCAAGCATAAATTTAAAAGTAGAACCAAATTTGACAAATTATGTAAAATCTGTTAAAATTCTATCATGTTGTGGTGCATTATCCTAGTCACAAACATTATCTGAAGGTAGGGCTAAAAATCTACCAGTTGTACCGAATGACACTTTGTATACTTGCTTGATTCGCCCAGATTCGGGTGGGTATATAATTTAAGATTTAAGGACAAGCTATAACGGCATATAGCAGAGATCCTTTTATCCCGTCAGCAGCAAAGATACAGGTGCGCGTCGTGAGTGATCATGTGGGATAGAAATTGAAAATGTGATTGCAAAAGCGAATAACGATAGTCACTTTGTGTGTGAGAAAGTCTCTAGGGTGTTTGTATCGTAAGGTTTGAAGTGCGGACTAAGTGGTAATCGAGTAATCGATCAAGGCAACAATCGATAGTTTCCTATAATTGAGAAATCCCCGGATAGTAATTGATGGTTGGAAACTGAGAAATTCAACTCGACCAAAGCCGTAAAATTAATTTATGATATAACCATAAACTGTTTTTGAATAATTACTTTATAAGGAGAGTTAATATGAAAGATAACATTAACTGGATATATAAAGTTTTTTTATTGTCTTTTATCCTATCATTACTATTTAGTGGAGGTTCATCAGCTATAGCTAATTCATTTAATACTATTATATTAGCTATATTAATAATTCTAGTTATAGCCATAGGTATAATCTTCGATATGATAGGTGTTGCAGTATTAACAAGTGAAGAAGCTAATCTTCATGCAAAAGCATCTAAAAAATTAAAAGGCGCTAAAGAAGCTATATATTTACTTAAAAACGCTACTAAAGTATCATCTATATGCCAAGATGTAATTGGTGATATATGTGGAATTGTAAGTGGTAGTTTAGGAGCAGTTCTAACACTAAATATATCTGAGTACTTTGATTGGAACATTGTTTTAGTAACTATGATAGTAACAGCATTAATTTCTGCATTAACAGTAGGTGGTAAAGCCATATTTAAAGTTATAGCAACAGAAAATGCTGATTCCATAACACATAGTTCAGGTAAAATAATATCAATATTCAGTAAAAACAAATAATTATTACTTGCAACTAAATAAAATCATGATATAATACATAAGACGAAGAAATTACTATGTTTAGCTTATTAAACATGGCGGAAGGAGAATGAATATGAAAAAGGGAATTCATCCAGAAATGAAAGATTGTAAAGTTACTTGTGCTTGTGGAGCTACTTTCATGACTAAATCTACTAAAGATGAAATACATGTTGAAGTATGTTCAGAATGTCATCCATTCTATACAGGAAAACAAGGTAAAGCTAAAAAGACTGGTGCAGTTGAAAAATTCAACAAAAAATTCGGTTACGATCAAGAAGCTTAATAGCTTCTTTTTTGTTTAATAAAATTAAAAGACGATATTAAAATATTGTCTTTTTTTTGACTAAAAATCGATGTGATATAATGGTGCAACGGAAAAAATACAGAAAGGAGATAAAATGGGTTCTACTGAAGATTTTAGAAAAAATAAATACTACAAAGAATTTACAAAAGCTGAAAAAGTTAGTAAAAAAGAAATTCTTAAAGTATTTAAACATTTTTGGAGGCATCATCGAAAAGACTATAAGATGTTAGCTGATATGTATAACATACTTGATTATAAATGGTACAAACACGCTGAAACAAATAAAGAATTTGCAAAAGTATATGATGCATTATGGGAAAAAGTAAGTAAATATGCCATAAAAAAATTGAAAGGAGAAGGATTAGAATACTATCTTATTAGTACACGCTAGGATAAAAAATGGCAGTATTTACATTAAAAAGGAGGATTAATAATGAAAGCAACTGAAGAAAATAAAATGAAATTACTTGAGCAGTACACAAGAGATATCTATATGGCAACTTGCCATGCAATCCCTCATCCAGAAAAAAGACCTAAAATTAAAGACATTAAAAGATTACCACATGAGGCATTAGTTTCAAATTACGCTTTAACTCTTGAATTTATTATGAGAATAAAAAGAGAATGCTATATTTTACTTAGAATACTCAATGATGAATCTTTTAAACCATACAGTTTAGAAGAATTTAGTAAAAACTTCGATAAATTAGCAGCGAAAATAAAAGATTGGGAACTAAGGGAATATTTAAAAAGAAGAAAAAATCGTAGAGAATTTATAAGATGGCGTAGAGGATTCCGTAGTAGAAAGGAATATGAAAAAAATCTTTATGATTTAAAATAAGATTTATAGACAGTGTTAAAATAATCACTGTCTTTTTTGTTTGTATCTAAACAATTAGTTTAGATACTTTTTTATTTTCATTAGATATAATTAAATTGGCAAAGGAGGATTATTATGAATCAAGAAATAATAGGAAAATTTATTGCCAAAAAAAGAAAAGAAAAAAATCTAACCCAGCAAGAGTTAGCAGAAAAACTAGGTGTAACATACCAAGCTATATCTAAATGGGAGAATGGTCGAGGAATGCCAGACTATCCTTTATTTGAGCCATTATGTAAAGAACTAGGTATAACAACATCTGAATTACTATCAGGAGGTCAAAAAGATGATAAAACAGTAGAATATATTAAATATAAAGATAAAAAAGATAGAAGAATACTTATCTATGTAATACTAAGTGCTTTAGTAATAATTACATTGTTAATAACTAATCAGATATTAACATATAGAAACTTCTATAAAACTAACTATGATAAAACACAAGTAACTAAACTATATGGTAGTGGAGAATTATTTGATGTCAATAACATGCTAGTTATAACATCTCCTGAAAAGACAATAATGGTTACAGGAAAAATAGAATCCCAAAATCAAGAAATAAAAGATGAAAATATAACAGGTTATAGTATTGATAGTGAAAAAAGACATATTGCATCAGAATCAGGCTCTCATAATTTACTTAAACCAAGAATTTTAGAAGAACCAAATGGTTACAATGAACTATTCACAGAGGAAGATATATCTAATTTAGACAAGTGGTCTATTACGATTTATTACAAAAACGATAATAAAGAATTATCAGAAGAAATAAAACTAACACCAGAACAAATATTAACAACAGATAAATACGAAAGAGAAGAAATAGAACCAATAGCTCGTCCAGAAGATCAACCTGAAAAGAAGGATTTATCAGAAATAAGAGAAAAACTAATTGAAAAAGGATTTGAGCAAAAAGGGACAGATACGTGGGAGCTAGTAGAAAAAGACTATGCAATTTTATTTATGTTAGACGTAGATTATTTTGGATATTACAATCTAAAAACACATAAAAGAATAGAATTTTTATATTTTATGCGAAACAATTTCGAAAGAGGAGGAATAAATTATTCTCCTCCTTCAGATGGAGATAGAATGTTAATATCTTATGAAATTGATAATGATTCAATCACTTGTAGTGAAGGACAAGGATCAAAATGCAATGATGCAGTAATAGTAGAAGAAGAGAAAAAAGATATTAAAGACAAATTAAAATTAATTAAAAGTTATTTAAACTAAAAGGCTTAATGCCTTTTTTCTTTTTACTCTACGATTCGTAGGTTCTTTTTCAAAATGTTTTATAATATTATTGACTTATTAAAGGAGAGATATTATGAATCAAGAAGAAATTGGAAGATTTATATCTAAAAAAAGAAAAGAAAAAAATTTAACACAAAAAGAACTGGCTGACAAATTATTTATTAGCGAAAAAACAGTATCTAAATGGGAAACAGGTAATGGATTACCAGAAGTATCTAACATGCAACCATTATGTGAATTTCTTAATATATCTGTAAATGAATTACTTAATGGTAAGGAAAATCCTAAAGAAGACAAAACAGTAGATTACATTAAATATAAAGATAAGAAAGATAAAAGAATACTTATTTATGTAATATTAAGTGCATTAGTAATAATTGCATTGTTAATAACTAATCAGATATTAACATATAGAAACTTCTATAAAACAAATTATGATAAAACTCAAGTTACTAAATTATATGGTGAAGGTGAATTATTTGATATCAATAACATGCTAGTTATAACATCTCCAGAAAAAACAATAATGGTTACTGGTAGAATTTATTCAAAAAATCCAGATTTAGTACCTCAAGAAAAAATTCTAAGTTATAGTATAAATTATAATGATAAATTAATTCTTTCCAAAGGAAATCCTATACCAACAGTAGTAGAAGAAAAAAATGGATATAACGATATGTTTAACGATGAAAAACTTAAAAACATAGATAACTGGAGTATAACAATTTTCTATCAACAAGGAGAAGAATCTAAAAAAGAAGTAATAGAATTAGATAAAGAAGTAATACTTTCTACAGATAAGTTAGAAAAAGAAGAAATAGAACCAATAGGTATCGAAGAACCTAAAACATCTAATAAAAGTTCTTCTATATTAGGTAAAAGATTAGTAGAAAAAGGATTTATTGAAACAAGCGAAAATATTTATGAATTAAAAAATGAAAAATATAGTTTACTAATTGATTTAATATCAGGTGATATATTTTATAATGATTCTAATACTAGTATAATATGTAAAGACTTTGCCCATAGTTATGCTAATATTGGAACTATGGTATTTGATATAAATGATAAATACTATATTGGAGTAATTGATGGTAAGTTAAAATGTAATGAAGAAGGAAAATGTGATCCTAAAAAAGAAGCTAAGGCAAAAGAAGTATATAAAATTATTAAAGAATATTTCGAATAAAAAAGGGCAAACGCCCTTTTTATAATGCTTTAAAATGTGGTATACTATACTTAGGTGGTTAATATGGGTAAAATAAAGTACTTATTTCAAAGAATAACGAGTATGGATTATAAAAGATTCTTTGATACAATTGATGAGATACATAAAAAGACAGGTAAGAGTAAAATATTTTTATTCTTCGATATAGTTCATTGTGGTCTAAAATACCAAGCTGGTTATTTAGATTATCGTCTATTTGAAATGTATGACTTAAATGAAAAACAAAGAAAAACTATTATCACTAGAGGAATAAATAATAGTATTGTTAAAAGATTTAATGACCCAAATTACTATCACTATTTTAGAAATAAATTAGAATTCAATAAAAAATTCCATAAATACCTATTAAGAGATTGGATGGAAGTTACTAAAGATAACTATGATGAATTTGTAGCATTTACTGAAAAACATAATGAAATAATGATTAAACCAGTAGATGGTACATGTGGTAAAGGTATTGAAAAAGTTAAAGTAACTAAAAAGAATGTTAAAGAAGTATATGAAGATATCTTAAAAACAGAAAGATATTTAGTAGAAGAAGTTGCAAAACAATGTAAAGAAATATCAGCACTTCATCCATCATCTATTAATACTATAAGAATAGTTACGTTAAACGATCAGATAGTAGCTGCTTATCTACGTATTGGTAATAACAATAATGTAGTAGATAACTTTAATAGTGATGGCTTAGCAGCACCTATTAATATAGATACTGGTATTATTGATTATCTAGCTATAGATAAAAAGATGAACTTATATGAAAGACATCCTATTACTGATGAACCAATATTATGGTTCCAAGTACCAAAATGGCCTAGAATTAAAAGATTTGTACTTAGTGCAATGAAAGAAATACCACAAATTAAATATATTGGTTGGGATGTATGTCTTGGAGAAAAAGATCCATTCTTAATTGAAGCTAATGAATTCCCAGGACATGATATATATCAATTACCACCTCATAGAACAGATGGTATAGGATTATTACCAGTATTTGAAAAAGCAATGAATAGTAAGGGTGAAGAAAATGAAGATAGCAATAGCAACTGATCATAATGGTGTAAACGAAAAAAAAGAAATAATGAATTTAATCAAAGATGTAGAATTTGTAGATTATAGTCCAAATAACTATGATACAGATGACTATCCAGACTTTGCTTTTAAAGTAGCAGAAGCCGTAGCTAGTAACGAAGTAGATTTAGGAGTATTAATGTGTGGTACTGGAATAGGAATGAGTATTGCAGCTAATAAAGTAAATGGTATACTTTGTGGACACTGTTCTAGTGTAGAACAAGCTCATTTAACAAGAGAACACAATCATGCTAATATAATTGCTCTAAGCTATAAACAACCAGTTCCAGAACTAGTAGAAATGATTAAAGAATTTATTAAAACAGAACCATCTGATGAAGAAAGACATAAACGTCGTGTAAGTAAAATCATAAATTACGAAAATGGTACATATAATGAGTTATAAAGTATATATTTATGTAATAACATTAATGCTAAGTATCTATGCAACATCTGGTATTAACTTTGATGGCTTTATCAAAACAAATAAAGCTATCGAAGCTAGAGTACTAGTAATACTTATAAGTATTGCTCTTAGTTACTTATCAACTAACTTTATATATGACTTTATATCTTTAACTTCTATTATAAAAGGATGATTCTATTGAATAAAAAATTACTTATAATAGTAATAGTATTAATACCAATAACAATAATTAGTTTCTTTCATAAAGAAACTAATTTTATTATGGATAAAAATATAATTATTAAAGTAAACAAAGATAATGAATTATTAGAAATACCACTTGAAGAATATGTAATAGGTGTAGTGGGTGGAGAAATGCCAGCTTCCTTTGAACCAGAAGCGCTAAAAGCTCAAGCAATCGCTTCTCGTACTTATGTAATAAAACACCTAGAAAATAAAGATACCATATCTAGTACCATATCAGATCAAGTATACTTATCAAATGATGAACTGAGAACAAAATGGAAAGATAATTACGATAAATACTATAACAAGATTAAAGAAGCAGTATTATCAACTAAAGACAAAATAATTACATATAATAATAAACCTATAAAAGCTTATTACTATTCTAAAAGTAATGGTTATACAGAATCTTCATTAAATGTTTTTAATGAACAAAATGACTACTTAAATATAATATCTTCTCCCTTTGAAAAAGATATAGAACAGATAGTAGAAATACCTAAAGAAGAATTCTGTACTAAACTATCCATTACTTGTAACAATATAACCATATCTAATATAACAAGAGATGAATCTAATAGAGTGGATAACTTAACAGTTAATAACAAGTCATTTAAAGGAACTAAATTTAGAAAATTACTAGGTTTAAGATCAACTGACTTTGATATAGAAGTATTAGACAATATTAAAATAACTACTAGAGGATATGGTCATGGAGTAGGAATGAGTCAATATGGAGCTAATGAAATGGCTAAACTAGGTTATAACTATGAAGATATATTAAAGTACTATTATCAAAATACAGAAATAAATAATATTTAAGTATAATTCCTTCTAATTGGTAAAAACTAACAATTAGAAAGGAAATATATATGACTAAATTAAAATTAAAAGATTGGGTTCTACCGGCTCTAGGATTATTTGTTCTAACTTGCTCTTTAGTACTATACTATGTAATTGCAAATATTATTAACCATGATATGACTATTGAAGATACATATGTAACAGATGCTATTATTCATAATACCATTGATGTTAATAAAGAAATACAAACAGAAATAATTAAACCATATCAAGGAGATAAAGTAAGTATTAGTAAATACTACTATGATAGAAATGATGATAGTAAAAAACAAGAAAAGTCTTTAATTAGATATCAAAACATCTATATGCCTAACACAGGTATTTTATATTCATCAGATAACGAATTCGAAGTAGTAGCAATGTATGATGGTAAAATAACTAATATTAAAGAAGACAAAATAATGGGTAATATAATTGAAATAGAACATGATAATGGATATCATACAATCTATCAAAGTGTTAAAGATATAACTGTAAAAGTAGGAGATCCAGTTAAAACAGGAGATATACTAGGTAAAAGTGGATCTAATAAACTAGAAAATGAAAAAGATAACTGCTTACATTTTGAAGTATACAAAGATGGAACACTAATTAATCCTGAGACAATCCTACCAGAATAGTGTTAATAACTAAATATTTATCAACAGATAAATATTTTTTAATATTTCTTAATATAGCATTATTATCATAAAGATGGTATAATCTAAGTACGGAGGATGATGAATATGAAGTACAATATTCGTGGCGACAAAGTCACAGTAACTCAAAGTATGAAATCTTACATTACAGAGAAGTTATCTAAGATGGATAAATATTTTGAAAATCCAGAAGAAATAACTGCTAATGTACTTGTAAAGATTAAAGGCTTGGAACAAATTATTGAAGTAACAGCCTTAACAAAGAGATTTACTCTAAGAGCTGAAGAATCTCATGAAGACTTTTATGCAGCAGTTGACTTAGTAATCAACAAGCTAGAAAGACAAATTAGAAAGAATAAGGACAGATTAAATAAAAAATACAAGAACGTTGAATCTTTAGATTTCAATCTCGATTATCAAGACAATGAAGCTGAAGAAGAAGTTAACGAAAGTAAAATAGTAAAGAGAAAAAATATATCTATGAAACCAATGGATGAAGAAGAAGCAATATTACAAATCGAACTTCTAAATCACGATTTCTTTGTATTTAAAAATATAGATGAAGAATGTGTATCAGTGTTGTACAAACGTAAAGATGGCAACTATGGTATTATCAATATGAAATAAGGAGCAAAAAGCTCCTTTTTTATTGCATAAAAATATTTGTAATGGTATAGTAGACAAACAAGGTGTGATTTTGGTGGAAAATAGAGCAAAACAAGTAGTAGAATACTACTTATTATGTAACAAATTAAAAAATATTATCCGTACAGGATGGTTAAACTGGAACGTTGAAGCAGAACGTGTAGAAAGCATAGCTGAGCATATATTTGGTACACAAATGATGGCTATTGCTATGAAATACGCTTATGATTACGACATTGATATTCAAAAAGTATGTTTAATGATGGCTATTCATGAAACAGAAGAAATAATTATTGGAGATAAAACATTATTCCAAGTATCATCAGAAGAAAAAGCGATTGAAGGACATAAAGCAGTACATTATATATTTGGAGATGTTTTACCAGCCCCTGCACTAGAACAACTAATCTTAGAGTTCGATGAAAGAAAAACAAAAGAAGCTAAGTTTGCATATTTTTGTGATAAATTAGAATGTGACGTTCAAGCTAAAGTGTATGGAGATAGAGGAAATGTTGATATTAATCATCAAGAAAATAACTCTACAGCAAGAGATCCTAGAGTAACTAAATTGTTTAATCAAGGATTAGACTTCGGTCAAATGTGGATTAAATTTGGTCAAGAAAGATATGGATATGATGAACATTTTACAGAAGTATCTAACTATGCTTTAAATCATAATTTAACAGAAAAAGATGAAAAAGATAGTAAAGCTAAACAAGTAATCGAATACTATCTATTATGTAATAAACTAAAGAATATAATTCGTACAGGATGGTTAACTTGGAATGTCGATGCTAAAAGAGTAGAAAGTATAGCTGAACATATTTATAGTGTTCAAATGCTTGCTATAGGTATGTATTATTCATATAACTATGATATAGATTTATTAAAGACAATAATAATGTTAGCAATACATGAAGCTGAAGAAATAATTATTGGAGATAAAACACTATTCCAAATAAGTGACGAAGACAAAGCAAGCATTGGTCATAAAGCTATTCATAAGATATTTAGTGAAATATTATCAGCACCAGCTCTAGAGCAACTAATCTTAGAGTTCGATGAAAGAAAAACAAAAGAAGCAGATTTTGCTTTCCATTGTGATAAATTAGATTGGGGTTTACAATCTAAGCTATATGGAGATAGAGGAAATGTTGACTTAACTAAACAAGATAACAACCCAGTATCAAAACATCCGAGCGTTACTAAATGGTTTGATCAAGGTTTTGATTTTGGTAAAATGTGCTTAAAATTTGACCAAGAAAGGTATGGTTATGACCCTAATTTTACAGAAGTATCTGATTATGCATTTAGTCATGATCTATCAAAAGAACAAAATTCGCCTAAAAAACACTAAAAAATGATATTTATAATTTGATATTTACACATTAATTTGTTAAAATATATTGCGTGGAGGAATGCCGAATGGGATTTTTAAGAAAATTAGTAGACTCTGAATACAAAGAGTTAAAGAGATTTGAAAAGATAGCAAACAAAATAGATGATCTTAGCGAAGAAATGGAAGCATTAAGCGATGAAGAACTTCGTGCTAAGACAGATGAATTTAAAAAACAATTAGAAGATGGAGCAACATTAGAAGATATTCTTGTTCCAGCATTCGCAGTAGTAAGAGAAGCAGCTTACCGTGTTATTGGTGAAAAACCATACTTTGTCCAAATACTAGGTGGTTTAGCAATTCACTATGGTAATATAGCTGAAATGAAAACTGGTGAAGGTAAAACATTAACAGAAACAATGCCTACATATTTAAATGCCTTAACTGGTAAAGGTGTTCACATTGTAACAGTTAACGAATTCTTAGCAAAACGTGACTCAGAATGGATGGGAAACATTTTTAGATTCTTAGGCTTAACTGTTGGTTTAAACATGCGTGAAATGTCACCACAACAAAAAAGAGATGCTTATAACTGTGATGTATTATATTCAACAAACAACGAAATTGGTTTCGATTACTTAAGAGATAACATGGTAGTTAGAGCTCAAGATAGAGTTCAAAGACCTCTTAATTTCTGTATTGTCGACGAAGTTGACTCAATCTTAATCGATGAAGCGCGTACACCATTAATTATTTCTGGTGGAAAATTTGATTCTAAAGACTTATATACATCAGCTGATAGAGCAGCTAAAAAGCTAAATGAAGATGATTATACAGTAGATGAAAAAACTAAGAGTGTTTCACTTACTGAAAGTGGAGTAGAAAAAATAGAAAAGACATTCCATTTAAAAAATCTTTATGACTTAGAAAACGCTGTATTAGTTCATCATATTAATCAAGCTTTAAAAGCTAACTATGGATTTAAACTAGATGTTGACTACGTAGTAGAAGATGGAGCTGTTATAATAGTTGACCAATTTACAGGACGTTTAATGCATGGCCGTCAATTTAGTGATGGACTTCACCAAGCTCTAGAAGCTAAAGAAGGAGTTAAAATAAATGAAGAAACTAAGACAATGGCAACAATTACATTCCAAAACTTATTTAGAATGTATGCCAAATTGTCAGGTATGACAGGTACTGCTAAAACAGAAGAAGAAGAATTTAGAGATATCTACAACATGTATGTTATCCAAATTCCTACAAATAAACCTGTTATAAGAGAAGATTTACCAGACTTAGTATATGCAACTGAAAGAGGTAAATTTAAAGCTATCGTAGAAAAAATCAAAGAAATACATGAAACAGGACAACCTATTCTAGTTGGTACTATTTCAGTAGAAAACAACGAAAAATTAAGTGCTCTTCTTAAAAAAGAAGGACTAAAACATGAAGTATTAAATGCTAAGAACCATGAAAGAGAAGCAGAAATCATTGCTAAAGCTGGTCAAAAAGGTGCAATTACAATTGCAACTAACATGGCTGGTCGTGGTACCGACATTAAATTAGGTGAAGGCGTAGTTGAACTTGGTGGTTTATGTGTAATTGGTACTGAAAGACATGAATCTCGTCGTATTGATAATCAGTTACGTGGACGTGCTGGTCGTCAAGGAGACCCAGGTATGTCACAATTCTTCGTATCATTTGAAGATGACTTAATGAGAAGATTTGGTACAGATAAGATTAAAGATATGTTAATCAAAGTTGGATTTGGAGAAGATCAAGCTATCCGTTCTAAATCATTTACTAAATCAATTGAACAAGCTCAAAGAAAAGTTGAAGGTAATAACTACGATACTCGTAAATCATTACTTGATTACGATAACGTAATGAATGAACAAAGAGAAATCATCTATGCTAGACGTAATGAAATACTAGATCAAGAATCTATTTCAGAAAGAACAGAAGCTACATTTGATAGCAATATTGCTAACTTAGTAGATTCTCATATTGAACCAGAAGGTTACTTAACAGATGATGATAAATCAGAGATTGTAGAATACTTAAATACTAATCTTCTAAAAGTTAATAAACTAGATGAAGAAGAATTAGAAGATATGTCTGATGCTGAAGAAATTAAAGAATTCTTAACTAATAAAGTTAAAGAAGACTATAAAGAAAAGACAAAAGATATTCCTAAAGAAATCATTAATGAATTTGAAAAAGCTATCGCTTTAAGAGTTATCGATGAAGCTTGGGTTGATCACATTGGTGATATGGAACACTTAAGAGAAGGTATTGGTCTTCGTGGATATGGTCAAACTAATCCACTACAAGCTTATACATTAGAAGGATACGAATTATTTGATAACTTAATGTCAAACATTGAATCAAAAATTTCTGTATACTTATTAAGAGCAGAAGTAAGACAAAATACTGAAAGAAAAGAACAAAGAGACAATAAAATAGTTCATGATACACATTTAAAAGTAAAAGGAACTCCTATTAAAAATGCTAATAAAGTAGGAAGAAACGATCCTTGTCCATGTGGCAGTGGTAAAAAATATAAGCAATGTTGTGGTAAATAGCTCGCAAACCCCGATAAAATAAGGGGAAAAGCGAGTTTTTCTTTTTATCAAAAAATAGCCCAAAATTGGCATTAGAACCATTTTAGAACCATTTTATACATAAAATTGAATCATAAAATAGTAATATTCCGATATATTAAAAAGGAGTATTAATAAAAAATACTCTTGTTTTTATATTGATATAAATAGTACTATATGGTACTATTATATTGGTGATTTAAATGGTTATTAAATGTATTAAAGATACAATAAAAAATATTAATATTGTAATAGGTTGTAGCA
>Ga0247609_10003063_pt1 | contig 17152 bp, 14 predicted proteins | sample 172DNAGHGlowgp2_FD_193487 | JGI IMG/M metagenome (GOLD analysis project Ga0247609, IMG submission 193487) | Sheep rumen microbial communities from Palmerston North, Manawatu-Wanganui, New Zealand - 1728 DNA GHGlow gp2 | ecosystem: Host-associated > Mammals > Digestive system > Stomach > Rumen ...
ACGTTGTAGTTGGCCAAGCTCAAATATCACTACCTGATATTGATGATACAGATAAATTCTTATGTATTCTTCCAATGTTTCATTGTTTTGGCTTAGTAGAAACAATTCATTTCCCATTAGGAACTGGATGTACATTAGAATTAATACCAAGATTTGATGCATCACGATTTGATAAACTACTAACTAAATATAAACCAACTATCATTCCAGGAGTACCAACATTATTTGAAGCTATGGTAAGTAATAAACATATGACAAAAGTAGATTTATCAAAAGTAAAATATGTTGTATCTGGTGGTGATACTTTAACAGAAGAAAAGAATTTAAAAGTAAACGAATTCCTAAGAAAACATAAATGTAAACACAATATCGTTCAAGGATATGGTCTTAGCGAAACTAGTGGAGGATGTATCTTCCCCGCACCAGGAGCTACAGCATTAGGTAGTTCAGGAATCCCTTTAGTAGGAAATAGTATTAAAATAGTAGATGTTGATACTAAAGAAGAATTACCTCCAGGAGAAGCAGGGGAATTACTAATAAGTGGACCTTCAGTAATGCTTGGATACCTTAACAATGAAAAAGAAACTAACGAAGTCCTAGAAAAAGACAAAAAAGGACGTATATGGGTTCATACTGGCGATATGGGTTATATTAACAATGATGGATTATTTTTCTTTGTACAGCGCTTAAAAAGGTTAATAATAGTATCTGGTTATAACGTATTTCCTTCACATATAGAAGATGTCTTAGAAAAACATGAAGCTGTACTTAGTTGTTGTGTAGTAGGAATACCACATCCATACAAGATTCAAGTCCCAAAAGCATATATAGTTCTTAACGAATCATATAAAAACAATTTAAAAGTTAAAAAGAGTATTGAAGAATATTGTACTAAGAATCTAGCCAAATATATGATCCCTAAAGAATTTGAATACCGTGAATCATTACCTAAAACAATGATTGGTAAAGTAGACTACAAAAAATTAGAAAATGAAAAAAGTGCTTAAAAGCACTTTTTTATATATTTTCAAGAATTGCTACAACAAAAATAAATACGAAATATATAATTCTTAAGGCAAGCATGATTGATGCTACAATAGCACCAACTTTAAAAGCCTTAGGCTTTTTATCTTTAAAAATAAAAGCAATAATTAAACCAAGTAATGGTGCTGCAAAACTAATAGCACCAAAAATAATAGCTTCATTTCTATCATCCATAGCTACATTAGTAGTACTCGTTGCTATACTACTATCAGGAAGTTCTGCCCCACATTTAGCACAAAACTTATGACTTGATTCTACTTGATTACCGCAATTTCTACAATACATAATTAATCATCTCTTTCATTTATTTTAACATATCTTTTAAAATAATATGATATAATTTAATTGAGGTGTTTTTAATATGTTGTATAAAACTGAAGAAGAATTCTTAAAAGCATATAACCCTGATGACTATGATCGTATATCCATAACAACAGATATATTAATCTTAAGTATTAGTGATGAAGAATCTTCCAATTATCGTAAATCAAGTCATAAATTCATGAGTGTTTTATTAGTTAAAAGAGATGATTATCCATTTAAAGACAAATGGTGTTTACCAGGTGGTTTCTTAGATGTTAATGAAGATTTAGAAGATTGTCCAAAACGTATTTTAGCTAGAGAAACAAACTTACATGATATTTATCTAGAACAATTATATACTTTTGGAGGAGTAAATAGAGATCCACGAATGCGTATAATATCAACTTCTTATATGGCTTTAATAGATAAGAATAGATTAAAAGACAAACTACCAGAAAAAGCATCATGGTTTAATATAAGCTATACAGAAGAAAACAATATAGTATCTGTTTATCTAGACAATGGTCAAGAAACCTTAAAATTCAAAATAAAGAAAACTTTAAAAGAACAAACAACTGACCGTTACAAATTCGATATCATAGAAAATGATTCCCTTGCTTTTGACCATCCATTAGTTATCTTAGCTGGAATTGAAAGACTAAAAAATAAAATAAGTTATACAGACGTTGTATTTAACATGATGCCTGAATACTTTGCTTTAGGAGATCTTCAACAAGTATACGAAGTTATCTTAAACAAAAAACTACTAGATCCAGCATTTAGAAGAATTATAGCTGATAAAGTCGAAAAGACTGATAAAGTTAAAACAGGAGCTGGCCATCGTCCTTCAGCATTATTTAGATATAAAAAATAAAAATACATAGAAATATGTATTTTTATTTAACATAAAAAAAGACTCGTTAGAGTCTTTTTATTATTATTTTTGTCCAGCACTATAAGTTTGAGTTTCTACTTTAGTTTTACCAGTAAATTCCCAACCAGCTAAGTAAGAATTCTTACTCCAAGTATACTTATAAGATGTAGTAGTTTTAGTTGTTGCAGAAGCATCAATTGTAACTACTGAGTTCTTAGTACACTTAGTACCGTTTAATGTATAATCACTTGGGCAAGTATAATAATCTATACTACCTTTAACAGTTCTAACACATTTATGATCTGAAGTTAAAGTTGCATCAGCATCTTCACAATAGTATCCAGTAATGTGTTCAGTCTTATAACATTTAGTATTTACTCCAGTACCTTCTTGAGTATATCCAGCAGGACAAGTATATGAATAAACTGGAGTTTCAGTAGCATTAATCTTGTACTCACATTTATTAGTAGTCTTATTTAATGTATAACCTTCAGGACAAGTAAGAACTGTTTGTCCAGGATGAGCAGTAGCATCAGTTGTAATAGTACATTTCTTACCATTTAGTGTTCCACCATTAGGACAAGAGTATGCACCAGTTCCTTGATGTGGAGTAGCATTATATGTCTTAGTACACTTAGAACCACTTAATGTATATCCAGCAGGACAAGTATAAGTAGTAGTCTTAGTAGCATCTTTTGTTATAGTACACTTAGAACCACTTAGAGTTCCACCATTTGGACAAGTGTAAGATTTAGAAGCATCTTTAGTATCAGTAGCAGTCTTAGTACACTTAGTACCACTCTTAGTATAACCACTTGGACAACTATAACTTGCAGTAGCATTAATAGTTGAAGTTGTCTTCTTAGAACATGTTGTACCACTTCTTGAATAACCACTTGGGCAAGAATAACTTGCAGTAGCAGATCTAGTATCAGTAGTAGTTTTATAACATGTAGATCCACTTCTAGACCATCCAGATGGACAACTATAATTTGTATATCTACTTCTTGTATAGTAAATATATTTATACCAGATACCTTTATTACCACAAGGAGATCCACAAGAAGCACCTGAGATTGCACCTTGTAATACTAATTTAGAAGTATCACCAGTATATGATTTACCAGAACTTGTATAATATTTAGTTCCATTATTTACCCAACCACCATAGCTTGTACTTGCAGAAGCAGCTCTAGATTGAGTAGTACTCTTAGAACATGTAGATCCACTTCTAGACCATCCGCTTGGGCAAGAATAACTTACACTTGCAGATTTAGTATCAGTAGTAGTTTTAGTACACTTAGTACCGCTCTTAGAGTAACCACTTGGACAACTATAACTTACTGTAGCATTAATAGTTGAAGTTGTCTTTTTAGTACATTTACTTCCGCTTAAAGTATATCCAGAAGGACAGCTATATTTAGCAGTAGCATCATATACTTTATAGCAACTTGTACCATTCTTAGTATATCCAGAAGGACAAGTATAAGTTGTAGTAGCAGTTGCATTTTGAGTTATTGTACACTTAGTACCACTTAGAGTACCACCATTATCACAAGTATAAGATGTTCCTCCAGGAGTATAAGTTGCATCATATGTCTTAGTACACTTAGTACCACTTAATGTATAACCAGTAGGACAAGTATAAGTAGTTTGTCCAGGTTTTTCAGTAGCATCAGTATACTTAATACAATATGAACCATTTAATGTATAACCAGTAGGACAAGTATAGTCTTTACCAGTTTGAGTTTTAATTGCTTCAGTATAAACTTTCTTTTCTTCACCTTGTCCGATCTTAGCGTCAACAGTAACAACTTGATCAGGAGCATAGTGAGGAGTAGCATCTATAGTAGCACCTGTTGTATTCTTATAACATTTAGATCCGTTTTTAGTATATCCTTCAGGACAAGTATAAACAGTCTTAGTTGATACAACAGCTTTTCTATGTTGATAGTAAGTTACTGTAGTAGTAAATTTACCATCTTTAACATCATAATTACTATAATCTGTATTATCTACTTCTGTAGCACCAGAATTAGATGATATTGTACCACTACCATTATTATCAGTAGCTGTACCATTATTTGTACCACCATTATTATTATTACCATCATTAGTTATACTAGCGCCATTAACACTGTTACCATCATTATTATTATTATTATTTTGAGCAACACTGTTAGCATTATTACTATTATTTAATACAGTAGTACAAGTACCATTTGAACATACAGTAGTACATCCAATAGTTTCAAGGATATAATCCTTAGTTTCTCCACAGTTAAGTACAACTTTTAAAGTATACTCACTGTCTGATGATTTAGTTACTTCAACTTTAGAAGAACTTTCATCACATGTTTTACCATTTTTATCAGTAAAACGAATTAGTAAATGGTTATCAACCATTTCTTTAAGAGTCATTGATGTTTGTTCACCAACACTCTTTGGTAATCTATCAACAGTATAATAGTTTCTAGCTGATTCTCTCATTGTATTAACATTATCTCTATATACACTGTCATAGAATACACTCATGTTAGGTCTTGGAAATATCCATACTAGTAATAAAATAAATAGAATTAATAGAATGATTTTTACTAATACGTCTTTCCAATTGATTCCTACTTTGTAGGTAACATTATTTTCTTCGTACATGTCTTTTTCCTCCTTCTTCTATTTTTTTATTTCTTTAATGAACCACCATGTTGCATAGCATAATTGTTTTGTGCCATACCTTCCATGTCACCTTGAATTCTTTGTCCGAATGTTTGACCATCTAATAATACTGCTTCATCAATACCCCATTCATAGTCACATCCGTTGTTAACCCATGCATTCATTTCATCATAAGTTACTTGATCTGGATTGATGATAGGTTGACCATTAGCATCAACACCATCACTATTTAATTTATTATAAACTTCCCAAGTTGTATCTACTTGATCAACAACTTCGTCTAATTCATTTCTGATTTCATAATGGTTAGCCATTATTAATTGGAAGTCTGTAGTAATTTGTAATGCACTTGCGTGATGAGCTAAAACTTGTTCACTAGTAAAGTGATATTCAATTCCGTCTTTAGCATTTTTACCTTCGTGTAATACGATTGTGCATCCATTACCTTTCATTAAGTCAGCCATTACTTGACCAACTTCTCTATAAATACGATTAATTTCTTCTCTATCAGTTGTGCTATATATTTCGATACGTTTTTGTTCAAACCATCTAACTAATGGATAAACACCATTTTCTCCATATGCACAGAATGCTTCAGCTAATCCAACAGTTGCAGGATTAGGATTTAATAATTCAGTAAAATCATCATTACCAGAAGCATATACTACATGATATAAATAATCATCAGTATTTAATTGAGCAATCATTAGATTTAATAGATTTAAATGTAATACATCGATTTCTTCTTGAGTTGCAGGAGTATAAACTCCATTTGCATATTTGATTAGTACAAATACTTCATCAACAGTATAAGGAACTGTAGTAACTGGATTAACAATACCAGCTGCATTCATTTGATCAACTAGTTCTTGAGCTCTTGCTCTAACTAATGTATCATCTTCAACATTTCCTAAATCGATAACAACTTGTCTATTACTATAATCTTCTTGAGTTTCAGCTTGAGTCTCAGTTTGAGTTTCTTCTTGAGTTTCTTCTTGAGTCTCAGTAGATTCTCCAACTATTTTATCAAGAGCTGATTGTTCTTCTTCAGTTGCTTCAGTAGCACTTGGAGTTTCTTGAGCTACGATTTCTTCTTCCTCTTCAGGAGTGTCACCAATAGTTTCAGTAATAGCTTGACGATTAGTTACATCTGCACCAGTTTGATCGTATTGCTTACTGCATCCTCTTAATGATGTAACAGCAATAACAGCAGCTAATGCAACAGTTAATATACCAGTAGCAACTTTCCATCCATTACCTGTCTTTTTTGCTCCAGTGTCTTCTTCTTTTACTTCATGTCTTACAACTTTTATAGATTCGCTTTCTTTTTCCTCTTTTTTAGGAGTTTTAGCAGGTTCTTTTTTTAAACCATTACTAACTTCAGTAGCTAGAGCAGCTTCAGCAGCTTCTGCTTTAGCCCTGTCAACGATAGCTTCACGAGCAAGTTCTAATTCATCATATCTTCTAGCATAATCAGCACGAGTAACTGTTCCAGCTCTACGAGCACGATATAATTCAGTAGATAATTTAGTGAAAGCATCATTTACTTCTTCAAGAGTAGCATCTTCGTTTAAACCTAATATTTCGTAATATTTTTTCATAACAAAATCCCCCTTTAAAAATACTTTCTCCTTTGACAATTGGTTATACTACAATAATATGCCGCTTTTGTCAACTTTATCTATATATATAAAGCAGCATTTATTTGCCAAAATTTAATTGTATTCCTTGTTGTCGAAAAGATTATAGCACTACGCCTTAAAAAGCGTCAAATTTTGCCTACTTTTTGAGGAAAAAAGTTGAATTTTTGCCAAAAATAGACTAAAAGTGCTATAATTTTAATACCTACGGGGCAGATTTGGCTTCGACAGGATATTTTTGAGTATGACTGCAAGTGGTAGGAATACCTTAAATTCAACAATTAAAATTAAATGACGAAACTGATTATAGTTTCGCTTCTAATCTAGTATTTGCCTAGTCTTTAGGCGTTAGAAGCACTCTTACTTAATTTTATCTATAGGTTAAGATAAGGGTTAATAAATATAGAGTATATTATTATATTTTCTAAGGTATAATAACGAAATTAGACTTAGAATCGCTGGGATAGTAGGTACGTTATAGCCGGCTACCTAGTTAAATAACAAATCTAACTAAACTTGTAGATGTTGTATAGCAATGTATCTTGGACACGGGTTCAAATCCCGTCTGCTCCACCAAATTAATAAAATACTAACAATTTTGTTAGTTTTTTTGTATAATAAACACAAGAGAGGTACATTTAATGGAAAAAAGAATCGCGATTGTTTTATTTTTATTGGCAATATTTGTCCTAATTACAGGATGTAATAGTAATAATTTAAAAGGATATAAACTTGAAATAACTGAATCAAGCTGGTCTGGTTGGTCTGAAGACTATAAACCAGAAGAAGTTACTAAGACATATGAAATAGAAAAAGATAAAGAGTATAAAGTTGATAACGGTGGATTAATATTTACTATTAAAGAAATCAACAAAGATAATATCATAATCGAAACCAAAGAATCATACTCAGACTCTGAAAATGGTATTGATTTAAGGACAGAGAAAAAAGAATTTTCTGTTTCTATAGACAAAACCACTAAATTAACAACTCAAACAATGGATGCTGGCGATATATACTATTTAAAATTAGTTAAATAAAAAAAATACCGTATTTACGGTATTTTTTTTGTAAAAGTATTTTATAAACTAGGATCAATTAAAATCTTAATAGCATTGTCGTCTCCAGATGTTAATCTTTCAAAAGCATGTTGCACTCCATTAAGACCTACTATATCATCAACAAATTTTAAAGTATCTATTTGTCTTTCTGACATTAAATCAATACATTCTCTAAATTCTTTTTCAGTATATCCTATTGCTCCAAGTAGTACCATTTCCTTAGTAACTACTAAAATTGAAGGAATTGTTATACTATCCATAGAAACACCAACTAAAACCATAGTTCCGTGTTGTTTACTAGCCATAATACCACTTGAAACTGCTGGACTATTACCACAGCAATCAAATACATAATCAAAACCTTCAGGACATTCCTTACGAACGTTCTTGCTCCAATCTTTATCTAAAGCATAGAAATATTCATCAGCAACACCCAATTTAACCGCTTTTTCACCACGTTTAGGGTTAGCTTCAGATACAGCGACATAAGAAGCCCCATTCATTTTAGCAAACATTGCTGTTAATTGACCTATAATACCAGCTCCAATTACTAAAACCTTACTTCCTATTTTAATATTTGCTAAATTCACAGCGTGTAAAGCAACAGCAGATGGTTCTACCATTGCAACTTCAGCATCAGTTATATTACTTGGAACTTTGATAACTAAATCAGATCTTACACTAGTTTTTTCTGCATAAGCACCAGGATTAGTAAGTGATAAACCAACAGCTTTATCCCAAGTTTTAGCACAATATTGTGGATTTCCAGTTTTACAAGCTTCACATTCTCCGCAAGGGGAAATAGGTAAACCAGTAACTCTATCACCAATACTTAAATCAGTTCTACTACCAGGATTTGTTACTACACCACAAAACTCATGTCCCATTACAAGTCCTTTAGGTAATCCTAAATCCCAATAATGTATATCAGATCCACAGATTCCACATTTTTTAACATCTATTAATACACTTCCATCGTTAGATTTTGGTGCATCTATAGAAGAAAGTACTAACTTTTTGGCGCTATCTATTCGAACACATTTCATACTAACACTCCTTTTATTCTAAATAATTATAACATTATTGGGTAAAAAAGTGTATAATTATGTTATGCCGACTTAGCACAGTGGTAGTGCAACGCCCTCGTAACGCGTAGGTCGCTGGTTCAAATCCGGCAGTCGGCACCATCTTTATTGTCATATTTTGTCAACTAAACACTTAAAAATAGACAAATGAATGTAAGATGTGTTATATTTAATTTGTCCTGAGGACAATTTATGCCGAGATAGTGGCAACGTTAGAACGTACTCTTTGTTTGAGTAAGATGGCTTGTTTAACTCAGCCTCTCGGCACCATTTGAATATTAAAAGACCAAAAGGTCTTTTTTTTATGAAAAAGGTGCCTTTTTTAATGCATTATCCAAAAATATTTGTTATAATTCATATATAGACTAGGAGAGGGAAATTATGGATACAAAAGAACAAGTACAATTTTATATCGTCTCATTAGATAATGGTATTCGTGAAGAAGAACCTATTACTATTACGACATTTAATAGTTTCCAAGATGGCTCTGAGTTAGTTCAATTAAATAACAATGTTTTTGGTGTGTATAAATCAAATAGTTTAGACACTAAAACAATGCATATAGATGACTATGATATTATTAAATCCGATATCGCTGAATTACTAGATATTGATCATGAAGAAACAAAAAGAATCGTATCAGAAGATCAAAATGTTGGCGTATTTACACCTTTAAACTATAGTAAAGATATTGAAACTCGTATTTCAGCAACTACAGTTCTTAAACACATTGTTGAATACGTTAATAAAGGATTACTTCCCGAAGAAGATTCTCTTTGGGTTTCCAAAGTATTACAATATAAAGCAACAAAAGAAAACCCACTAAAGGATTCTAGTTCCGTAGAAGATGTTGTAAAACTAGGGACATATTCTTTATTAAAAGAAATTGAATTACAAGCAGGTAAACCATTAGGCAACAAATACGTTGAAGCAATAGAAAAAAGTTATTTAAGAATGATTCTATTCGACTTAATAATTGGTCGTAAATATAGAGGTTTAGATTACTATTTAATTAGTAAATTAACTGAACAAAAGAAACCAATGTGGACAGATTCCTATTTTGGACCAATATCCGTTTCTAACTCTATAGAAAAAGATGAAATGGTAACAGATAGTGAATATATGATTAATAATACAATTGTAGATAGAGAAGTACTATTACAAGTATTATTTACTAAACATTATAAAGAAATTCAAAAAGTAACAGAAGCTCTAAGCGATGCTAAAAGAATTTATCTAGATGCAATAAGTAGAATAATCTACAATAATACAGATTTAGATAAAGCATCAACGTTAGAAAATCAAATAATAAGCAACATTGAAAAGATAGTAAAACTACAAAAAGTAGAAGAAGATAAAAAAGATAAAGAACATAAAGTTAATAAAGTAGAAAAAACTATGGCTACTCAGAGTTTAAATGTTCGTGTAACTACTAAACTAGACTTAATTCAGAAGAAATATCCTATTAATCCAAAAGATCATCCTGAATTAAAAAGAAAAAAAGCAACTAAAAAAGAAGAAAATTTAAAAGTAGTTGTTGAAAAAGAAAAGGATAACAAAGGATTTGCTGCTTTATCTATTATCATTTCAATCGTCGGATTGTTATGTGGTTTAGGTATAGGAATCGCATTAATGCTACTAAAATAGGGGACTAGAAATAGTTCCCTTTTTATTGCAAACAAAGCAAAAACATTATAAAATAATGATATATTGAGGGTGGTTTCGGTGTTAAAAGAGAAACTAATTATAGCTAAAAAAATTAACAGAATAAGTTTAATATTAATCTTTTTTCTTTTAGTTAGTAATATCATCTTAGCTAATACACATAGTATTAATGATGCACCAGAAGAAGAAATTGTTTATTTCAAACCAACTGAGGATAACTATCAAGAAAAAACAAAGTATTATGCTGAAATAGGTTTTAAAAAATTTAAAAAATTATATAAAGCAAAAACAATATCTACCATTGCAGTTATTGATTCAAAATCAAATGTTTCCCAAGCTTTTATTAAAATGCTTAATAAGATAGCTTATTATAAAAATACAAAAATATACGTTGTAAGACTAAATAAACTATCTACAAAACAAGAAGTAGAGTTTTATAACTTAGATGATAGATTAGCCAAATTAGAATCAAATTATTTAATTACAGTTAGTAATAGCAAAATAATATCTATTACTACTTTTGATGAAGAAAAAATAAATATAATAGAGAAAGAATTGGGTGAATAAAATGGGGAAAGTATATGATCAAGTATGTATGTATAAAGCTAAATATCCCGGAACTATAACTTGGTGGCGTTTAAAAAAACATGCCCGTGTAGTTGAAGATAACCTAATGAATGATGAAGAACCATTATATTCATTTGCTGGTCAAAGAAATGATAATATGTTAGACTGGTTCTCAACTAGTGTATGCACAATTACTAATAAAAGAATAATTATTGGTTGTGATCATATTATTACAGGCTATACTTTAATATCTATTACACCAGATATGTTTAATGACCTAACCATTTATAAAGGAATAATATTTGGTAAGATATCAATCGATACAGTTAAAGAATTAGTGGTTTTTACTAACCTAGATAAAAATTCATTACCAGAAATACAAAATGCTATATCAATGAATATGATGGAACAAAAGAAAGAATATACAATTGTTCATAGAGATAGAAATAGAAAATAATGGAGAACAAAATGAAAAGAAAATATAAGCTAAAAAAGAAAAACTTTATAGTCCTTATATTAATTATCATCATTATAATATTTTTAATATCATTATTAATTTCTCATATCAAAAACAAATCTTACAGTCTTGAATATAATATAAATGACTATAAAATTAATGAGAACTATGATTCCAAAAAAGAACTATACTATTATGAAATAACATACAATAAAATAAGATATAACTTCATTTACAATAGTAAATATCTAAAGGAAAAGAAACTAATTAAAGACATTTCTTCTAAAGAAGAAAATGATTTAACATGTCTTTATATCGAAAGTGACTTCATAACTTCGAATCCATTATGCAGTAATAAAGAAGGAATTGTTTATTACGAAATAAATCGAGTAGAAGAAGATAAAGAACCAAAGAATATCAATAATTATGAATTCTATGAAGATGTAGACAATGTTTATTTGTGGACATACAAAAACATATCTTATTTAAAAGGGGATTCCCTTGAAGATATTAACTTATTTAAAAAAGATATCTACGATATACCATTAGCTACTAAAATAAATGAATATTTAATAATACCAGATTATGAACAAAGTTATTCATTTAATAAACTATATCTAATAAATTTAAACAATAATAGGTTAGATACATGGAAATTAAAATATGATATTTCTTTTGATAGTATTATTCTTGGTACTAATAAAGATTCATTATTTATTCTAGATAAGAAAAACGAAATAGAATATGAATTAGTACCATACAAACAAAAAATGCGAATTGTTGGAACATCTTCTAAACAAGGAACTATCTATGAATATGGTGAATCTAAAAAAGTAACTATCAAAGAATTGATTAATTCCAATAAAACATTTAAATATAGTAATAATTACCATTATAGCGTTGAAGAAGATGGTTTATATCTAACATATCTAGATAGTAGTATTAAAACAAAGATTACTAACCAGGAAATAACTTCTGTTATTAGCATTCAAGATGATGAAATATATTACCTAGTTAAAGATGTTTTATATAAATTCAATCTAAAAGATGGTGTAAAAAAACTAATAAAATATAGTGATTGGGAATTCAATCATGAAAATTTAATTTTCATTAAATAAAAAGAATTAATACTTTAATTCTTTTTTTATATGATATAATTAATTATAGAATAGGAGGGAATTAAATATGATAATCAAGAATCCGTATAATATAGTTGCCAGACATTATCGTTTAATTAATATATTAATTCTAGTTCCTATGATTTACTTATTATTAAAATTTCAAGATATAGCAGTATTCTTTAGAGAATTTGTTAGAAATGGATATTCTACAATCGAAACAAATTTTGCTGATACATATGTAACATCCCTAACCTTTGGAGTACTCGTCTTTATGTTAATATTCAATGGTTTCTTTTACATCATGTTTGTTTCCAAAAAGAAAAATGGTCTTTTTTATGCCATCAGTGCAATAGTTTATATAGCATTAATAATTCTTGCTTTATTATTCCATGGAAGTATGAGTGGAATTAAAAATATTGATGCTACATTTGCCAACTTTGTTAGAGATATGGCAAATATAAGTGTCCTCCCGCAGTATGCCCTCATTATTGCTACTATTGTAAAAGCCTCTGGCTTCAATATTAAAACACTTCGTTTTGAAAAGAGAGCAGCATTAAGCGTTGATGAAGACGACGAAGAAATAGAAATTAAAATTGGTTCTGATAAGAATACAACGAAAAGAAATGTAGTTCATTTAATTAGAGAATTAAAATATTATATATTAGAAAATAAATTAGTATTCTCAATATTAGGTGGAGCAGCTGGTATAGCCATCATAATAGGCTTATATATTAACTTTAGAGTTAACCATAGAGTTTATACATTTAATCAAGAAGTTTCGTCTGATACATTTGATATTGCTTTAAAAGATAGTTATATAACAGATGTAGATTATCGAGGAAATGTTATTGCCGAAGGCAAATACTATTTAGTTATTAAACTAGGTTTATATAATAAATTTGGTGATACAACAATTGATAAATCAGTATTTAGAATAGAATTTGATAAAACTTCTATGTTCCCTACATATGATCGATCATCAAGATTTGTTGATATTGGGAAACCATATGAAGGACAAATGGTCAAGTACCAACAACAAGATGACTATGTATTTGTTTATGAATTAAAACCAAATGAAGTAAAAGGTACATATAAATTAAAAATTCTAAATAAGTCAACAGTAACCAATGAAGGTTTAAAAACAAGTTATAAAGTAATCAATGTTAAACCTAAAAATATTACTAAAGAAAAAGACTTAGGATCAATTAAAGTTGGCAAAGAAGTTAAATTAAGAGATACTACTTTAGGAGAAACAACATTTAAAATAAATAAATATCAAATAGTAGAATATTACTCTTATGAACAAGAAGAATGTGATAATAATAATTATTGTACTACTTATAAACACAATATAGTTCCTTCTGTCGGAAAAGCTTTAATGATTATTGATGACGAAATAAACTATGACGAAAAATCATCATATTATAAAAACAGTTATAAAGACTTCTATGGTGACTTTGTAAGTCTGGCTGTTAAACCTAAACCAGCAGGTGAAGGGCTAACTACTAATATGTATATTTCTCCTATGAAAAACGTTACACCAAAAAATATGACTGGTAAAAAAGTTTATGAAGTATCAATAGATACTTTAAATGCTGAGAAAATTGAAATGATTGTTAAAATAAGAAATAATAAATTTACAATTAAATTATTAGGATAAAACTAATTGACTTTTATATTCAACTGATATAAAATTAAGACATGTCGAAAGACATGCCTACTTGGGGCTTTAGCCAAGCGGTAAGGCAAGGGACTGCAACTCCCTGAGCACCGGTTCGAATCCGGTAGGCCCCTCCATTATTTAAATAAAACTAACCTTTTTGGTTAGTTTTTTTGTATTATTAAAAATCACTAGTTAATATTTTATTGAAATCAGTAAACAATTATTATATTATACGTCCCAAGGGGGAAAATAATGACAAGAGAAGAAATAAATAAACAACTAGAAAATATCAGAAATAGTGATTTTGGTATAACTAACATTAACGTATGGGGGAGAAATCATAAAGCTTCCATACTACTTAGAAATGCTCTATTATGTTATAATAATATTTATTATCTAGAATGTACTTCTGATGAAATAAAAGAAAAATTAAGAACTGAACTAGACGAAATAATGAAGTGCAAATTTAAAGAACTTAATCCAGAATTTAGTGAAGAAATACTTGAAGATTTAATTTGCTCTTATAAAAGAGGGTATGTAATATATCCAATGGATATTCTAATTGTTGACAATGCAGTTTTTCAAAAAGAAGGAATATATAGTGAATGGGGCAATATCGAAAAAGTAAAAACCTTTATGTTTGAGAATTCAGGAGTATACTATGGAGTTTTTGATATGTGGTTTACATATATAGAATATCCTATATTTCTTGAACCAGAGTTTCCAATAGTGTCTAAAGAAGATATAATGGCAGCTTCAAAATTCATTAGTGATGAAATTAATAGAATTTCAGGCAACGAAATAGCAATACCAATCTATGAACTAAATAACGAGAATAATTATTATGGCTATGAAGGATTAGCAAGAAGATCATATGGTGTAAATGTCTATATTGATACCAAATTTTATGATATTGTCAATAGTTTGAAAGAAAAGAGAGAGTGTGATATAAAAATAGCTATTCAAAGTGGAGATAAAATAACTCTTTATTATATAAATCAATCTTTTGAAAATGATAAGCCTTCATGGAATGTAATAGATACCAATAGTGAAGTATGGCGCCTTTCTGAACAAGCACTAAAAGTTAAAGACCAAACAAATGAAGCAAAAAAATCTTTAAAATAATGAATAGATTAATGATAAAATGTTTTTAGGAGTTGAGAAAACATGATCGATTTACATACACATACTATTAACTCAGATGGTGATTTCACTACTGAAGAAACAATAATAGAAGCAGAAAAAAAGGGAATAGAAATTCTTTCTATAACTGATCACAATAATATTACGGCATATGAAGAATTAAAAAAATTACCATTAGATGAAATGTTTTCCGGAAAAATAATAATTGGAACAGAACTTGAGTTTACAAAAGATGGTAGATTATTTGATATGTTAGGATATGGCTTTGATCCAAATATTTTAAATCAAACTCAAATTATAAAAGAAGGAATGGTACATTCAACAGTTGAAGGTCAAACAAAAATCCTAAATCAATTAAAGAAAATCTGCGATAGTTTAGGCATTATCTATTCTAAAGATTTAAAAATTAAATCGGCTAATAACATGGCAAATGATGTTATTTTAGATGACATATTACTATTTGAACAAAACAAAGAAATACTAGATAGAATGGGCATTTATGATAGATCAAGTTTCTATCGTCAACACTATTGTGAACCTAAAAGTCCATTTTATATTGATGAAACGGAAGGCAAATTTGATGTATTCTATGTTACTAAAGTTATCCATGAAGCTGGAGGTAAAACATTCTTAGCTCATCCATTCGTCTATAAATTACCAGATTTAAAAGCCTTTTTAGATGAATTAGTTTCATATGGAATATTAGATGGTATTGAATGTGAACATCGAAAACATTCAAATGAAGAAATCGAATGGATTGAAAAATACTGCGATGAACATCACCTATTAAAAAGTGGTGGAAGTGATAGACATACTATTAAACATCAAATCGGACATGCAAATAATAACCAAATAGAAGTATCAAGAAGTTTAGTTGAAGACTGGATAGATGAAATAGTTTCCTTTTATGAACCAAAACATCAAAAAAGAAAATAGATATATTATTTAAAGAAAAAAACTCGATATTATATCGAGTTTTTTATTTTAATTATTTTTTACTTAAACTAGGTGAATCTTCACCATCTAAATTATTCTTTTTGCCATAGCTTAGAGTAAATTTAATAGCAAAGTCGTCTCTATAACGAGATGAAATATATGTATCTTCAGGAGTATAAAGAGTACAAGAAATATCATTTTCTTTTAATAATTCTAATAGCTTACCAAAATCTAAATATATATAACCATAATTATTAATTGTTTCTGTATGTAAGATTCCAACAAAATAAGATCTTTCTTCAGTACTTTTTACGTATCTATATACAGCAAGAAATTTATCTTTATATTTCATTATGAAGTCTTCAAAAGGCAAATCATCATCTGGAAAATCATCCCATCCATCTTCATAAACAAGCCCAAGTGTAATTATATCTTCAGCTTCACCATTATTCCTATAAGATTTAGTTATTAAATCCGTTGCTTGTTTTTCGACAAACTTTTCAGTATTTTCTTCTCTAGCTTCATATAATGCTAAACTTTCGTAATCTCGAATTAGACCACCATTACCTTGCATCATTCTTGGCGAAACAGAAATATAGTATTTACCTTCAAATTCTTTTATTTTCTTTGCTAACATTTCAATTTGTTCTTTATAAGTCATTTAAAACCCTCCGTACGTAGGTTGTATAATAACATAATAAAAGACTTTGTCAACAAAAAATATCGCCAAAGTACAAGATTTTTAATGTCCAAAACACGTAAATTGTGGAATTGCGTGGTAGCTTATAAAAGTAACTGTGGACCCTGATATCTTCGGTATTTATTGACAAAATAATATAATTAACGTGGTTGAGAGGTGAATTCTATGGAAATAGTAGTTCAAAAATTTGGAGGTTCATCAGTTGCAGACAACGATA
>Ga0247609_10003065_pt1 | contig 17141 bp, 20 predicted proteins | sample 172DNAGHGlowgp2_FD_193487 | JGI IMG/M metagenome (GOLD analysis project Ga0247609, IMG submission 193487) | Sheep rumen microbial communities from Palmerston North, Manawatu-Wanganui, New Zealand - 1728 DNA GHGlow gp2 | ecosystem: Host-associated > Mammals > Digestive system > Stomach > Rumen ...
AGCCGAAGAGACCGTCTATGCCTTTGCTCTCTTTTAGGTGAGACATGTCGGAAAATGCAGTCTGCTGATTCTTGAACTTGCATCCACCGAGCGTGAGGGTGATCTTGCCCTTTGTAATCGAAGCCCGTCCGTCGCCGTAGCCTATGAGATGGTCTTTCTTGAGACTCTTGACCGTGGAGGGATGCTGTTGAGGCCAATCGCCGGCGAGCAGATTGGTTTGTGCACCGCTGTCGAATGCCAGTCGGGCAGGTACTCCACCAACTTGGCAGTCAAAGACCAGCAGGTGGCCTTTCTTTTCTCCGTTCAACGTCTGGCAGCGGTAGCCCTTGTTTAGCAGCCATTGGTACGTGGTGTCCGGGCTTAACAGCACTATCTCGCCAGCCTTAAAGTCGAACAGCACGTCAAAGTTCTTGTAGAAGCTCTGCCCCAAGATGCCGTGCACCGCCACGCCGACGGTCTCCAGATTGCTCAAGTCCGATGTCATTATGTCCGTCTCGTTGAGCATAACGCCGCCCATATCCATCAATTTAACATGGTGCACACCGCTGACCGAACCCGTTCCGACAACTCCCTGTCCGCCACTTCCCATCACTTGCCCGTCAATGTTGTGGTCGAAATACTTGCTGTTGAGAACGACGATAGGGGAACCTGTATCGAAGAACATATTGCACGGCTGGCCGTCGATGATGACGGTCACAATGGGTAGCCCGCCATAGCGATGCACGGGGATGCGCACCATTTTCACTTCTGGTTGTACCTTGGCCGTGGGGTTGGCTTTTAGAAGCGAGACATTACTCGACAGTAAATTGGCCTCGAGAACCAAGTTATCGACGTTGAAAAGGATTGTTGCCTCCGAGGTGCTGCTGTCAGATTTCGTTATGATGTAACGCAACGTCAGCCCTATGCTGTTCTGTTCAATGCCCGTCAGTTCCCAACTCGTCATGGCGGGCATTTGGACAATAATTTTTTTCAGTACCTTAGCAGCTGTTGGCTGTTTGACGTTGTTATAATGGAATTCAGAAGCCAACAATTCGTCAATGCCATCAGGGGTATGGTTTTGTGCGGCAGTCAATATGCGCTCAGCTATCGGTTTGCAGGTATTCACATCTTGGCCATGTGCTACTGTGCAAAGAAAGAAGCTACACACCATCGCGCCGAGCAAAAAGAGTTTCTTCATATTCAATTTATTTTAGAAATTACAAACCAATCCCGCCCCGTCGCAAATCTGCGGCAGGTGCAGGCAAAAGAATTAAAAACAAAGAGGAAAGACTCCCGACGATTACCTGTGCAATTCGTGGGGGGGGGGGTAGAAATCAGCGAGTTATGAGCTTTGCAAATCATATACCGTTTTTCTTACGCAATATTTAACGTCAACTCACCGAAAATATTGTGCCAGCCGGGAACTAAATATGCAACATAAAGAGCCATCCGCCAGGAAGGTGTGGTTCCCAAGGCGGATGGCTTGGCTGCTACGTGTTATCCGTATTTCGTTACAATGATGCCACAAGTATTTCTTTGATATCCTGCTCCGTCAGAGGCACGTAGGCGTTCTCCAGTCCTTCATTCACAGCAATGTGATGAGCCATTTCGTCGATGCGGCTGTCATCAATGCCTACCTCACTCAGGTGCATCGGGATGTTGATACTCTCGAAGAAGGCGTAGGTGGCATCGATGGCCTTTTCTGCAATTTCCTGTTTTGGCAACGAAGCGTCGATGCCGAAGACGTTGATACCATATTTCACGAAACGGTCAAGAGTGCGCTCGCTGAGAATATGACGCATCCAACGCGGGGTGATAATGGCCAGGCCTTCGCCGTGGGTGATGTCATAATAGGCGCTCAGGGCGTGTTCGATGCCGTGACACGGCCATCCGGATGGACTGTTGCCGAGCGAGAGTATGCGGTTACAGCCGTAGGTACAGCAGAGCATCATCTCGGCACGGGCAGTGTAGTCCTCGGGGTTCTCAATGCACTTGCGACCGTTGACCATCAACGAGCGTAGCATCGACTCGCAGAAACCGTCGTTCAACAGTGTTGAATCCTCGCAAAAATATTGCTCGATGGTATGGTTCATGGCGTCTGCGATGCCGGCAGCGGTCTGTTTCTTGCTGACAGTGAAGGTGTAGGTCGGGTCCAGAAACGAGCATACGGGGAATAGCAGCGGATCAATGTAGCCTATTTTGTCGTTGGTCTCGGTGCGCGAGATGACACCGCCGCTGTCGTATTCACTGCCTGTAGCGGCAAGAGTGAGGATGTCAACGATGGGCAGGGCAGCCTTTGCCTTCACTTTGTATGTGATGAGGTCCCACGGGTCGCCATCGTAACAGGCACCGGCAGCGATGGCCTTCGAGCAGTCGAGCACCGAACCGCCGCCCACGGCAAGGATGACATCGACTTTGTGTTCCTTGCAAAGGCGTACACCATCCAGCACGCTGGGGTCATATTTCGGGTTGGGCTGAATGCCGCCCAGTTCCACGATGTCGTAGCCTTTCAGCAGCTCTATGACTTTCTGATAAAGTCCTATTTTCTTGATACTTCCGCCTCCGTAGGTAAGGAGGACTTTCTTGCCAAACTGTCCCATCACTTCGGGAAGTTTCTCAACGACGCCCTTGCCAAAGATGAGGCGCGTCGGAGTCATATAATTGAAATTCTGCACAATTTATATTTTTTTTGTTAATAATCAGATACTTTTTAATATCCTAAATTTTTCAGCCATTTCTCCACCTTGGCCTTGCCGCCGCGCACCTCGTGACCGTAGATGCTGAACTCGCCCGTGGTGTTGGCTTTCGGGAAGGCTTTGCGCACGTCGCTGGCGCAACTGGCCAAGCCGCTGCCCTCGTGGGTGGTGAAGGGGATGACGGTCTTGCCGTCGAGGTTGATGTCCTTGAACAGCGTGAACATCACCTGCGGATAGGTGCCCCACCATACGGGACCGCCGATGAAGACGGTGTCGTAGCCGCTGAGGTCGGGAGCGGTTCCTTCGTAAGGCGGCAGCTCGCCCGCGGCGGCCTCCTTCTTGGCCAGCTCGATGAGCGGCGTGTAGGCCATGCCGTCGTATTTGTGGGTGACGATCTCGAACTGGTCGGCGCCCGTGATTTCACTGATGTAGTCGGCCACGATCTTGGTGTTGCCCGTGTCGATGACGCCGACGCTGTAATTGTCCCCCGCATGGGAGAAGAAAATGACGATGGATTTTTTCATGTTTCCGGAATTTGTTTTTTGTTCGTTACTGTTTTTGTTCTGTCCGTTGCAGCCGGTGGCCATAACCACGGCCAGAACTGCGATAATGATGTTCTTGAATTTCATAGTTCTTGATCTATTTGTCAATGCTGATGAGTTTGTATTTGCGGGTGCCGAGGCCCAACTGTTCGGCATATTCCACCGTGTGGGTGCCGTGCTTTTTGTTGATTCGGTCAACCAACGGCTTCGCGTCGTCGCCGTTGCTGTTCGTGTGATTGAAGACTAAGTCAAGGCAGGCTTGGTCAAGGGCCACGGGGTCAGTGCTGGCAAGGATTCCGATGTCGCGCAGGCATGGTGCTGAAGGGTTTCCGTCACAGTCACAGTCCACCGACATGTTGTTCATTACGTTGATGTAGATGATGTTCTTGCCAGGTTGTTTGAAATAGTTGTGCACCGACTGTGCGGAAGCGGCCATTGACTCTAAAAAGTCGTCCTGCTCCACAGAGGTCCAGTTCGATTGGCTCTTGCCGCCAGTATGGATGTAAATCTTGCCGGAACTCGATGCCACACCGATGCTCTGGTTCTTCAGCACGCCGCCGAAACCGCCCATTGCATGCCCTTTGAAGTGGGCCAGGTTGATCATAAAATCGTAATTGGCAAGATGAGAACCTACAATATTGTATTTCAAGTGTTTAGTATCCGTGACAGGCAAGTGCATCGTGTCATCCTCGTCCATGATGTCCACGATGGCGACCTGGTTGAAGCCACGCTCCTCGATAGCTTTGCGGTGGTTGGCGGTTGTGGAACGGTTGCCACCATACGCTGTGTTGCACTCCACAATGGTACCATTCACCATCTGCACAAGATCCTTGATCAGCTCGGGGCGCAGATAGTTGCTTTTGGCCGACTCGCCGGTGGAGATTTTCACGGCCACGCGGCCTTCTGCCGGCACACCAAGCGCTTTATAGATATTGATCAATGCTTCGGGGGTGATTTCCTTGGTCATATAGACCACCGAACCCTGAGGTTGCTGTGCGAAGACTTCCTCTTTCGGTTGACAGCCGAGCAGAATCAGCACGGCAACAGCAAAGAATGTGATTTTTCTCATAGTATGTCTTTTTTATTGTTGATTTTCTGGAATCACCCTGATCACCTTCGCCGGATTCCCTCCCACAATGGTATTCGGGGCCACGTCTTTGGTCACTACGGCACTGGCGGCCACCACGGCGTTGTCGCCAACGGTCACGCCAGGCAGGATGGTGGCACCAGCCCCGATCCAGGCGTTCTTGCCGATGTGGACGGGCTTGCAGGTGAGCAGCATCCGGTCGTGGAGGTCATGGTTGTTGCTGATGAGCTGTGCGTTGGCGGCGACCATCGCGTTGTCGTCGATGGTGATGCCGCCGCGGGCCATCATGAGGCAGTTGTTCATGATTTTCACGCCCTTGCCGAGCTTCACGCGGTCGAAACAGACACCCGTCAGTCCGGGCATCACGAAGCCGCCGTCCGCAAACACATCATGGCCGAACAGCTCCTTGGCGAGCGCGTTGTACTCGTCGGTGTAGGGCATGGTGTGGTTGAGCTTGAAAAGGGTCTGCGCCTGGTGCGTGTACATAGCCGACTCTTCTGGGGTAGTCAATCTCGGGTCAACGATTTCTTCTTTCATAACTTTTTGGTTTTCTTTGTTTTATAACGAATCTATAATCACTGTCATTTTGACGGGGCAAAAATACAACCTTTCACGTTGCGCCAGTTTCACAAAAAGTGTCACTATTTTCACAAAAAGCAGAAAAGTTTCAGTTTTTGTTTTGAGTTTATGGTATGGATTATTTTGTGTATTTTTGCCGCTGAATATAAATGGCGTTTTCGAGTTATATGAACGGTGATTTGTTTGGAGATAATAGTTTTTTAGGATACAGATTTCCCGAGCCTCAATATCTTGGTGCTAAATTTGTACATAGAGGATGGATTGCTCAGTTCATCCCCGAAAGTGCGCATACCGTTCTGGATGCCTTTGGAGGTTCTCAGTCTATCGCATACATGATGAAGCAGTTAGGGAAAAAGACGCTGACGAACGACTTCATGAGTTTCAACAACCATATTGGCAAAGCATTGGTTGAAAACGACAACGAGAGGCTTTCCCCTGCCGATGTAGATATCCTTTTTTCAGAAAACAGCAACCCGGAGGAATACAATCTGATGGAGCGTTTGTTTTCGGATTTATTCTTCATTCGGGAGGAGGCCGCCTTTGCTGATAGTTTCAGAAGCAACATTCATAGGCTCGACAATCATTACAAACAATCGTTGGCCTTGGCTGTAATGTGCAGGAGCATGACACGCAAGGTTACAATGGGCCATTTTGCCCATACGCAGGCCCTCAACTACGCTGCCGATCCGGCTCGGGTCAAAAGGAATCGAAGTCTCATACGGCCACTAAAAGAATTGTTTTTGGAATTACTACCTCAATATAATGCGGCCATATTCGATAATAAGGAGCAAAATATGAGCTTTAATGAGAATACGCTTGATTTGCTTCCAAAGCTTGAAGGCATCGACCTCGTTTACTTTGACCCCCCTTATTGCAACAGCCATGCAGACTACCAGTCGTTCTACCATCTGCTCGAAACATTTGTGGAATATTGGAAGGACAAGCAGTTTGTAAATGGGACGAAGCGATACGAGCCCAAACGCCATAGCGGCTTTGATAAGAACGGCGAGGCCATCCATAATCTGCAATGCATGTTTGAGTTGTCGCAGAAGATTCCTATGTGGCTTGTGAGCTATAATGACCGCAGTTATCCTGACATTGATACAATGAAGGCAATGATAGAACCCTACCGCGATGTGGCTGTCGAAAGAAAAACGTATAGTGCAGGCCGTGGCGGAAAAGGCAGTGTGGCAGGCAGCAGTGAGATCCTTCTGATTTGTACACCTAAATAGAAAACAAATGAACAATTTTGAAAAGTGGGACAAAGCGTTCCGTGCCCAAAACCTGTATGCTTTCAACAATGATGCCAATGCTTTGCTTTGGCTGAAAGTGCGTGCCGTAAGTCGCGGCAAACAGATGAAACAGTTCTTAAATGACAATGGACTGACATTGACATCGACTAAGATTACCGAACAGAATGTTGAACTTTTTGAATTGATGGAGCAGCGTCAAGACGCTAAGTCAATGCTTGACAATTATTTGCAAAGTAAAAACCACGAGTGGTACACTTCAATGGGCATTGACGAGGAGAAACTTAAAGCCGATCTCTACAAGGTGCAGTATTACGCATGGGGCGGCGACCAAAACAATTCGTTGGACAAACATTTGGTGAGCAGATATGTCAAGGTTATCAGCAAATACGATGATTTGGTGAGCAAGCAGGGCGAAATTGCCAATAACGCATGGAACTACGTGCAAAACAGTTGGTATAACAACTGGACTTCCTTTCTTATAGAATCTCTATTCAAACGTCATCCTAAGGTGGTCTCCGCTGCCGGTGAGATAAAAAGCGTTGACTTTTTCATTGATGATTTCCCTGTTGATTTGAAGGTGACATTCTTTCCCAATCAATATATGGACGAAAAAATCAAGTTGAAATTGGGCAAGAGTGTTTTGTCATGGTTGAAAACAAAAGGGAGAGAGTTTGGAATTGTGTCAAGTGCTGGCGATTCAGAATCACAGCAAATATATACGCTTACAGAGAAATTTCGGGAGCAAGGACACGATAATATTATCAATTCACTGAACAATGTTAAAAGCGAGGTCATCAAGGATGCACAGAACAACCCTGTCGAATTAATGACTTGGCTTTATGCACATCAAGGCGAGATGCGTTTTGGGGCCGAGAACAGGCTCTTTCTCATTCTTGCCGATTCCACTGACATGAGCCAATCGTGGAAGATGAAGCGTGCATTTTCGCTGATAGAGCCCGAAGTGCAACACTATCTCGACAGATTCACAAAACAGTCGCTAAAGAAGATTAATTTCACTTTCAAGAAGCAAAACTATTCGAGTCTTGCCGATGTGATATTTGTTGTGAAAAAATGATAATACGCCCTGACTTCCAATATTCCACCGATTTCCTTGCGATGAACGCGCCGGAGCTGAGCCACACCTGCATGCATCTGCTCTGCACAGCTGACGAAGGGAGTTTCGTGTTCAACGAGAAATGCTACCACATCGGGAAAAACGACCTGGTGGTGATGCCGAACCCAAGCCGGGCAAAGAACATAGCCGCCGCTCCGGGAATGCGGGTCGAATGGTTCGCCGCCGACAACAAATACCTCAGCGGACTGTTGCCGTCGAACAACTACAGCATCGGGGGCAGCATCAGCCTTAACCAGAACCCCGTCATCAAGGTCGATGACCGTCAGGCGGAAATCCTGCTGGAGGACCTCCACCGCCTACGCAATCGCCTCGACGACCGCCACCTGCTCTTCTACCGCGAGATGATGGGGAGTCTCTGTCTGACGATGATGTACGACATCTTCGAACTTCACGCCCGGCGTGAGGCCACCGATATCCACAGCGACCGCACGGCCTATATCGTCAAGCAACTGATGGATTTGCTCTCCACGGGCATCAGCCGCACGGAGCGCGAGGTGAGCTACTATGCCGAACGCCTGCACGTGTCGCCGAAATACCTCTCCGCCACCGTCAAGCGCGTCACCGGCCACAGCGTCAGCAGCTTCATCGACCGCCACACAATGCCCATCCTGAAGAAATATCTCAACGACGAACGATTGTCGCTCACGCAGATAGCCGACCAGATGAACTTCACCTCGCTAAGCTACTTCAGTCGCTACTGTGCCAAACACCTCGGACAGTCGCCGAGCGAGTACAGGCGGAGTTTGCAGCCCAAGGGGTAAATTATAGGAGACGACTTTCAAAGGCTCAAGTCAAAATTTCCAATAGGGCAAAGAACGCCCGAAACCGTTTTGCTTGAGTGCGGATTCCCATCATTCCGCCAGCAAGCGCTGGATGTCCGCATCCATGTCTTCCGGCGACACCATCGGCTCGAAACGCAGGATGGTCTTGCCGTCTTTGGAGATCAGGAATTTGCCGAAATTCCACTTGATGGCGTTGCCTTTCTCGAATCCGGATCCGGTTTTCTGGTGAATCATGTCGAGCTGAGCGGCAAACGCCTCGTATCCTTCAGGATAGCCAGTGAACGGGGCTTTGGCTTTGAGATACGTGTAGAGCGGGCTCTCTTTCTTCCCGTTGACATCAATTTTGTCGAACAACTGGAACGTGACGTTGTAGTTGACGGAGCAGAAGTCCAAAATCTCTTCATTCGTGCCGGGCTCCTGTTCGAGGAACTGGTTGCACGGGAACGCCAAGATGACGAAACCTTGGTCCTTGTACTTTTGGTAGAGGGCTTCCAAGCCTTCGTATTGTGGGGTGAGCCCGCACTTGCTTGCCACGTTGACAATCAGCAGCACCTTGCCTTTGTAGTCGGCCAGCGACACATCGTTGCCTTTGATGTCCTTGACGGTGAAGCCATAGATGTCCTTCGGCATTTTTTTGTCAACGCTTTTTTGCCCAAAGCAGTTGACACACAATGCTATGACAAAAATTGAGAGGAAATAGCTGAAATGTTTCATAATTTTTATTATTTGGATTGAGAAAATACATTCTTTTTCATATCTCCCACCGTCACCTTCGGGTGGTGGTACTGGTGCGCTTGGGGCGTGGACTTGCCGTTGAGCTCGACGGCCTGCTGCGGGCAGAAGTGGACGCAGGCGAGGCACTGCGTGCAGTTGTCGCCGCAACGGGCTTTGCCGTCCTTGAGGGCGATATTGCTTTGCGGGCACACGTCAGCGCAGATGCCGCAGCCCACACAAAGGTCGGTGTTGACAGCAGGCGTGAGCATCGGCAATGTGCGGCGTAGCATACCTGGACGGGCGCACAAGGCACCTATGGGTCCCCACCACGCGTAGTGCAGACTGTGCATGCCGGCGGCTATCTCCTCGGTGATACGTTCCAGTCGTCCGGCGTATTTCCCGAACTTCCAGACTTGCTTGTTGGGATCGCGCCCGAAGCCGACGGCGCTGTTGTCGGGCACACGAATCTTCTGACTATACGCCAACGATAACCATTTGTCGGACAGCAGTTTCCGAACCGTATGGATGGAGTTGCCCGCTTGTGCGCCGCAAGGGATAACGATGAAGACGTAAGCTTTCTTGGGCAGCTGCAGTCGCGGCAGCAACTCCGTTACCGCCCGCGGCGCGTTGAACCAGTAGCTGGGATAGACCAGCCCGATGCGCCGCTCCCGCGACAAATCCTGATGCACCGCCTGACTGAGCGGCATCACCGTTTCGTTGAGTTTCTCCGCGATGTGGCGGCTGATGGCCAGGCTGTTGCCCGTGCCTGAAAAGTAGAGGATCATAGTATTTACATTATCAATTAGTGTGCAAAAATACAAATATTTATTTGACAAAAAAGCTCTATGCCGAATTTTATATATCTTTGCAGCCCCAAACCTTGAACCTTATTGAACTTTGAACTTTGAATTATCACAGCCTTATGAGTGGAAAGTTACCTATAACGCTTCTTTTCCTGATGGTTTTGGGTGTGTGTGTTTCCTCCGCCCAGGAGAATCTCCCTTACGCAGAGGTTGAAATCCAGAATGTCACACCCTATTATGCCCAATATCGTTATGATCATAATGCGGCTTGCCACCATGTTTACAATTATCAAGATTATGGCAACGAGGTAGAGCTTTTGTCGAATGTTTTCGGCCTCTCGCTTGAGGATGTCGTCTTTCATTGGGGAAAGCGCTATGATACCGTCTGGGGACATTTTTGGACGAACCTGGAGCCCGGCAAGGAATACACCATTTGGAGTGTCGCGGCCGACTCCAATGACCGCCGGTACAAGTGTTCCGGAAAACCCTTCAGAACGAATGCAATAGGGGGTGTAGGGAAATCATCCATACAAATATACAGCAATTTTCTCTCCGACACAGGATCCTATGTGATATGTGTGCCAAATTCGGAAACATGCGGCTACCAAAACGGCATCGTTTCCGCCTCTTGGTTTGAGAAACTCGGCTTGGATTCGCTCTGCCGTATCATCAACAGAAACTCCACCATTTATGAGACGGACAGGTGGGGGCGGCTGTTGCTGAACCACGGTACAAAATACTGCGTCATTGCTTTCGGCCGGAACGCCAGCGGGCTACCCGGCGACACCACCGTGCACTGGTTTACCACCCCAGGGGATCTGCTGGTCTCGGAGCCAGACACCGTGCCGGTGATATCCTATTCCCATTCGAGTGATTCAAAAGTGTTGGACATCCCGGAAGACAAATTCGACCAATATCTCGTCAGAGTGAGCAGACCCGACAGAACCAAAACGTTGCAGGAAACAACATTAGGAAAAGGAAATGTCATCATAGCGACTTTGCCCGCTGGAGATTATTTCGTTGATGTCATCAGAAAACAGGATGGGGAAAACATAAAGGAAATACGCCTCTACAACAGGAAAAAGGAGGTGAACACGGAGTACCATGAAGAGGCAGACGGATTCTCCTGGTCAAAACTTCGTCAAGACTGTCTCTATGCCATTGGCGATTCGGCAGGGAAAGCCGTGACGCCATTCATATTTACTCAATTGGAATATAATGGGGGATTCTTCGAAGGAAGAACGCATTCCGGGAACAAGCTCTATGGCGTTATTCTCACAAAACAGGGAAAAAGCTTCATTGGTGCCGACCGCCACTACGACTACATTTGTTTCTATCCCTACGCGAATACCTTTTGGTTCAACAAGGATAAAAAAACCGGAATTTGCGGTGTTGACGGCAAAGTGATCATTGCACCGCTTTATGATGACATTTTGGAATTTGAAAACTACTATAAAGTCAAGCAAAACAGGCTTTATGGCTGTATTGACAAAAATGGGAAAACGGTATTCGCTCCTCAATACGAACGTTTTGAGCAGGACAAGTATGGTTTCAAGGCTTTGAAGGACGGCGTGGAGTATTATTTGGATCCCAACGGCAAAGTGCTCGGCAACTCAAGCCAAGAGATAGAATGGGTCGAAGAGTAAAAAACTCTCCGCAGAAACAGCGTGAAAAATGACAGTTCTCCCCCGACACATTCTACTTCCGCACCGCCTTAATCCAACTGATAAAGTACCGTAGTCCCGCTATTGAGAGGGCGGCACCGAGGCCCGGATAGAATCCGGCAAAGAACTCCGCTGGCATTCCGGGAATGAATTTCAGACTGATGCCCAATCCCATCATAAAGAGAATGAGGATGTAGCCGTGCAGGTCGAAAAAGGCGAACAGCGACTTCTTCCGTTCGGGAAAGTCGAGGATGCGCCGGGTGTATCGCTTTACGAAGTTATTGAACATCAACGAGAAAGCGACGGCAACAGCAACGGCAATCAAAACCAGCCACCATACCCGTCCGGAATGGTGGCTGGATGCCTCCGCCATGGCCTTCACGCCGGTTGTGAAGATTTTGACGCCGGGACCAAGCCAGCACAAAACCTGCATCAGCAACAGATGCTCCCGGTTGACGGGCAGAATCCTGTCAGTGTTCATAGGTCTTAGTGAATTGGTACTTCTCCCGCAACTCGGCCTGCTTTTCAGGTGGCAGCGAGGTGAAGTAATTCTTCCAACCCGGACAGAAGTTTATGTGCCAGCGCCAGAAGCGGCCCATCAGAGACTTCGGTTTCGCGTCGTAGTGCGCGCGAATCTTGCAATTTTCACAAGCATGTGCCATAATTTTCCTTTTAATTCAACATAGATTCAATGTCCGCCTCCATCTCTTCGGGAGTCGTGGTGGGCGGGAAACGCTTAATGACGCTGCCGTCTTTGGAAATGAGGAACTTGGTGAAATTCCACTTGATGTCGCTGTCTTTCTCCACGCTCTTGCTGATGGTTTTGAACAGAGCCGCCGAAGCTTTGGCCTTCAAGCCTTTGTACTCCTCAGTCGGGGCCTTCGACTTCAGGTATTCATAGATGGCGTGTGCTTCTCTGCCGTTGACATCGATTTTCTTCATGAGCGGGAAAGTGACACCGTGGTTGAGGCGGCAGAACTCCGCGATCTCCGCATCGGAGCCAGGCTCCTGGTTGGCGAACTGGTCGCACGGGAAACCGAGAATCACGAGACCTTGGTCTTTGTACTTCTTGTACAGTGCCTCCAAACCGTCGTATTGAGGGGTGAAACCGCATTTGGAAGCGGTGTTGACAATCATGAGGACGTTGCCGCGGTATTGCGCCATGTCCACCTCTTCGCCCTTGTTGCTCCGGGCCTTGAAATCATAAATAGTAGCCATTTTTTTGTTGTTTTTAAGTGATAAATGTTTGTTTGAATTATCTGTGATTAGTGATTAGTGATTGGTGACTGGTGGTTGGTGATTCGGGGCTTTTTACCGTTCACTCAGTCCTTCGATGAGTTTGTCGAGTGCGGGGACCAACGTCGCCAACTCTTCCAAAGACCCGATTTTTTCCAATATGTTTGCGCTCAGGCATTCGGGAATGTGCTTTGCCTGTTCGCGCAAGGCGACCCCTTTTTCGGTCAGCGAGACGATGCGCTGACGCGTGTCTGTTTTGCCTTTCGCCCGCTGGAGCAACCCTGATTTCTCCATGCGCTGGAGCAACGGGGTGACGGTGTTGGTGTCGAGCATCAGCCGCTTGGCAATGTCGCAAACCGGCTGCCGGTCCTGCTCCCACAACACGAGCAGCACGAGATACTGCGGATAGGTGATGCCAAGCGGGTTGAGATACGGATGATATGCGCTCACAGTCAGCCGCGCCGCCGTATAGAGCCGGAAACAGAGTTGATTGTCTAACTTAAGCTGTTCATATTCCATCACTTACAGATTTATATCGTTCACGATGCAAAAATACAAAAAATATTTATATCGCAAACGATATTTTTTTGTTTTATTTCAAAAAAAACGCAAGAGCCGCAGAGCCCTTGCGTAATCTCGATATTTGTCAAGGCTTTTCGCACACGTATCGCCGCCTTTTTTCAAACTCAGGCATTCCTCCCCATCTCAAACGCCTCCTGCAGTTTGGTGTTGCCGGCAATCTCGTTCGGACCGCCCACGCCGCCGCAGAAGATATGGTCCTTGAGCGCGGACTTGCCGTAACAGTCGATCCAGCCGGTGAGGCCGCCCTCGGCGCGCTTCGGCACGAACTCCTCGTCCTCGGCTGCCGTGGTCAGCAGATAGACGTCGCGGAACTTGTAGTCCTTGGGGTACATTGCGTTCATGCGGTCGATGAGGGTCTTCATTTGGCCGCTCATCTCGTAGTAGTAGATGGGCGTGGCCCAGCAGACCACATCGGCGTTGAGCACGCTCTCCATGATGGCCGGCACATCGTCTTTGATGACGCACGCGCCCGTCTTCTGGCACGACAGGCAGCCGATGCAGAACTTGATTTCCTTGCCTCTCAGCGAGACAAACTCCACTTGATGCCCGGCGGCTTCCGCGCCCCTGGCAAACTGCTCCGCCATCGCGTGGCTGTTCGAGCCCGGGCGGAGACTGGTTGAAATTACGATGACTTTTTTCATATTGGTTGGTATTTTATTGATTCTCTTTTTTGTCAATTACCCATTGGTACTTTTTGGGGCCGCTTTTGGGGCCGCTTTTGGGGCCAACTTTGGGGACACTTTTGGGGGCAGTGCCCAATTTATCATTTAGCATAATATCCTCCAGTTTTCTTTGAATCCCTGTGCTCAATCAATCCCTTTTTCATAAGTATGGCAATATGTCGGTCAATTGTGGGAATGCTCTTCCCTGAAATATCAGAAATGTCTTTACGTTGGATACCCGGATTTGAACGAACAATGGTATATGTAGCCATCAAACTACCATTTAACCTATCATTTAACCCATCATTTAACCTATCATTTGCATCGCCATTCGTCTTATTGGGTATTGGGAGCACCAATGCAACCTCGTCCACTTCCAGACGGTTTTTCAGTTCCGGTTCGCCCCAACCGGCCTGTTTCCAGGCATTGAGTATCATGGGGAAGCCTGAACCGAGGTTTTCTCCATAACCTATCATTCTCAACATATTCTGCATTTTATGTGTATAAAATTACATTATAATTTCTATTCCATCGACTATTGTTTTTCCTTCTTTGAAAATACGGAATCCTTGTGCTACGAAGTGTGTTTCTGCATCTTTATGTATAGGTATCACTCCTATGGATGGTTTCACGGTTTTGCAAACTTCCTGAAGGGTTTGGATATCTGCATGACCGCTGGTATGGAAGCCTTTTTTTACTCCATCAAAAATGCGGTTTTCGAAAAGCTGCCGAATGGCAACTACGTTTTCAAGCGTATTTTTCCCATTCTCTTCTGCATAGCCATCCCACATGGAATAGATGAGCCATGGGGCTTCGTCGGTGAACACCTTCATCATATCTTCTATAAGCCATGAACTGTTCATTCTCACTGGCATCAGAAAGCCTTTGTCTTTAAGATAATTAGTTATCTTTTCTATTCGATATGGTTTATTTCCCTGCAATTCAAACAGATGGTCGAATTTATATAAAGAGCTCTTGTTACCGCAATATTCAGTAAACACATCCAATACTTTGCGCTGGTAACTGTCCATGAGGAATTGCCGGCCTGTTGCTTTGCAAGCAGCATGAAAAGATGCAAGACGGTCTATGTCAGTTGAGGAACATAGGGCAAAAATATATTTATGTTCTTTAAGTGCTTGGATGGTATTGAGTTGAATTTGATGTTCTGTGACAACTTGTTCCTGCTGCCTTCCGAGCATCGTGCCTTCGATGATGAGCAAATCAACGGTACCTATATAGCTTTTCAATGTAGGGAAAAGACCTTTGCCGAGATAGCCGTGACGACGGAAATCCCCTGTATGGAGTATCCGTTTCCCCTCACATTCAATCAGAAACATATAGGCATCGAAGGCGGAATGACTGACAAAGAAAGGAGTCACAATGATACTATTGTTCACCACAATGCGTTCCCGTTCTTTGAAAGGAATCATGCGCTTTGTGGCAGCCAACTGCTGGCAGAAGTCCTGATGTGCGTTCAGAGCTTCATACTTGCACCGCATTACATCGATAGCACCGGCACCCATGTATTGTGCTACGCATTCAGGAATAAGATGATGCAGTCCGACGTGGTCGCCATGGTAGTGGGTATAGAAAATAGCATCTGCATCTATAGTCATCTGGGCTACCTCATTAGCCGTAAGTTCAGTTTTTTGAGAGCCTGGCAGATTGTTGCCGAAGTCAATGAATATTTTCGTTGTTGTGGTTGCTATTTCCGTAATGCAACCGCCTATCTGATTGGCTCCGCGATGAATGGTGATGTTCATATGCTTTTTAGGATTAATTATGTAACGTAAAGTCTCCTTTATTCAGATATATGACTCTATAATGATTGCTTCTTGAGTTTTCCTGTTCGTTTTCAAAGGCTTTGCGTTCTCTTGCTTTTTCTGTCTTGTCTTCTGAAGTGTAGGCATAGGCGTATAGAAATTCGGGATTATCATCACTCATATGGAAATCTGCACCCAAAAGATGTAATTTTTTTTTGTTTTCAACAAGACCTCTCATTTCTTTGACGAAAGCCTGGGGATTTCTACCTATGCTGCCTTCAAAAGAGTCGGCATGGTCGCCTATACCAGATTTTCCATAAAGTGCATTAATTCCACTCTTCAACTCTATTACACATAAACGATGATCTTTGTTGCGTACGGCAATAATGTCAAATCGAGGTGACAACTTTTTTTCATCCACAAAACGTCCAAGGGGGATGGATAGTTTCTTATAACAATAGGGACATTCTTTCTGGATGCTTACTTGAAACTCCAAATCAATGATAGTAAAATCAGTACTTTCTGTATTACTGATACATAACGTATGCTGAATGTCTTTCTCGTGTAAATCTCGTCCCTTTTCTTGTTTGAGCCAAATCCAATAACTGTTCATAAGACCTTTCATCTTATCAATGAAACTATGGTAATCTCGCTTACTTTTAAGCCAAGAAAGCAACTTTTTGCGACTGTCTTTTCTCTTTATTTCGGAATCCACTAATTCTGGGTTACCTTTAAAGTAGTTGCTATCGAACTCAAAACTGTTTTCCGAGTTCACTTTCACAAGATTACCTCCCTTATAATAAACGTTGAAATAATCTCCACGAATTTGAAGAATAAGGTCTTTATCTTTTCGAACCTCGTCTATGAAATCTTTTAGTGGGCCATTATTATTTAAAGTCTTGTTCCATTTTTCGGAGTGTAAACCGCGGCCTAAATAACTTTCTGTTTTTTCTGTCATGCTTTTTTTATGTTAAGTTCACGTTTGGCTGGTTCAGGTTCAGTAAGATCTATTGCTTCAAATTCATGACGGTAGCACCATAATTGTCCTCCCACACCGTGTTGAATGCTTAACTCTTTTCCTTGGCTTAAGGCTCTAGATTTCAAACAAATGGCATCCATTTGCGTGAGAAATACAGCGTATTCGTCACTTATCCATTCGCCATTGTCATTGCGAATTAGTCCCCAGTTCTTGTTATTTACTTCTTTTTCCATTATACCAATTCATATTTAGGTGCTTCAACAGGAATGATTTCGTCTTCAAAGTCATCATCTAGAGTAGGAACAGCCAGACGGATAGTGCCATCTTTCATGGTTTCGGCAACAAGGAGTGTCAGAGGGTAAATATCCTCATCCTCCGATAATATGGGAATCCCATACTCGTCGAAGTTTGTCATGAAAGCAGAATCTATTCCATAAACGTATATACATTTACTCTGTTTGTCCATTTCGTGATTGATGAAAGGGTCGTTCGTGGCATCGAATCCATTTCCTTGTGTCAAATCCATTCCGTACATCATGAAAGGAGCCGCATCACAAGCCCTCTCCAGGAGTCTCATGGTTCTCGAATTACAATACAAATTCAGTGCGTATTCCGTTGAATGACGCCTGTGAAAATCATATTCAAAGTCTTTGATGAGGTCACGGAAAGACAAGCCGTCGCTTTC
>Ga0247609_10003066_pt1 | contig 17140 bp, 16 predicted proteins | sample 172DNAGHGlowgp2_FD_193487 | JGI IMG/M metagenome (GOLD analysis project Ga0247609, IMG submission 193487) | Sheep rumen microbial communities from Palmerston North, Manawatu-Wanganui, New Zealand - 1728 DNA GHGlow gp2 | ecosystem: Host-associated > Mammals > Digestive system > Stomach > Rumen ...
AAATGGAGATACACTTGTTACACTTTTCTTTTCGTTTGCGTTATAGTTTGCCTAAAAAATGCTTTAAATTGCAAAAAAAGGTACTTCGAATATATATTTAAACCTAAAAAAGCACTGGATCCTTCACTGTCGTTCAGGATGACGTAAAAACAAGTTCTTTTCGGCAAATTGATTGTTCTAGATAACAGTATTGAGGTTTTCATGATTTTAAAGAATAAAAAGGCTCTTGCCTTGGCGGCGACGGTCGCGCTCGCTTTTACGGCCCCGTCTCTTGCGCAGTTGAATAACGGCGATATGGAATATGGCGATGGTGGTTGGTATCTCTGGAACAATCCGGATGGTCCAGCAAAAGCCGAATCGCAGATTGCTGTGCAGGGGCTTGGTGTCGATGGTTCCCAGGGTGCAAAGGTCGTGGTGAAGGAACTTCCGAATCCTTGGTGGGGCTTGCAACTCCAGCCGCCCAAGTGGCTTGCGGATTCCGGCTTTTACAAGCTGACCTTCAAGGCTAAGGGCAATATGCCCATCAATTCCGTGGTGCAGGGCGGCCCTCCGGATTATCGCCAAAAAGAAAGCGCATCGTTTGATTTGACGGACAAGTGGCAGACTTACGAAATGATTTTCCTTGCCGACCAGAAGGGCTATGGTCTCAACAACATCACGTTCCAAATTGGCCTCAAGAAGGGGTGGATGCAACTCGACGATGTGGAAGTCGAAAAGCTGGACGAAATGTCTGACCCAGCGTGGTACAACGCTGCTGAAGCTCGCATTGATAGCCTCCGCAAGGTGGATTTCACGGTCAAGGCGAATCCGGGCGAGAAAGTTCACGTGAAGCTCTTGCGCCATTCGTTCCCGTTCGGCACGGCTCTTGCGCTTTACGATACCAAGGACAGCACCGAAAACTGGTACAGGAATGCCGCCAAGAAATACTTCTGGCACGGCGTCTCTGAAAATCAGTTCAAGTGGCCGGAATATGAACCGAAAGAGGGCAAAATCAAGCGTGAAGAGATGAAGGAATACACGGATTTCACGGCTGAAAATCATTGGAAACTCCGTGGTCACGCCCTCATGTGGAGCCATCAGGGTTACGGTTTCGACAAGCATTACAGCAACAAGGGAAACTGCAAGGAAATGGCAGAAAATCTCAAGGCCCGTATCAACCGCGACCTCAAGGAATACAAAGGCAAGATTACGGAATACGACGTTTGGAACGAGCCGATTCACGAATCCTGGACGTTCAACAAGTGCGGCTGGGAAATTCTCGACAGCGCATTTATTTGGGCACACAAGGCTGACCCGAGTGCAATTCTTTACATCAACGACTACAACGTCGTTGCCGCTGGCGAAACGGACCGCTATTATGGTTTGATTAAGGGCATGCTCGACCGCAAGGTGCCTGTGATGGGCATTGGTGTGCAGTGCCACTTTGGGCTGCGTCCTGTGATTCCGGGACTCATCAAATCTCGTCTCGATAAGCTTGCCTCTCTTGGCCTCCCGATTAAGGTCACGGAATTCGATGTGGGCGACTGGCAGGCGGGTATGAACGATACCGAAGAAGTACAGGCTCAAAAGTTTGAAACGTTTATCCGTACCGCATTTAGCCACCCGGCTGTGAACGGCATTGTGCTGTGGGGCTTCTGGGACAACCGTCACTGGGTCAAGAACGGTGGCATGATTGCTTCTGACGGTCGCGAAAAGCCTGCTGCAAAGCGCGTCTATGACTTGTGGCACAAGGTCTGGACAACGGACCTCTACGCCACTGCCGACGAAAATGGCGAAGCCAAGTTCCGCGGTTTCAAGGGCTACTATCAGGTCAACGCTGGCGACAAGAAGTTCCAGATTACTGTGAAGTAAAAACAATTTAGAATGTGTGAAAAGGAGGTGCCGCGGGCATCTCCTTTTTCTATCATTACATCTATGAAACAGAAAATCCCCGGAATCCTCTTTTTGTTGGCCATGCCCCTTTCCGTTCTCCTGTACATCAAGGTGGAAGCTGTTTCGGGTTCGGAGATTCTTGGGCTGTTTGCTGCCGTGGCGCTTTATGTTGTCGTAGGGCTCGTTATCGCGCTCTTGTTCAACAGAAAGGATAGTGATTAGAATTTATCTATTCTTCTATGATGCGGTGGGGCAATAGCCTTATGCCGACAGGGTTCAGCTTTTGGTGCTCTCTGTCGTTTGTCGGGAGTTTTAGCCCGTATCCTGCCGCTTTCAAACGTTCTTCTTTAATTCCTTTATTTGTAATGAATTCGAAAATGAGGTTTGCGCGAGCTTCCGAAAGGGCTTGCGGGTCCTTCGTTTCGCCTGATTTCACACTGCACTGGATTTCGATGGCAATTAGCTTGTTGTGACGCATGATGGAGACGATGTCGCTAAATGCCGTATAGGCGGAATTTAGCGGTTTTTCCGAGCCCTTATGGAATTGGATACGCCTTGCTATTTTATCGAGGTTCTGCTTTTCGCGGATGGGGCATCCGTCCTTATCGACTTCTGTGTTCTCGATGGTGTTGGGGCAGTTGTCCAGGTAATCGTAAATGCCGTCGTGGTCTGAATCCAACGGACATCCGATGGTGTCAACAGGGGCGTCTTCGGGAGTGTTGGCGCACTTGTCATCTTCGTCGAAAACACCATCGCGGTCCGCGTCCAATCGGCAGCCGACGCTATCGACTTTCACGCCTTGTGGTGTTTCTCCGCATTTGTCCATAACGTCCGGAATACCGTCTTCGTCGGAATCAACCGGGCATCCGTCCTTGTTCACGGCTTCGTTTGGCGCGCTGTCTTGGCACTTGTCCAATTCGTCCGGCACGCCGTCTTCGTCATTGTCCAGCATGCAACCGTACTTGTTGACTGCAAACCCGGTCGGTGTATCTGGGCATTTGTCGAATATGTTCGGAATACCGTCCTCGTCGCTATCCACAAGGCAACCATTCTCGTTGACTTCGTTACCTGCATGAGTCCTGGGGCACCGGTCTAGTTCGTCAGGAACGCCGTCTTTATCTGCATCGCGGATACATCCGTCTTCATCGGTCGGATAACCTTCTTTGGTATCCGGGCATTTGTCTAGATAGTCCGGCACTCCGTCTTTGTCTTGGTCATGCGGACATCCTTTTTCGTCGACGGAAATATTTTCTGGTGTGTCGGGGCACTGGTCCAAATCGTCGGCTATACCGTCGTTATCTTCGTCGGGAGCGCACTTGTATCCGTTCTCTTTAAATGATCGACCGGACTTGGGGCACGAGTCCATGCGCTTCTTGAAATCTTCCATCTTTCCATTGAGGTCAAATGTTCGGCTGAGCCTGATGGAGGCTGCGATGGGAGGGCTTCCCGGAACGGTATATGAATACGAGTGACCGTTGTTCTTTACCGTTATGGGGTGACCGCGACTGACTTTCCTCTTTCGGAAAAGGTCCATGCCGAGGTCGGCGCTTATCGAAAGTGTCGTACGCTTCGGGAGCTTTATTTTAAGTCCTGGAGAAAATCTTATCTGGTCGTTCACGAATTCGCTCAACATGTTTGACTTGATCCATGTTTCGCCAGACGCTTCGACAACGAGGGATACCCATTCATAGGCGAACAGGCTCAACCCGGAACCCCAGACGAAAACGTTTTCGCTGTTTTCAAAAGTCCTGAGGTAACCGGCGTAATTGTTCCAGATGATGTACTTGTTGAAGTTTATGGACAGATAAAGCGTTCCCGCAAGGGCGAAGTCTGCTGCGGAGTAGGGGTGCGTCGTGTTGTCTTCATGGATGTACCAAAGTCGTCTGGGGCGTAGACCTTTTTCGTTGGTGCCACTTGGAATGAAAAATTCAAGCGCCGCAGATACGTTGACCTTGTCCGTTAATCTTTGCTTTGGCGGAGCCGCTTTGACCATGAGTCCAAGATCGCCAAATCCGAGTCCCTTGAGTTTTGTCCTGGCGGCGTTTCCGTCGTAGTGGAAATTCAGGTGCATCCCGACTTCCAGGTTCCTTAGGATGCCGTAGCCGATATAGCCGATGATAGAATTTGAAGGGGAGGCCTTGTCCAGTTGCTTTTGGGTCCCGTTTTCGTCGGTCATGTAGCCTTCGATGCTTGCTGTTTCCTTGCTGCTGGCCATTTCGAAGCCGCCCATGATGAACAGGTCTCCTGGACCCAAGGTACGTGCTCCAGGAATTTGGATTCCGCTATTGTTGTAGGAAAATCCAGGTTGCGCAAACAGAAAAACGGCGCTGATAAGAATAGTGATTAGAAACTGTTTCATTTTTATATAAAGAATTTAGACATTTTTTTTGATTAACTGTTTGCATTTTCAAATTTATGTATATATTTCACTTCCGAAGTGAGAAACAAGAACTCCGCAAACAAATTGCCGTCATGGCATCGAAAGTCGCAAAGGGCGTACAAGATCAACAGGATCATCATCATCCTGCAGATTGTGACTGCGCTTGCGATGTGCGGGGTAATCCTGTATGGAATGAATCGTTTGATGCAATAACAGTGGAGGAACCCTTAAATGAGTATTGCTTACTATTGTGGTCGTCGTCCTAAGAGTGATGCTTTCGATGATACGCCCGATCCGACTTTTTTAGGTGAAGAGGACGATCTGAACAAGGAAGAAGAAGATTTGTTGGAAGAAGAAGTTGACGAAGAAGTCGATTTCGACAAGCCGTCCTTTGGCCGTAACCCCATTTGGTCTGACTACGGCGAGGATATGGATTTCGACCAGTGATATGGTCGCCTAAACTATTTCGACTAGGTCTCGCGCTCGCAATCTTGATGTTCTCTGCTTGCGCTTCTAAGCAGAAAAGAGTAGCCGCGTCACCTCAAGGAAAACCTATCCAGGCGGAGAAGGTTTCCATTGATGTACCCCAAGTGAACCCGGGGGTTGAAATCGTCGGCGATTCTACTAGGCCTTCGTGGGTCTATTACCAGTATGGCCTTCAGGCCATCGACAACCATGAATGGGCTGTTTCCAAGCATTATCTCGAAGAAGCGCTTCGCCTGTTAGTCACGGAAAAATACGATTCTTTGAAGAGCGGGCTTACCCGTTCTGAAGATTCCATCTACAAAATGCAGATGCCGCTTCGCATTGTGCAGGCCTTGGAAGACGTATATCCCAATTTGTCGGGCGAGGGTGGCGATTCGACTTCTTTGGACAGCGTGTCCTTGGAAGGTGTCGATGCTTATGATGAAAAAATGGCGGACAGTGCCTCAATCCGCGTGATAGAGAACTTTTTGGACACGGTGGATGCTGGACGGTTCTCGTTGCCGATACGGTTTAACGACCGCGTCATGCAGGAAATTTACTACTTGACGACGTCCGCACGTGGTTTTATCACCAGGTCGCTCACCCGTAAGACGGCCTACGATTCGTTAATTTATTCAAAGCTTGCGCAAAAACGCATGCCGCGTGACCTCATTTACTTGGCCTTGGTGGAATCGGGCTTTAATGTCAAGGCGTACAGCCGTGCGAAAGCGGGAGGCATGTGGCAGTTTATTCCTGAAACTGGTGCCCGTTATGGTCTCGAGTCCGATTTCTGGGTCGATATGCGCCGCAACCCGGAACTGGCGACCGATGCTGCGTTGAACTATCTTTCTGATCTTCACGATGAATTTGGCGACTGGCTTTTGTCGATGGCCGCCTACAACTGCGGCGAAAACCGCATCCGCCGGTTGCTCAAGGAAAAACAGGCCGATTCAACGTGGGGACCGAACCGCCCCGTGACTTACTGGGACTTGCAGCTTCCGCAAGAGACCATGCATTACGTGCCGCGCATTCTTGCGGCCATGGTGATTGGGCACTTCCCGGAACATTATGATGTCGAAATAACCAAGCGCCATTTGCCGGACTACGATACGGTTACTGTCTATGATTCGTTCTCGCTGGACGAAATTGCCAAGTTCCTAAAAGTTCCCGAAGATACGCTCCGTTCGTTGAACATGGAACTGACCATGTGGTGCACGCCGCCGAACCGCGATGCGTACTTGCTCCGTTTGCCGTATGGGACGCGTTCCTCCTTCGTGCAGTATTACGACCGTATGGAAAAGAACGGTTTTACGAGCTGGAAACAGCATAAAGTGCGTAAAGGTGAATCCATTGGGAATATTGCGCAGATGTACGGCGTCAGGACTTCTGAAATCCAGCGTGCAAACGATATGCGGAACGGGCGTCTGAAAGTGGGCCGTACGCTTCTCATTCCGGTAAAGGTCGCCCCGCGCAAATCGACAGGCAAGAAACCGACAAAAGTTCGTACGTATGTCGTGCAACTGGGGGACAATCTTGCCTCCATTTCGCGTCGCTTCGGCGTTTCGCAGGAATCGCTCCGCGTATGGAACAACATCGAGGCCTGGTCCAACGTGAAAAATGGCGATACGATTTACGTTTCCAAGCCGGACCTCAAGCCGAACAGCTTTGTGCAGCAGCGCGTGACTCTCAAGAAGGGCGAAAAGTACGTCGTCAAGGCGGGGGATACATATTCCAAGATTGCAAAACAGTTCAAGGTGCCGGTGTTCCTGTTGTTGCAGGCGAACCAGGGCTTCACAAAACGCTTGACTGTCGGCGATTCCTTGGCTATTCCTGCTTATGTGCGTCCGGCCCGTAAGATGTCGGGAGCCGTCGATGACGGAAAGCCGGTTATGGATCCGTCCAAGATGGTTGACGCTTCCGATTCTCAAAGCGGCTCCAAGTCCTCGAAAAAATCTTCAAGTTCCTCGAAGTCTTCCAAGAATACGACGATTATCTATACAGTAGTCTCTGGCGACAACCTGTATGCTATTGCGAAAAAATACGATACTTCCGTGAGCGCCATCCGTGAAATGAACGAAATGGGCAGTTCATCGAACATCAAAGTGGGGCAAAAACTCAAAATTCCGGGTTCTGCTGTTTCGACTCCGAGCGCCCCCAAGATTGAAGAAGTCACCCACGTGGTCAAGAAAGGTGAGGGCCTGTGGGATATTTCCCGCCAGTACGGCGTGACCATCGAAGATATCGTCAAATGGAACGGGTTGAAAGACACGAAGATTAAGGTTAACGAGAAACTTAAAATCAAGACGACGAAGAAAAACAAAAAATAGGCACTTTATTTGATAAAAAAGTGTAAATTCGTGTTTTCTATTGTATGAATTTGAAAAAAATTGTTTAGTTTTAGACTTGAAAAATCAAAATTCATTGGAGTATATAATATGAATAAAAAAATCTTGGCCCTCTGTGCCGCTGGTTTGCTTATGAGCATGACCGGTTGTGAAGAAAAAATGGACCCGAACGATCCGCAGTCTGTTCGTAGGTATTTGACGAAAAAGCAGATTGGCTTTACGCCGAATCAGTTCGTCTCTTACGCGGTCAACAGTGATACCGCCAAGATGACTCTTTTCCTCCAAGCTTCGTTTGAAATCGACCAGCCGGCAGATAACGGCAACAATGCCGTCGCCATCGCTGCAAACAAGGGCAACATGATGGTGCTCGATTACCTCTTTGCACACGGCGCCAAGGCCAACGTTCAAAATGCTAACGGTGAAAGGGTTATCGACAACGCCGTCATGATGGGCAATGCTCAAGTTGTGAACCGCATCCTTGATCAGCTTAAGAAAGAAGGGATGGATCCGCAGAACTTGGGTACGGCCGTGCTTATCGCCGCCAAGACGGGCAAGGCCGACATGCTTGAAATTTTGGCCAATGCGGGCGCTCCGCTCGAATCCCGTGGCCCGGATGGCTATCTTCCGATCCATTGGGCTGTTAAGGGTGGCAACTTCGATGCCATGATGTTCCTCATCAACAAGGGTGTTGACGTGAATGCCAAGTGCGGTCAGGGATACTCTGTACTCGACTGGGCTACAAACGAAGGCTATCCGCGTCTCATCAAGGCTTTGAAGAAAGCTGGTGCCAAGAATACCAAGCAGTACTTCAAGGATTCGAAGAAATAGTTTATAGCAAGCATCTTTGCTCGTAGACTATTGTTTTCGACAAAACGCTTTGTCATGCCCGCCTCGTGCGGGCATCTCTTTTTATGGCATTGTCATCCCCGATTTTTTTTAGATGTCATCCCGGCCCCAGTGCCGGGATCACCTTTATTTTTTCTACTTTTATTTTTAAAGATTAATAGGAGTTTATATGTCCGTTCAAGTGATGGTTAATGGTATTCCGGGCAACATGGGCCGCATCGTGGCCGAAACATGCGTTGCCCGCGGTTTGGAACTTGTCCCGTATTCTTTGACGGGCGAGATTATCGTGGAAAACGAATCCGAAGTCGCCGGTAAGACCATTCAACTTTTGAAACCGAGTAATCGCGAAGAGCGCATCGGCGAAGTGCTTGCGAAGTACCCGAATGTCATTTGCATCGACTATACGCATCCGTCGGCTGTGAACGACAACGCGGCATTCTACGTGAAGCACAAGATTCCGTTCGTGATGGGTACGACCGGCGGTGATCGCGAAGCGCTTGCGAAACTCGTTGCCGACGCGAAACACCCGAGCGTCATCGCCCCGAACATGGCAAAGCAGATTGTCGCCTTCCAGATGATGATTGAATTCTTGGCCAAGGAATTTCCCACGGCGTTCAGCGGCTACAAACTCTCTGTGGTGGAAAGCCACCAGAAGACCAAGGCCGACACCAGCGGTACGGCGAAGGCCGTTGTGGGAGATTTCCAGAAGATGGGATTCGATTTCTCCGTGGACGATATCGAGAAGGTTCGCGACGAAAAAGAACAGATGGAACGCATGCATGTGCCCGAGGAATATCTCGGCGGTCACGCTTTCCACACCTACACTCTCGATAGCGAAGACGGTACGGTTCATTTCGAGTTCCAGCACAACGTTTGCGGCCGTAAGATTTACGCCGAAGGCACCGTCGATGCAGTGAACTTCCTTGCCGAGCAGATTGCCGCCGGCACTGCCAAGCCCTTCAACATGATGGACGTCCTGCGCTCCGGAAAAATGAGATAAATGCGTTCGTACATCCTTCGTCGTTTGCTGCTGATGATTCCGACTTTGATCGGGATTTCGTTGGTGTGCTTTATCCTGATTCAGCTCTTGCCGGGTGGTCCGGTCGAGGAGTTGATTTCTCGTGCGCAGCAGGCGGCTTCGATGAAGGGTGGGGTGGATGCGTCCAAGGCTCTCTCGCCGGACCAAATTGCGCAAATCCAGGCGTATTTCGGTTTCGACCAGCCAGCGTGGAAGCGTTACCTCACATGGCTCTGGAACGTGTTGCATTTGAACCTGGGTGAAAGCTACACGTACGGACTACCGGTGTGGGACGTGATTGTAAGCCGTTTCCCGATATCGCTTTTCTTTGGTGTGACGTCGTTCTTCTTGAGCTACCTTATCTGCATTCCGCTGGGGCTTTGGAAGGCAGTGCATCACGGTAGCAAGCTGGATTCTTTTTCTAGCGGCCTTATTTTCTCGGGTTACGTGATGCCGGGTTATGCGCTTGGCATTTTGCTCATCATTTTCCTCGCGGGCGGTTCGTACTTGGATATCTTCCCGCTGGGAGGTCTTACGAGCGACGACTTCGAGGATTTTACGTTCTTCGGAAAAGTGTTTGACTTGGCGCAGCATTTGGCGCTTCCGATTTTCTGCTACATGATTAGCGAATTTGCGTTCCTCACGTTCCTCATGAAAAATTCCGCATTGGAGGAACTGGGCCGCGATTACATGCGAACCGCCTTGGCTAAAGGATTGAATTTCAATCAGGCTCTTGTCCGCCATGCGCTCCGCAACGCGCTTATCCCGATTGCCACCCGCCTTTCCGAAATCTGCACGCTCATGTTTGCAGGGGCGCTCCTCATCGAAAAAGTCTTCGATATCGATGGCATGGGCCTTCTGTACTACAATTCCATGGTCAACCGCGATTATAACGTGGTTATGGGCATCATCTTTCTCAGCAGTCTGATGGCGATGGTCGGCCGCCTGTTCAGCGATATTTTATATACAGTCGTTGATCCGCGAATTAAGTTTTCGTAATTATAAACCCTATTTTTCTTTGTCGTTTTCCTCTTTCTTTAAGTATATTAGGTGTATGCAAAACGAACCTATTCAAATTTCTCCGATCATTCATGAGTACCTTCTGTCTCATGGTTATTCTGACAGTTTTTTGATTTCTCCCATTGCCGGTGCCGGCTCGGGTAGGCGTTATTTCCGTATTGCCGAGGGCAATAAAGTTTGTGTATTGCAAGTCAGTGCCGAAGTAAATGAAGATTTCAAGCATTTTGTCGAATATTCTAAAACGTTTAGGGAATATGGCCTGCCTGTTCCGCGCGTTTTTTGCGTTGATGAGAATGCATGCCAGATTTTGCAAGAAGATTTGGGCAAACGTACGCTTTTGGATGAAGCTTATCCGAACAGGAGCAAGGTGCTTTCGGGGAGCGTCCGTATCCTTTATCCTGAAGTCATCGATGCGCTTATTCAGTGGCAGAATGCAAGCCACGCGTTATTCAGCCATCATACCGAAATATGGCTCCGTCGATTTGACTTTGCTGCCCTCAAGTGGGAGACGGAATACTTTACTGAAAATTATTTGAAGGGGCTCAAGGGCATCACGGAGATTCCTGAATCCGTCCGTCATTTCTATTCCTTGATTGCCGTGTCTGTCGAAGCGCAGACCAAGGTTCTGATGCACCGCGATTTCCAGAGCCAGAACATCATGATTCGCTCGAATTCCGAAGTGGCGTTTGTCGATTACCAGGGCGCGCGCCGTGGTTCGATGTTCTATGATATTGCATCGCTCTTGTGGGATCCGTACGTGAACTTGCCTTTGCCGATGATCAAGGATTTCTTTGAATACTGGCGCAGCCAGTACCGCGGAACAAGAATTTATACTAAAGACGATGCCTGGGAAGGCTTTGTCCATGCGAGTTTGCAGCGCTTGATGCAAGCGCTCGGTGCTTATTGCTTCCTCTCGCAGACAAAGAAAATTCAAAAGTTCGAACAATATATTGAACCCGGCAAGGCTAAGCTCCGCGAACTGTTTGGTGAGTTCAGGCCAATGGCCAAGGCGACCGATCCCGAAGTGTTCAAATTCATGGATTGGGCGTTACAGTAATGGAACCCATCTATACGCGTATTTATACGCAACCCGTTGAATTCAATCGCGCCTTGGGGTTTGCCTACGACGCTCTTGTTCATGGTCCTTATCCGTTTGATGCCTTGGCTGCATGGAAAGGGCTTTCGGAGCGTGTTGCCCAAGGGATTTATATGGGGCAGGGGCTTCTGCTTCCGCATACGCGTGTTCCCGGTTTAAAAGGACCGCTGATGGCTTTCGTCGTTTGCAAGGAAGGCTTTACCGGTGTGAAAACGCGTAACGAAGAATTGGCACAGTTCATGTGCATGCTTCTTTCTCCGGCGGAATCGGCAATGGCGCATACTGTCGCGATTTCAAATGTCGCAAAGCTTTTGCTGAACCCAGAATGGAAAGAAAAAGTCCTCGCCGCAACCGACGAGGAAGAATTAAAGAAATTGTTCTAAAAAGAATCGTCATTCTGAGTCCTTTAGGACGAAGAATCCAGTGATGTTTGTCCTGGATCCTTCCCTTTACAGGGTCAGGATGACGAACATCCTTCCTACTTCCTACTGTCTACTTCTAACTAGTAGACTACCACTGCACGCTGCCGACGGCGTAAGCGCGGTAGCCTTCGTAGTCCCCGAAGAACCGTGTATAGCTGCATCTGAAGCTGAACCAGTCCCACGGAGTTACAGCCAAATTAAACCCGAGTTCCTTGTAGCGGAGCGTTGTCTTTTCGTTCAGGAACTTCTTGTCCATGGCGCTTTCGGGCGTGTGGATGTCGTTGATGTGCCCGCCGAATGCGGTGTCTTTGGCAACGGCTCCAAGGAATAGTGTCGCTTTGAGGAATTCGTATGTGGCGCTTACTTCGGTGTGGAGTTCCTGGCTGTTCGGGCCGAGGTCGCTACCGAGGCTCTGGGCGTAACTTGCGTAAGTGTATGCGCGTCCTTTATGGTGCGTATAGACCCAAGGTTCAATGCGCGTGTATTCGAACATCCAACCAAGTGTCGTGGGGCCCAAGACGATGTTGTCGCGTGCAACGCCGAGAGTGGCTGCCCATTTGTTGCCCCACCAGCTATCGTCGAACATGCTCGTGAGCGATTTCATGTCGTCCCACATGAGTTCGCCGTAAAATTCCCAGTTCGGGATTGTCTTGACGCTCAAATCGAACGCAAGCGAGATATTGTCCTGGTCGCCTTGCAGATGCTCCTGGAAAACGAAAGGGATAAACGGGATGGCGTATGCCCATTCGAATTCGCGCTCGGTGCTGTCGCTGTCCGGATTCGGGTTAGAGCCTGCGGGTTCGATGGTGGAGCCGTAAAGTGCTGTTTCGGAAATGCCGAACGTGATATCCTTGGGGAGATTCAAGTTGAGGCGGTGGGCATGGAAATATTTGCCAAAGTTTTTCTTCTCGTAGATTTTTGCGGCGTATTGCGTATATTCTATCGGGCCAAGCGTGAACTGGTAGCCGAAATAGGGTGTCGGGGCGGCATCGGGGATGCGGCTGGAGCTGTCCTGCCACGGACGGTAGAAGTTCCGTTCGCCACGCAATATAACGTGGTTACGGCGTGCGGGCCCCCATTCCAAAAAATCAAAGCCGGCGAGGAGTTTTACGGGTTTTAGGTCGTAGCTTACGTTTGCGGCGAACAGGTCCCAGGTACGCTTGTTTTCGCTCTGCTTGTTGTAAGGGAGACCTTCGTCAGGATTGTAGTAGTTGAAGTTAATGTAGCGGTTTGTGTGGTCCGTGTTTATTTTTACGCGTGCGTCGAAGTGGAATGCGTCCGTGAATTTTCCGTTGGCAAAAAGCCTGACGGACATGGAATTGTCGTAATGTGTTTTCGCGTTCGTGAGGTTTGTTATCACAACGGAATCCAAAAGCTGAGCGCCAATGTTCAGCTCTTTTGAGTGGGCGGAATCCGAGAACGTGATGTGGTGTGGCATGTTCTCGACTACTGCCGAATGGGCGAGCGCAGTTCCAACGACAATGCTAAGGACAAATCGCGAGGTCGATTGCCGCGGTTGCATTACTTGACTTCCTTGTCTTTTTTCCAAACGCCGATGAGGCTCTTGTTCTTGCGGAAGGCGAGCCAGAGGGTGGGCCAGATGAGGATAAGGTCGCGGATGAGGCTTGTCCAGGCTTCCGCCTTGTCGTGGGCGTTTCCGTCGTCGAGTTCAAAGCAACCGCAGGTGATGCCGAGGTCGTTCCACAGCGCCCAGGCGAGCGCGATGATGAAGCTCACGAACATCCAGAAGATGGCGAAAGCGGATTCTTTTACGAACGGCGAGACAATCATCGCAAGTCCGAACCAGAATTCAAATTGCGGATAGACAAGCGCAAAGAAGTTGTTCACGAAGTCGATGTGCAGCGCCGAGAAGAACTGGTACTGCGCGACGAGCGTTGCGAACTGGTGCGGGTCCTGGATTTTGAAAATCGAGGCGAAAATGAACATGCCGCCGATACCGATACGGCAGAGCGTTTCGAGAGCGCGGATGGCAAAATCCCTTTGAATCTTGAGGGCGGGGAAGATGAGTGCACATGCGATGATGACAGCGCCCACGCCGACGTGGATGTTGTAGCGGTAAGCTTTCGGCCATTTGTCTAACAACCATTCATGGTCTGTGAACGTGAGGAACGTTTCAGGGAAACTGATTTCGGCAACGCCGACCGTGACAAAAAAAGTAGCGACGAGGAGAAGAACGCCCGAAATGATGGTCTTCTTGAGATTCTGCTTTTCAAAACAATCGATCATGGTCGCTCCTTACAGAATGTCTGCCGGTTTTTCGAGGATTTCTTGGGAGCCAATCCAATCGACAGACTTGGAGTCTTCGACGCGGATGTTGTTGATGATGGCAAGGACGATGCAGAAAGCCGCGATGCCGAGCAGGACAATCCAATTTAAGGATTTCAGATAGACGAGAGCGTTGTTTTTAAATTTTTCAAAGAATTCTTTCATGTTGTTCAATATACAAAAATGACGAACGTCATCCTGAACGAATGTGAATGATCCAGTCGATTATTTCGTCATCCTGAGGAGCGTAGGGACGAAGAATCCAGTGAAGTTTATGATATGAAAAAAGCCCTGCTAAAGCAGGGGCTTTGTATGGAAAAGGTGTTCCCGTCTAGCGTAAGAGCCGAGCGGTCGCTCAGTGAGCCATAAGCGACTCGTATTGCAATATAATTGCATAAACCGGCGCCTCAACAATAAAAACAAGTAAACTTGTTTCTGCTGTATTCGGCTTAGGTTTATTTAACGAGCCGTGTTGGCGAGAGCGAGGCGAGACGGAGCTTCTGTTTTGCGACAGAGCCGAGCGGTCTTTTAATGAATACCGTTGCCGTCGGCGATGTCGCAGGTCACGGGCTTGCCGTTCACTTCGAGAGCTGTTTCGCCGCAGAATACGGCACCACCCTTTGCTGTGAGGGCAATCTTTTCGAAGTCCTTGACCTTGAGTTCGCGCGGTTCGCTCGGGGCAACACCCTTGAAGAGGGCGCGGTCACCCGGCTTGGCATCTTCCGGGACGCTTACGAGTCTGCAAGTGTGGGCTTCGGCGTCGAGGTCGCCTGCAAAGAGCATGCCCTGGCTCATGATGCCACGGAGGGCGCTCGGCTTGAGGTTTGCGAACAAAAGAATCTTGCGATCCTGGAGTTCGTTTGCCTGATAGCTGTTCTTGAGGCCGCTGCAAATGGTGCGGAGTTCGCCTTCGCCGGCATCGACCTTGAGTACATACAAGCTGCTGGCGTCCGGATGGTCGGCGACTTCCTTGATCTGGACCACGCGCATATCCATTGCGGCAGGGACATCCGCTGCCATGAGCGGCTTGTTCTGCTTCTGCTTCGGCTGGGCTTCTTGTTTCTTGACTTCTTCTTCAATACGCGGGAAAAGCGGCTTGCCTTCGCCAAACTTTTCGCCACCCTTGAGAATGCCCCAAACGAGGTCGTTCTGGTCGGTGAACTTGCTGCCCATCATGGCAAGACCTTCTTCGCTCTTGCCCGGGATGACCGGCCAGAGGAGGCAAAGGCTCAAGCGCACGGCTTCGGCAGAAACGAAGAGCACTGTTGCGAGTTCGTCGCGGTTTGCCGGATCCTTGGCGAGCTTCCACGGAGCCTTGACTTCGAGGTAGCGGTTGATGCTGCGGACAAGCGTCATGATTTCTTCGACGACTTGCGAGAGCTTGACCTGCGGAACCCATTCCATCACGTTCGTGCGGACGCGGTTTGCGATGGCGATGACTTCGTTGGCGGCATCGTCGAGTGCAGCCGGAGCCGGAAGCTTGCCTTCGAAGTTCGTGAGCACCAAACGGTGTACGCGGTTGAGGACGTTACCGAGGTCGTTGGCAAGGTCGCTGTTGATGCGGCGGACAAAGCCGTCATGCGTGAAGTTCGCATCCTGACCGACGACCATTTCGCGGGCGAGGAAGTAACGGAACGCGTCGATGCCGTACTTTTCCATGTAGTCCATCGGATTCACCACGTTGCCTGCGGACTTGCTCATCTTTTCGCCGCCGTTCACGAGCCACCAGCCGTGGGCGAGGATGTGCTGCGGAAGCGGAATGTCGAGGGCCATGAGCATGGTCGGCCAATAGACGCTGTGGGTCGTCAGAATGTCTTTGCCGATGAGGTGGTAAGTGGCGGGCCAAATCGGTGTGCCGTCGGCATAAGTCTTGTGGAAGGCGGTCGAGGCGCTTACGTAGTTCAGCAGAGCGTCGAACCACACGTAGGTCACGTAATCCGGGTCGAACGGCAGCGGAATGCCCCAGCTGAGGCGGATCTTCGGGCGGCTGATGCAAAGGTCGTTCAGCGGTTGGCGCAAGAACCCGCGGATTTCATTCCAGCGGTAGTCTGGCACAATCCAGTCCTTGTGGCTTTCCAAGAAGTCTATCAACTTCTGCTGGTAAGAACCCATCTTGAAGAAGTAGTTCTTTTCCTTGAGCCATTCCACCGGGCGGTGGCTGATGGGGTCGCACTTGTTTTCGTCGAGTTCGTCTTCGCTGAAGAATCGTTCTTCGCCGACGGAGTACCAGCCTTCGTATTCCTTCGAGTAAATTTCGCCCTTGTCCCAGAGTTTCTGCAAGCATTCCTGCACGTAAGCCTTGTGTTCCGGCATCGTGGTGCGGATGAAGAAATCATTGCTGATGTTCATCTTCTTCCAGAGGTCTTCGAAGCGGTGGTAGTATTCATCCACGTGTTCCTGCGGAGTCACGCCACGCTTTGCGGCGGCGCGCTGCACCTTCTGGCCGTGTTCGTCCGTGCCGGTCAAGAAGAATGTCTGGTAGCCGATAATCTTGTGGAAGCGGGTCAGGATATCTGCGAGAACAGTCGTGTAGGAATGCCCGATATGCGGGGCATCATTCACATAGTAAATAGGTGTTGTAACGTAAAAATTTTTCATGGCCACAAATTTAGTAAAAGTGTGCAAGGCGAGTAATGCGCGAATGCTTGCTTTCGCATATTTGAGCCGTAGCCACGGACGCCTATACGAAACTTGCCACTTTAGTGGCTTAGTTGAGTTATCCTCTTTGGGGAAAAGGCGTCAAAAGTACCACTTAGGGAGTTTTCTTTCTTTTTCCAAAAGTGATTTTTTGAACATATTTGTTTTATCTGTTTTCTTAGCGACATTCCAATTGCTGATATCTCCGTTGAATTGAGAATTTTTAAACATTCTGGCCATGTCCTGGACTTTGGAAACGTTCCAATTGCTAATGTCTCCGTTGAATTTTGATTCTGAAAACATGAAGTGCATGTCAAGAACATGCGACACATCCCATTTGCTGATATCGCCGTTGAATGTGCTTTTCTCAAATAAACGACTCATGTCGGTTACTTGAGAAACGTCGATATCATTCAGATCGCATTTGTTGCCGTTTGTCTTGATACGGTTTTTGATGATATTTATCAAATTCTTTTTGTCTTTTGCGATCGTAATGGTTTGGCCCGAGGCTGTCTTTTTCGTTGTCATTTTAAATCCTTCTTTCATAATGAAATATATCATTTTTCGTCCTGTTTCCCGTCAACAAACTTGACATGAGAATGTTGTTTTTATACATATACGAGAAAATGAAAGGAGCTTTTATGGAATTTATTGAACTTGCCAAAAATCGTTACAGTTGCCGTGCCTTTGCGGACAAGGCGGTAGAATCCGAAAAACTTGCTTTAGTACTTGAAGCGGGTCGTCTTTCCCCGA
>Ga0247609_10003067_pt1 | contig 17135 bp, 15 predicted proteins | sample 172DNAGHGlowgp2_FD_193487 | JGI IMG/M metagenome (GOLD analysis project Ga0247609, IMG submission 193487) | Sheep rumen microbial communities from Palmerston North, Manawatu-Wanganui, New Zealand - 1728 DNA GHGlow gp2 | ecosystem: Host-associated > Mammals > Digestive system > Stomach > Rumen ...
TTGCCAGGAAGTTTAGGAAGATCTTTATAAGTCTCAAGCATAGCATCTTCAATCTCACGATCAAAACCTTGACTTGCACGCATAGCTTTCAAGAAATCAAGTGGCAATAGCATTGATCCTTTAAGTTCCTTTAGACCTTTCACAATTGTTGGGCGAGGAACACCCACATTTTGCATATTACGAATATTCATTAGCATAGCCTTTCCGCCAATTTTTCCTTCTTCAATAAGCTTAGTCCATACTGCTGCCTTCTCTTCATTAGTGTGTGCTAATGAAAGCAATACTTCCCATGTATCAGGTGTCTCAAGAGTACGGTCAGCAATTTTCTTAAAAAGAATTTCTTCAAGTTGATTAGCTGGCTTTGGCCGTACCATAAACATTACATCTCGCAATTTAATTTCAGCATCACGATCATACTTAGCAAAATGATATTCTCTAAAGTTATGAAACGCTTCAGCAAGACCTTTCTTAGCAGCATTGCAAATTGGGCATTTACCATCAATCCAATAAAGAGCCATAAAGTCAGTAAGCATATCTGCACGAGTAATAATCTTAGGAAGTACATCTTTTACATAATGACGTGTTTCATCATACTTACACATCTCCACCGCAAGGAATAACGGAGTATGACGTAGCTTTTGTTTTACACGTGCTTCAATTGTAAGATCTGCTACATCCTTTGGATCACAAAGTGGAATAAGTCTTTGAATCTCAGCAGTTATTGATTTGCCATCCATGTACGCAATATTTTCCCAAAGCAAGTTAGCAAGAACTGCTCTACGAAGTAAAGCGATATTAGATTGAGCTGCAGCCATATTAGTCATATGACCTGCGATTTCACCAACAGTTACTTGATTAGCCTTAAGTGTAGTAGGCTTTCTTGTGGAATTAAGTTTACTCATAATTTCTGTCTCCTATATATTTTTATGTTTATTTATTGATTGTAATTCTTTAACAAAATTATCTAAATGTAATACATTTCCATTAAGACGTTTATTAAGACGTTCAATAGCACCAAAAAATCTGATTCTCCAGGCTTTATCCCATAAAATTCTGTGTAATTTATATTCATATTTATTTTGATTACAGTAATAATATAGTATAGTCTTTTAAAATTTCAAAAAAAAATAAAGGAAAATTCTTAAGAATTTTCCTTTTTAATTTTTTTCAATAGTTCTCTCTCCGTAGATCGTATATATTTAGGTAATTTTGGTGTTACAATAAATATATATTTTCCATGATTTATTCCTTCATTATTTAATACAATTTGTGTACCTTCTTCTGAATATGAAGGAATTTTTATCTTTACTTTCTTATGAGAAGGTAATTCTCTTTCAAGTTCTGTTCCAAGAATACAATCATAATAATTAACATCAATACGTTCATAAACAATTCCATTAATAATACGATACTTATTATTATCAATATTATAATAAGGTATTGCTACTAAATCTCCATTTATTGTGTTTTCCTTACCTTCACAACCTGCTCCATTAATTATAATATATTCTCCTTCTTCTACACCTGATCTAAATTTAACCCATGATTTCTTTTTTCCTTTTATTATTCCTGTACCATGACAATTGTGACATTTATTTTTTATTGTTTGTCCAGTACCCCCACAATATTGACATGGGTGGGATTGCTGAATAATACCGAAATTAGTTCTTTTTACATCAGTGATCATTCCTGTACCATGACAACGTGAACAAGTTTCAATTCCTGTACCACCAGTTCCATTGCATTCTTTACATTTCATTTCACAATCATATTCAACTTCATGTTCATATCCATTAAATATGTCATATATTGTCAATGGTATTTGTAATTTAATAGTACCTGCTTTACGAGGTGCATTATTTGAAGATCTTCCAAAATGACTATCACCAAAGAAATCACCAAACATATCACCAAATCCTGACATATGTTTAAAAATATCTTCAAAACTAAATCCTGCATCATTAGGATTCATTCCATCAATAGTTCCATACATATCATATTGTTGTTTCTTTGATGAATCTGAAAGAACAGCATATGCACCTGAAATTTCTTTAAATTTTTCTTCAGCTTCTTTATTGCCAGGATTTCTATCAGGATGATATCTTAATGCTAATTTTTTGTAGGCTTTTTTAATTTCATCTTCAGAAGCATTTCTATTAATACCTAATATTTCGTATAAATCTTTATTCATGACTTATTATGTTTTCTATTAATTCTGTTTCATTACGTGTTTCTTCACTTGTTGTATTAATTGCATCAGTTATATTATTAGATTCATTAACACCATCAATTAATTTATTGATACGTTTTTTCAAATCTTTAATATTTTGATCACTTGAATTAATTGTATTATCATTATTTTTATCATCTTCACTATTAATTCTATTTAAAGCATATTTAATTAAATCAATAGCATAATTCAAATCATTTTCATATCCTTTTGAGCTTTCCCATGCCCAATCATTACCCATACGTTCAGACCATGGCCAATATTCTTTAGATCTAATATTATCTCCAAATGCCTTAAATATTGTAGATATTGCAGCCATTCCAAATCTATCTGGTTTTATAGTAACATTATCAAAATCAATCATAATAATAAAATTTTATTTTTTAAAAAATGGCTGATTAGAGTAACTAGAATTTCTAACCAGCCAATTAACAGAGCCTTACCAACTCAACAAGGCCAAAAATATATATTAACTAATATTTACTATTCTTGGATTTTCAATTTCATCAGGATATTTATTTCTTTTAGGTAATGTAATTATCAATACACCATTATTTGTTTTTGCACTGATTTTATCTTCAATTACATTATCTGGAATATTCCATGATTCTGAATAAGAAGCTTTACTCCATTGTTTAACATGATATTTATCATTATCTTTGTTATCATCATTTGTTTCTGATTTCATTACTACATAAATAATATGATTTTTTATAGTAATCTCAGTATCATCTTTATTAAATCCAGGATTAGCAATTTCTATTTCAAATGCTTCATCAGTTTCTTTAATATTTACTTTTGGAGAATTTGTTATAGGGCTAAAATCATCAAACCATAAATTAGAAAAATCAAACTGTTTAAAAAAATCTAATGCATTCTTCATAAATTTTACCTCCAATTTTTTATATATTATTTTGTTTCTGTAAATGGTGTACCTGCTTGGAATGGATTTCCACTAAATGGATTTCCTGCATCTCCACTTTGTCCACCATTGAACATTTGGCTAAACATATTAGGATCTACTTGAGGGTTTCCATTTTGATCCTTAGGTGCATTTTCTTGATAAATTTTTGTAATGATTGGTTGGAATACTTTTTTAAGTTCATCCTTCTTTTCAAACATCTTTGTATCATCTTTAGAATCAATAGCTTCTTTAGCTTCTTTCACAAGATCCTCAAGTTGTTTCTTTTCATCATCAGTAAACTTATCTTTAAGATTATCATCTGTTAATGATTTCTCTACAGAATAAATATATCCTTCAGCAGCATTCTTCTTATCCATTTCTGCTTTCTTCTTATCGTCTTCTGCTTTATGCTCTTCTGCTTCTTTCTTAATTCTATCAATTTCTTCTTGTGATAGTGCATTAGAATCAGAAATAGTAATATGTTGTTCTTTTTGTGTGCCAAGATCCTTAGCAGAAACTGTTAATGTTCCATTTGCGTCAATATCAAATGTTACTTCAATTTGAGGAATTCCACGAGGTGCTGGAGCAATACCATCCAAATTAAACAATCCAATTTGTTTATTATCCCTACTCATTGGTCGTTCACCTTGAAGTACAACAATAGATACTGCAGGTTGATTATCAACAGCTGTAGTAAATACTTGTGATTTCTTACATGGAATTGTTGTATTAGCATCAATAAGCTTGCCAAACATATTTCCATTTACTTCAATACCTAATGAAATAGGAGTAACATCAAGAAGCAATGTATCAGTTTCTTCAGGATTTACAATAGCTTTAGCTTGTATTGCAGCTCCTAATGCTACAGCTTCATCAAAATTAGATTGCTTATTTAATTTGTCACCAAATGTATTCTTAAGAGCTTCTTGAACTTGTGGCATACGAGATGATCCACCTACAAGAAGAATATCAGTAATATCTGATGAAGTCTTTCCTGCTTTTTGTAATGCTCGCTTAGCAATCTCAATTACTTTATCAGTATACTTTTTTGTAAGACTTTCAAATTTAGCACGAGTCAAAGTCATAATTAACATTTGCGGAACACCATCTTGAACAGTAATATATGGAAGATTAATTTCTGTTTGTGTTGCAGTTGACAATTCACATTTAGCTTTTTCAGCAGCTTCTACTAATCTTGCATAAGCCATTCTATCTTTACGAAGATCAACACCTGAATGATCCTTCATAAATTCCTCAGCCATCCAATCTACAATCTCATTATCATAATTTTGTCCACCAAGGAATACATCACCATCAGATGCCAATACTTCCACCATTCCTTGTGATACTTCACAGATTGATACGTCTTCAGTACCACAGCCAAGGTCATTTACAAGTACAAGTCGTTCCTTATCTTCTTTATCCATTCCTGCTGCAAGAATAGCTGCAGTAGGCTCATTAATAATTCTATGTACATTCAAACCTGCAAGTTCACCAGCAAGTTTAGTAGCTTTACGTTGTACATCATTAAACCATGCAGGAACAGTAATTACGCAGTCCTTTACATCTTCTCCATAATAATCAGAAGCCACTTTCGCAAGATCTGCAAGAATATATGATGAGATTTCTTCAGCAGAATAATCTTTACCTTCAATTCTTACATAAGGCTTGTTGTTTTTATTAACTACCTCATATGTAATCATCGTTAGCATTTTTTGAACATCAGCATCATTCCATTCAGCACCCATAAAACGCTTAATAAAAGATACAGTATTTTTTGGATTCATAACCATACCACGTTTAGCAGTAGATCCAACTTTACGTTCAAAATTTCCGTCTTTATTTGTACCTATAAAAACTACAGATGGTGTGGTACGATTACCTTCTGCATTTGCAATAACTTTTGCTTGGCCACTTTCAATAATAGCCACACACGAATTTCCGGTACCTAAATCGATACCAAATACTTTGTTGCTCATAATTTAATTTTTATGTTATATATTTATAGTTGCTCAAGATAGATAAACTATCTTGTAATTTATAATAAATACTTTTATTAATTTATAAATAGATTAGTTAATAATTTTTTTCAAATTTATTTTCATAAATAATCATTTTCATCAACTTTTGCTGATGACGCATCACTTGTGATATTAAATTTAGTTGGTTTATCATATCTACATATACCTATATCTTTTATTGCTACATATTTATTACAATTTATAAATGAATATGCAACATCAATAATAAAAAAATATTTAGAGCACAATATATTTAAAAAATCATTAATACCTTTTTTAGATAATGCATAACAGGCACCTGAATAAACTTGTATCAAATCACTTTTTATAAAATATTCGTTATATAAATTATTTGTAATATAGTTTTCATCATTATATTTTTGTTGTCCAAATCCTTTATGTAATAAACATATATCATAATCTTTTGGCATATTATCTAAAACATTTATTATAAATTGTTTATCTTTATGAAAATATAAATCATTTTCAGTAATTAATATATGATCATATCCCATAAGTTTAGCATGATTTAAACAAAATATATGATTAATTGTACAATCAATAATATAATCATTAAATTTTCTATGTTTAGACATTAATGAACCTTCATAAAATTTTGCATTAATATATTCATTAGTATACCCAACATGTTTATATAATAACTTATTTGGTATATCGTAATCTTTAAACATTTGTTTTATTCTTGGCCATCTATCATTTTCATCTTTATAACTATTAACATTATAAATTTTATCAAAATATTTATCCCATTTAATTTTCATATATTTCATATCTTATATTTTAATAATCGCGGTATATTGCATCCAATAAAATTGCCTAAGACAATAGTCCAATATCTTCCAAAAAACATATTTTTCATTTCATCAGATACAACCATAGTATAAAATGCATCTGCTATACTATGATAAAATCCAAGAAGAATAAATAATGGAATTCCAAACAATATCAATAGCCAATTCTTATCACGGCCACCTTGAACTATTAATGTCATAATCAACCCACACCCAATTGCATTCAATAAGCATTGTAAATAACTTGTGTCTAATCTTGATTGTATGATTGAACTACCATCTATTCCTTTTATATTCATATAGCTTAATAATATGCATCCAAGAATATTACCAAACAAGATAAGAAGCATCTTTTCATATTCTGAAGCTTTCTTTAAATCAATAAATCCTGCTGTGCCTGTATATAATGGCAATTTGAAATGCACTACTGTAAGTAATCCAAATGCAAACATACATGCACCAATTACTCCTTCTAATTTAATGAATATAGCACCTCCTAAACCAATGCATATTCCAGCTAATATGCTTCTAATAAATATTGTAAAATTATCATTCATAATTTATTAATAATTTCTGTAATTCTATTTTTAAATTTTTCTTTTACTTCATTTATTTCATCAACCGTATTTTCTTTTGAAATTATCTTAATAGTATAATTATGATTAAATGTATTTAACAATTTATGTAAAGAAATTTTATTTATGCTTATATTATTTTCTTCATTATCATATAACCAATTATTATAAGATACAGTTGATACTAATATACAAGGGTCGCCATTATCTGCATGATATGACAAAAATTCTTTTAAATGATATGTCTCAATATTTATTTTTTTAGGAAGAATGAAATCAATTGGGGTTGTTGTAATAAATTCATCATTAGTTAATTCTCCTATTGGAATATTAATATCAGAATCAATATATTTATAGAGTTCAATATACATATTATTTAAATCTTCTTTATATATATTGTTTAATTCATCTAAATTAATATATGGCATTTCATTTAATGGTTGAATATTATGTAAATGTCCAATAATTAGATTTCCTAATTTATTTATATTAATGCAATACATATATTTAGAATTAGCATCATATAATTCATCATATAATTTTTTATCATAATAAGTTACAAACATTATAAATTGTTGATGATCATTATATTTGTCATATATGTAAAATTTAATGTTATCAGGAACAACGATAGAAATTTTTTCTTCGCCTCCATAAGTCATTCTATTAAAGTTATATGTTTTCATAATTTAATTCTTTACATAATTTTGCAGGTATTGAATTATAAATAAATATTGCTTCTTTTTCTTTCATTGCAGTATCTTTATAAACAGGAAAATTTGTATGATATAAATCAACTTTTATTATTCCTATATCTTTTAAAGATAGCTTATTATCTCCAAATAGTTTATGAATAAAATTCAATAATTCATTATTATTATCATTAATATCTTGTTTTTTATCGCTTGCCCATAAATATATTCTTTCAGGAAAATTTCTATATGTGCCTCTTTTTAATCGTAAACCATTTTTCAATATACTTTCTACATTTTTCTTATAAGTAAAATGGTATGCCTGTCTATGACATTTATCAAAATATTCTGATGCATCTTCTGAATATATAGGTTCTATATATAATGCATATTTTTTATCTACAAATTTCCAATTGCTATATTGATAATTAAAAAATCTAAGTATATTGAAAAACTTTTCGACTTCTTCAGTATTTTTAGAAACATTTTTTACTGATAATAAAGGATTATCAAAATCCATTGTTTCTAAATTATATTTAGGTTTTTGGTTCTTTAATATTATATAAAATGACTTTATTTTATCTGAACCATTATGGTCTTTAAATTCTTCAATATAATTTCCATATTCTTTTAATAATTGATTTTGTAATTTTTTATAATCGTGTGTTTTAAGATTTTCAGCTATATAATTAAATCCTAATTTATATAAAATATTATTTTCATATAATTCAATATATTCATTAGGTATTTCATCAAAAAAATCTTTTAATTGTTCATATATATATTCATTAGTAATTTTATATTGTGGCTGCCATTTATCAGCATTTAAATATTCTTTTATAGTTTTCATATAAATTAAATATATTTTTTATCTGTCTCATTAAATATAGGTTTAACATTCTTTATGTTCACCATTTGACAAAATTGACCAAATGTGTTATATAAAGATACTTTCGGTAAAAATTGATTAACAATTAAGCAATAATAAATCTTACCTTTATGTTTTACCATTTTGAACTCATTACCATTTTCATCTTGAAATGATATAGAATTTTCATTTGGTAATGTTTTTAATATTCTTGTTGATTCTTTAATATAATGAGATGGCAATAATGAAAGCATTGCGGTATGTTCATCTATACTCTTATTAGCTATAGCTCGTGCTTTATATTTTTTACCATTATGCTCCCATTCTTCATCAGTCTCATTAAATTGTTTATTAACTATCATACAAGCATTTTGATATGTCAATACTGTATAATCATCATTATTTATTTCAAAAACACGTCTATCTTCACCATTTTGCCATGGTGACATTTGTAATAAATATTCATCCATTACTTTATAAACTAATCCAGTATTTTGATTTTGTATATATTTATCTTCATTCATATGTTATAAGATATAAAATAGTTAATATATAATAAATATAGAAAATTGAATAAAAAAATACCATAACTTATGTTATGGTATTCTTTAAAAATATATAAATGTTAACATAATTTAACTATTATTTATCTGTGATTGCAATTGTGTAATTATTGCTTCTAAATCATTTATTCGTCTATTTAAATAATTTATTGAGCCTGCAGATACTTCCTCATTATCTATAATTGCTTTTTCTAATTTACCAAATGCTTCTTCATATGTATCTCCTTCTGCCAATAATAAATCATCATTTAAATCGGTTGATGTTTCATAACTAGATGATAATTCTGTTTGTATAGTTAAAGAATCTGGACCAAGGTTAATAGTATTACCATTTATATAATAAGCTGCATGCAATACTGATGGGCTTATTCTATATCCTGTAGTAACTGTGGCACCAACTAATTGTTCAGTAGTTACAGCAGTATATGTAGTATTTGAATTATAATCAAGAGTCATACATACCCAATTAGTACCATCATAGCCAAATAAATATGTTTGATTAGCTCTAAGTTCTCCTGCATTTTGTAAACTTGAAGGCGATGAGTTTGTATATATTTTTTTAATTGGTTTAGCACCAGTTCCATTTACATCTAGTGTCAAATTAGCAATTGCTCCAGTGTTTGTCTCACTAAATGTCACAAATATTAATGCACCCTGAACTAAATCTGTTGATATAAATTCTGAACAAGTAACAACCTTTGCTGCAGTTGCTCCAGCTGTTGAACAAGTACCTGCAAATATTTTTGCATTACCAGATTCACGTTTTGTATAATAATTATTTGGATTAAAAATGCTTGTTAATGGTATTTCTATTGGTGATTGACCTGCATCAGTATTAAATGATATAATTAAACAATCTGTATTTGCATTTGTACCTGTTGTAGGAGTATCTATAACAACTGAACTTACCATACCATCTTTAATAAAATCAGTTGTATCAATTTGTGCTAATGTTACATTATTATTCTTAAAATAAATTTTCTTATCATTGCTAACATATGATACATTATTTATATATGTTGCTAATTGTTCATAATTTAATTCTACCTTTTGTGACAAATCATTTATAGATGCTGCAAGTGTTTCCTCATCGTCGATAATAGCTTTTTCTAATTTACCAAATGCTTCATTAAATGTATCTCCACCTTCTAATGCTAAATTATTATTTCTTTCTGTTGACATTACATAATTATTAGGTAATTTCAAAACTATATTACCTGTCATACCATTAACAGATTTAACTGGAATACTTGGTATATGTATGCTATCAACTTTATTATCTAATTTATTAATTTTATCATCTAAATCTGTTACTGCTAAAGTAATTACTTTTTCATTATCTATAATATTTTTTTCCAATTTACTAAATGCCTGTTCATATGTATCTCCACCTTCTAATAATAAGTCATCATTTGATTCATCTGACATTTGATAAAAACTAGATAATCTATCTATATATTCCCAGTTAACATTTGAAAAATCAGTTGTACTACCAGTAATTGTTCTAATCATTATTGTACCAGCGTTTATTAACGTTTGGGCTATATATGCCATTCCAGATGATTCACCTTGATCAACAAATAATATACTATAGCTTTCTGTAGATGATGTCTCTTCCTTAACTTTATATAAACCAGGAGTAACAATAGAATCAATATTATTATAATTTACAATATCATCAAATGAAACAATATTATTTGGCATTTCATTTATTGCACTATTTAAATTGTTTAATGCGTGTGCTATAACTTCTTCATTATCTAATCTTGCTTTTTCTAATTTTCCAAATGCTTCATCATATGTATCACCAGCTCCTAATAATAAATCACTATTTGAATCTGAAGATGTTTCATAATTTGAAGATAACTCCATATCAATAGAAACAGCACCTGTCATTCCATTTACTGATGTAACAGGAATAGTAGGTATATGTATATTATCAACTTTATCATCTAATTCAATAATTCTACTATCTAAATCTGTTAATGCATTTGTAATAATTTCTTCATTATCTACAATGGATTTTTCTAATTTTCCAAATGCTTCTTCATAGGTATCTCCACCTTCTAAAAATAAATCATCATTTTCATCAGTAGACATTTCATAAGTATTTGATAATTCAGTAATTGGTACATCAATAGAAGTGGCACCTATTGTAATAGTATTGTCATTTATATTATAAGCTTGATTTAATATTTGGGCTGATAATAGACGGGCTGCTGTCGCGGCTCCAGCTTGTAATTCATTAAGTGCCATTGCTGAATATGTTGTATCAGTAAATTGTGCATTAGCTGGAATATATTGCATTCCTTGTGCCCATAATGAACCATCTTCTCCAAACACTATAGATGTCTTATTTGATGTTGCTTGTGTTTCAGTACTTTTATCAGTATATATAAATTTTACATTTCCTGTTGATCCATTCATTTTATAAAAATTAATAATATTTCTAATTAAAAATAATTTTTTATAAACAAAAAAGGATATTGTTTAGCAATATCCTTTTTCTTGTGGAGTCAGACGGATTCGAACCGTCGTCTTACTAACCATATTAAAATGAAACTTTATTACATGCTTCTTGAGAATTTCTATTCACAATATCATATTTTAATTCTTAAACATATGTAAAAATAGTTTTTCTAAATCAGTAGAAAATCATAGACTGTTTTTATAGGGCTTCTGTTCCTAAGACTCAAATTAGTTCCTATTGCTTGGGCTATAGCTTATATTTATAACTTATGAAAAAAATAGTATCCCTGAGGGATTAAGCAGCCATACGATATTCAAATTCATCGCCATTTATTGTTGTTGCTAAATTAAGGATTCAGCTATCCTACATGATTTCATTAACACAATTAATAATCAAATACCAAAAAATGACCCCTTTTATACTTTTAATAATATTTTATCTATTTCTATTTCTAATCCTTCTATTGATAATGCTTTTAATTCTTCTATTGGAAATTCTTCAGTATATTCAGCATTTTTTATTTCCTCCAATAATTTGCGTAATTCGATTTCTCTTCTAAAATTATCTAAATTTATCTTATCTTCCTTTGTCATATTTTTAAATCTTTTACTTTTATAAAATTACCTTCATTATCAATACACCATGCTTGTCTTGAATCTAGCATTGCAATATTTTTACCGCTTGGTTTAATAACTGCAGCATCAACATCTCCACCGCCTATTAATGTATGACCAAATACTTGAAATATTCCTTCTATTTCTGCATTAGAATAATTCCATTCATTTAAATCTGCCCATATACAACTACCGCAATCATATTCACCACCACGTTCATAACTTGCCATCCATAAATTAGATTGTCCTTGAAAATTATTCAATAATTGATTTAATTGATCTGCAGTTGGAATCATATTAGCAAGTAATTGACAAAATGGCAATCGTTCATCAGGCAATTTTTTTACTTTATTTCCGTGTCTATCAATTCTATATTCTTTATTATTATCAATACCAATTTTGCCCATTAATTGTAAATGCTTTAACCAAAATGAAGTAACTCCTGCATGTGTATATAAGTATGTTATACCATTAATAATATTTTCAAAAGCAACATTAAACATATTCATATGATCTTCAAACATTGCTTTAATATCGTTATAATGTTTATAATCAACACGTGACTTATATGGAGCATTATAAAAATAATGCATATCATGATTTCCAATTAACAAATGAATACGCTCATCATTTTTGGCAGTCATTAAAATATCTTCAAAATTTATAATTGCATCTTCTCGTGATATATATTCAAAATCATAAGGATCTACATAATCACCTAAAAATACAATATGTAAATTTTCATATTCATTTTTAGGAAATAATTTTATAGCATCTTTCCAAAATGTTCTTCCATGTATATCTGGTATTACCAATGTATTGATTGTATTCATATAAACTATTTAAATGAAATTAATTTATTTTTATATAATAATATGATCCTTATTTAATATAGATATGAATGCAAGAAATATACAAATAAATGCTAAAAAAATATCTGAATTGGAAGATCTTTCTATAATGGAAAAAATTATCAATTCATATATAGTTGTTAGCTATACTGAAAATGGTGCAAAAGAAAACTATAAAATAAAATTACAATATTTGATTGATCAATTTGTAAATTTAAAAGAATATGCTTTAAATATTATTACAAATGGTGCAAAATTAACCAATCAAATAAATGGGTCATATCGTAAAGATGATATTATATCATTAACATTTATTCCATTATCATCTGATTATCAATTAACTGATGATTCATATTTTACAACTAATTGTGTAGTTGAAAATGCAAGTATGTTAGATGGTAAATTAAATTTAAATATTAAAGTAACAGGTGTAGGAAATCCTATTATTTGCATAAGTGCAGAATCATTAATTACATATATGCTTAATTATTCTGGTTTAACAAATATGCAAGTAGAATTACCAAAATCATCATTTAAAAAGAATGAAATATTTGAACTTACATTAACTGCAGATAAGGGATATAAATTACCTGAATCTATAAATGATTTTATATTAACAGGTGGTCAATTGATGGATTATAATAAATTAACAGGAAAATTAAAAATAAAAGTTAATGAAAATATGGTTCTTTCAGGTAATGCTATTGAATTACCAAAATTTAACGTAAATGTAAATATTGAAAATGCTTCATATATAATTAATTCATCTTCATCAATATTTTATAAAGATGATATATTTACTATAACAATAAATCCAATAAAAGGGTATTATGTTCCACAACAATTAAATGTTACTAATGGCACAATTATTTCATATGATAATAATATAGTAACAATTAAAATTAATGGCACAGGTGATGTAAATGTTAATGGCGCAGCAAATTATAAAGAAATACCTTTATCAATTGAATGTTCAAATTTAACATATGAATTAATACAAGATCAATTAACATATCATATTAATGATGTTATAAAAATAATAATGACACCTGATGATGGTTATGTAAGTCCAAATATAGATAATATCATATCACGTGGTTGTGAAATTATTTCATATGAAAATAATGAATTATTTATTAAGATAATTGATGATAACAATGTATATATAAAACTTAATGCAGAAATACCATATAAAGAAAATTTATATTACTTTGGTATGACATATTCTGGAGAGGGATACTTTAAAGAAAAAATAATTACTGCATCAACTGGAGAAACATTACATATATTTGATAATGAAGATACTTTAATAAATATTAATTCTCCATATATTAGTTCATCAATTAATTCATCACCCATACCATATAATGATTTTAATATAACAAATAATTATACAAATGTGGCACATATTGAAAAATACACATTTATAGCATTAGTAATACCTAAGAAATATGTATTAAAAAATGGAAATGGATATTTATTCTTAGATGATGACAATAATAAATATAAAATTCAACAATTTGGTAGAGACATCTCTAATTTTGAACAATTGAAATGGATTTATGAGGATGATATAATTGATTGGGAAGTAGAATTCTATATAGATAACATACCGCATTACTTATTATATTTCAAAGATGAGGATACTGCAGGTGAATATAAATTTATAAAAATATCATAAGTTAAACTAAATAAACATGGCTAAGAAATCATATAAATTAAATGATAATGATGTAAATTTTTATGTAAAACCAGAAATTACATTTTCTATAGGAAATAAAGTAATATATTCTGATTATGTTGTTAATGAAAGTGGAGATATTACATGGCATAAACCTGTAATTAATGCTATAGATATTGATTGGCAAAATGCTGTAACTGATGAAATTACTGATGCTATTAATACATCAGGAAAATTAATAAGTATTATTTCAGATAATAAAAAATCAATAAGATTAACAAATGAAGCTATTGATAGTATTATAGAACAAATTACAGCCATAGAAAATGCTTTAGATATAATAAATGATTTATTTGTAAATATTGAGGATTTACTTGCATTATCTGAATTAAGAGAATCATTACAATCATTATCAACTGAAATTAATAATATTAAAAATGGACATGCATCAGATATAAGAAACATACAAAATTCAATTACATCGATAAATAATAGAATAAATAATTTATCTATTCCAAGATATGTAAATGATTTAGAAGATGGTGCAGATGTATTGCGACAATCACAATTTGAAAATATTAAAGATCAATTAAAAGGTGATCCTGGTGAATCTGCTTATGATATTGCAAAAAGAATAGCCCAACAAAATGATACACCATTTCCATACGCTAATGAAAGAGAATGGATAGAATCATTAAAAGGTAAAGATGGTGAATCTGCTTATGATATTGCTAAAAGAACTGCACAGACACTTGATAGAGAATTTCCATACGAAAATGAAGTAGAATGGATGACTACTATTATTAATGGTAATGAAACAAAATCATATACAGATCAAAAAATAAATGAATTAAGAACTGAGATTGATAGTAATAAATTAATAGCAGGCAATGGAATAAATATTGAAAATAATGTTATAAGTGCAGGTGCAAATACATGGATAAAAATATAATAAATATATATGAACACAAGAAATATTAATGATATAAATACTCTTATTAATGATGTGACACAATATAAAGGAGAAATATTTGTTAATATTAGTAATAGTGAAACATTTGATAGTGTAAAAAGTTTTTTAGATTCTAATAATCTTATAGCTTTTATACCATCGGATAATACTATATATGCACAACAACATAAATATATAGGGCTTACTGATGAACAAATTGCTTCTTTCTCCGCATTTGCTTCAAATATAACTGAATTACAAAACAAGTTACATATCGTAGATTCCGAAAACCCTACTGACCACGATAACCAATCAATTATTGGAACATTAACTTATGGAGAAGGAAATGATAAAATATCTGCATCTAATATAACACAATTTGTAATTAGTGTATTAGAACGTATAGAGGCTGGCGATTCTGCTATAGCAACAGATCTTGCTGCAATTAACGAAAAATTAGCGGGAATTAATGGAACAGTAAAAGATTATGTAGATAATAGTATTTCTGATTTAGCTAATCTAATTGCTTCAGTTAATGCTATGGTCGCAAGAGGTGATTATGCTACACGTGTAACTGTTGAAAATAATGACCCATTTATTGAAGTTGAATTAACTGCTACTTCAGAAGTAAATGATGGTGTTACTTCAATGGTTCCTCCTTATACTTATAAGGTAAAATCAAAAAATACCATTGCATCTAAAACTGACTTACAACAATTAGAAGCTACTTTACAAAGTAAAATAGCTGAAGAAGTTGGAAAAATTTTAGGTGAAGGAAATATTGATGAAACACTTGATACTATTAAAGAAATTTCTGATTGGATATTAAATCATCCTGATGCTACACAAATCATAAACGATATTGATCTTCTTAAAGAAAAAGTTAATGAAATCTTAGGTGAGATTACTGAAGAAGTAGAAGATCCTGATACACACGGAACAGTAATACGACCTAAGAAATTTAACACAGGTCCATTAAGCGGACAAAATTATGCCCAATCTATTGAAGAAATGAATTTATTATTAAATAACACGATTAATTCAATTAAAACTGAAATGGATAATAAATTAACTTGGCTAATCATATAATAATATAAAAAAATTACAAAAATATAAAAAAATACTTATAAACAATGAAACTAAAATTTATACTTTTAAATTCTGGAAATGCTACTATTACAGGTGCATCACAAGTTACTGCTGAAGTTGTAAATACCGCCATTAGTGGTAGATATGATACAACTACAGAAATGCCTATTGTATATATTGAAGATATTCAAAAGATTTATGTTGATGGTGTATTTTATGGAACAAGTGCATCAGACATAACTGATTTAAATAATGCTATAGCAGCTAATGCTACTGCAATTGCAAATAATGCTTCTGCAATTGCTGATAATGCTTCTGCAATTGCTGCTAATGTTACCGCAATTGCTGATAATGCTTCAGCTATCGCAACAAATGCTACTGCTATAAATACTATCAATACAACTATTGGTACATCTGCTGATACTGCTGATGCTGATGGTTCTATATATGCAAGAATTGCACAATTAGTCAGTGATTTAAATGCTGAAGTCGCAAATAGAGCTACTGCTGTCGCTGATTTAGAAACTGCAGCTCGTGCATTTACTGTAAATGGTGAAGCATTTGGTGAAACTGGTGCTGTTGTTATTGATGCTAATGAAATTAAGATTGGCACAACTGTTCCTGCTATCGATACTATTACTGCAACAAGTACTGTTACTGATGCATTATCAAAATTACAAGACGGCATTAATGGTGTTTCTGCTGCTATTGTAGAAGCTTCTGATGGCGCAGCTGCTAAAGCTGCTACTGCTTTGGCTGAAGCTTTATTACATACACAAGTTACTGCAGGCACAGGTATATCTGTAACACATA
>Ga0247609_10003069_pt1 | contig 17124 bp, 9 predicted proteins | sample 172DNAGHGlowgp2_FD_193487 | JGI IMG/M metagenome (GOLD analysis project Ga0247609, IMG submission 193487) | Sheep rumen microbial communities from Palmerston North, Manawatu-Wanganui, New Zealand - 1728 DNA GHGlow gp2 | ecosystem: Host-associated > Mammals > Digestive system > Stomach > Rumen ...
GGATACCGCAAGGTTTACCTGGGCAAGAAACTGGTGGAACTTCCGCTGCCGAAAATCCCTACCCGGGAGCGCCAGCTTTTGGCCGTGGTGGACTGCGTGGTGGTCAAGGAATCCAACCGTGCCCGCTTGGTGGAGGCCTTTGAACGGGGTTATCGCGACGGAAATGGAATCCTGTACGTAGAAGACGAAAAGGGCGGACGCCTCGCCTGTTCCGAAAAGCCGGGTTGCCCCGATTGCGGCTGGTACATGGATTCTGCCCTCAATCCCAAGCATTTCAGTTTCAACACCCACTGGGGCGCCTGCGATACCTGCCTTGGTCTTGGACATTTCAAGGATGGCGAAGTCTGCCCCGATTGCCATGGGGAAAGGCTCAAGCCCGAATACCTTGCCGTGCGTATCGCGGGCAAGAATATCATGGATGTCCACCACATGAGTATTTCCGAGGCCCTGGACTGGTTCACCCATGTAAATTTCAAGGGCGAAAAGAACGGTGAAAGCAAGAAGACGGTAGCGGAGCCCCTGTTTCGTGAAATCATCGGCCGTCTGGAGTTCCTCATCAGTGTGGGTCTTGGCTACATCGGGCTTGACCGTGCAGGCGACACCCTCAGCGGTGGCGAGTCCCAGCGTATCCGCCTGGCAAGCCAGATCGGTAGCGGTCTCGAAGGAGTGCTCTACGTTTTGGACGAACCCACGGTAGGCCTCCACGAAAGCGATACTGCCAAGCTGCTGGATTCTCTGTACCGCCTGCGGGACCTGGGAAACACCCTGGTGGTGGTGGAACACGACATGAAGATGATGCAAGCGGCGGACCACATTATCGATATGGGTCCTGCTGCTGGTGAATTTGGCGGTGAGGTGGTGGCGGAAGGCTCTCCAAAGCAGCTTTCCAAGCCCTACGCCCTGCAGCAGTTCCCTCGGAGCGAGACCGTCAAGTACCTCACGGGCTCTATTCCCGTGACAAACCAGATGGCGGTTCGCCCCGTTACCGAAGATTCGGAATTCTACGAGTTCAAGGGACTCAAGAAAAATAACCTGAAGAACCTGTCCGTCAAGTTTCCGAAGGGCGCCATCAGCGTGGTCTGTGGCGTGTCCGGCTCGGGCAAGAGTTCCATGGTGGTAGATGAAATTTTCCCGGCCCTGAAAAAGAAGTTCCAGGCCCGTGGCCGCAAGAAGCAGAGCGGCGAGGTGTTGCTGGTGGACCAGAGCCCAATCTCTGGAACGCCTCGCAGCACGCCCGCGAGCTACACGGGCGTGTTTGACGACATACGCAAGCTATTCGCCAAACTGCCACAGGCCAAGGTGAAGGGTTTTGACTACGGCCGTTTTAGTTACAACTTGGCCCGTGGCCGCTGCGAGGCCTGCGAAGGTCGCGGCGCCATCTCGGTGGAGATGCATTTCCTTTCGGATATCTGGGAAACCTGCGAAGTCTGCGGCGGTAAGCGTTACAACCAGGAAACCCTTACGGTTACTTTCAAGGGCAAAAACATTGCCGACGTTTTGGACCTGCGTATCGACGAAGCCTGCGAGTTCTTCAAGGACCAGCCGAAAATCTTGCCCAAGCTGGAATGCCTGCGGGACGTGGGCCTCGGCTACCTGAGGCTCGGCCAGCCGGTCACCACCCTTTCGGGCGGCGAATCCCAGCGGCTGAAACTTGCGGCGGAACTTTCCCGGAAATCGGCGGGGGAGATGGTATACCTGCTGGACGAACCCACTACAGGTCTCCACCTGAAGGATATCCAGATTCTCTGGAACCTGCTGCGTCGCCTGGCAGCCCGTGGCGACACCCTGATTGTCATTGAGCATCACCCCGACATTATCCGCATGGCGGACTGGAAGGTGGAATTGGGCCCCACTGGCGGTAGTCAGGGCGGTTATTTGCTGAAAATGGGCGCAAATAACTGATTTTTCGGCCGTAGGAGCGGCTTTTCGGTTATGAAAATCGCCCCAAGTAATTATCTTTTCTGAAAATAGCCGCCGAGAGGCGACGTCTAGGAGAATTTACAGGAGCGATTATGCATTTGTTGCGCATTCTGCCCGTTTTGTTTTTATTGCCGGTGTTGGCTCTTGCCGATAGCGACAAGATGTTTAGGGTGGCCGAGGAACAGTATAAGGTCGGGGAACTCTTTGAGCCCTTTCCCGAAATGGCCATCAGGATACCTGGTTCGGTGACGACTACTGCGCCTACGCTGCCCTTGAAGGAAAACGCCCTCTTTTTGCGTCACAAGACAACCCCCAAGGAATACTACTGGGTCCAAGGGAAGGTCGATCCTGCAAATTATGGACGACTACATGCCTTTAGTCTTCAAAAGAACCACCTCACTGCATTTGATGTGATTCGGTTGCGTTTTTATCCTACCAAGAATTCCAAGGCGTTCCAGGATGAAAAGGATATCTATTTCGACAAGGACTACATCTATTCTCCCAGAGTGCCCAAGCTTCTTTTCATGAAAAATGGTCGTTGGCAGGTGCTGAACGAAGACCCGCTCCCGGGTGTTGTCAAGGTGGAAAGTTCCATCAAGGCCATAAAGATATCGTCTCTGGACAGCAGGCTCCGCAATGTGGGTAAGACCATTTCTCCGGTAGCTCCCGGTCCCTATGCCTTCGTTTTTTCGGCAGACGGTTATATGCCGTTTACGGACATTGGAATGGTCCAGAGTGGAAAGACTTTGCTTTTCAAGCCCAATCTTGTTCAGCTTCGGACGACGTTGACTGCGGCAAGCCCGGTGTCCGTGACGGTGGATCAGGTTGCCGCCACTCCGAATCTTGAATATACGGAAGTTCTTTACGATACTTATGTTGGTGAATTGATCTCGGCTTTGAATTCTATAGATACCAATGATTTTGCCAAGGTATATCCGGCTAAGAAGCTGGCTGTTTCTGTGGGAATTGACGAGGCTGACCCTACCTACAAGGCCTATTCGACCCGTTACGATGTGGTACATACAGAGGCAATGGATATGTGGCGGAAATCCAAGATGGCAGGGGTTTCTGCCATAGATCAGGCCTTCAAGCAGAAATTCGATAGTCTCCATGCGTTGCCAGCTCGGTTCTACCTGGTGCCCGATTCCATTTTCTACGACACGGTTACCGCATTGCCGGAGCCTGCAGGTGCTGTCCTGGTTTATCCTGTTGCCCCGGCCCCAGTTGCGGAAACTTTGGCCACGACGGATTCTACGGTTGCGGCCGCTGCGGACTCTGCAGTTAAGGTCGATTCTACAGCTGGTCCGGCTGCGAGTCTGCCCGCGTCTTCTAGCGCATCGGCAACAGTGCCTGTCCAGCCAAAGGCCCAGGCGGATTTCCTGATTCTCAAGTTTAGTCAGCCCGTTTTCCGTTACGACGTAACCTGGAAAGGACATGTTCCGGGCTATGCTTCCGATTCCTTGGCGGCAATGCTTGCTTCCCCAGAAGGTGGCGCTAGAATCATTGTCTCCCTGCAGAACAACAAGCCTGTGTGGATATACGGAGCCGAAGGCATCACGAGACACCATTACCGCTACGTGAAACTGGAAGTCCAAGTTGGCGACCATATTATCGAAGCCCAGGGTAATTTCATGCTGCCCCAGTACATTTTTGAACAGCAGGAAGTCCAGGACTGGTTGTTCCCGAAGCCCGTTCCTCCAGCGGTAGAAGAAGTTTCTTCTTCGTCCGAGGCTGTGGTGAGCTCGTCATCTTTGGAGGTGGTCGTTTCTTCTTCGAGTGCGGCCGAGCTAGCAAAGAAAATTGTGAACGATCCTCTTCGCGGCAAGCTGGTGGTTCTGGATTCTGGCTCGTTCCGCTACTACGGCAATGTAGTGGAAATGTCTCCCTTTGCCATGATGGTGACCGAAATGACCCAGGAACTCATGGAAAAGATTATGCTCCGTGTTGATTCCGCCGAACGGGTCAAGGACAAGTCAACCTTCTTCCACCCGCAAAAACCGGTCCACAATATCAACTGGGAAAACGCCCGTAAGGTGTGCCAGGTGAACGGTGGGGACTTGCCGACAGAGGCCCAGTGGGAATTTGCAGGCCGTGCTGGAAGCATAGAGGGCGCACCATGGGTTCTTGATCCTGTTCCGGATCCGTCTGTTTACGCCATCTACAGGGAAAACACCTACAACAAGCGTAAAGAAGACGAAGCCTATGGTCCGCAACAGGTGGCTACCAAGAAACCCAATGCCTGGGGCATTTATGACATGTCCGGCAATGTGGCCGAATGGACCCGCGACAAATACTTTATGCTTTCCTTCTGGATAGAATCTTCTAACCCGACAGGAGCTCTTTTTGGTTCTACTAGGGTTTACAAGGGCGGCTCCTGGAAAGATAAGGAACATTTTTTAAACATGTCTGTTCGGGATGACGAAGACCCCAGGTATTGGTCCGAATCCCTCGGATTCCGCTGCGTGTACCCGCTGGACGTCATAGGTAAGTAATGCCCGACAAGTTCTTTCGGCTTTTTCAACGGCTGGTTGGCCTACCTTACCTTTTGGCCATTTTGGGCTTGCTGATGCCGCTAGCAAATGTGTCCTGCACCGATCAGGTCATTGCAGAACCCTCTATGTACGAGATAGCACTCGGACTTGACTTGGGTACGGAACTCAAGGAGCCGGCGACGAGTTTGCTAAAAAAGATGGAAGAGGGAAACCCAAGGTCCATTGAGCGGTTCAAGGACTTTATCCCCAATTTCCCGAAGATGGAACCCATGCTCCACTTGTTCGGCATTGTAGCGGCGTTGTTGCTGGCTGCGGTCTTTGCACTGCTTGCGCCCTTTGGCTATTACGCCTCCCTAGGCTCTCTCGCTTTGGGCATGCTTTCTATGTTTTCGCTATGGGCGGTACTTTCCCAGATTGGTGCTCTCTGCAATACGATCGGTATGAATGTGCTTCGCGTAGATCCTGGAGTTGGAATCTATTGTGCCAGTGTGCTGATTCTTATCGGAACGGCCATGAACCTGGCCTGCATTGCCCGCCCGATTATAGATGACCTGCGGGCGAAACGATCCGCGAAAAATGTGGCAGAACAGGGTAAGAGCTAATAGTAGTGAGTTGTCAGTAATCAGTTGTGAGTAATGTCATCCTTGGCTGTGAGGCCGTGGAACAACACTTTTCATACCTGCGCCCCTAATACCTAAAACCTACCACCTAGTCTCTAGATCCTAGTCTCTAACCCCTAACTACACATTGAACAAGAAGTACATGATGTCGCCGTCTTGCACCAGGTAGTCCTTGCCTTCGGTGCGGACAAGGCCTGCTTCCTTGGCGGCGTTCCAGCTGCCGTGCTTCAAGAAGTCGGCGTAGCTCAAGGTTTCTGCACGGATGAATCCGCGTTCGAAGTCGGTGTGGATCACGCCTGCGCATTGCGGGGCCTTGTAGCCCGCATGGAACGTCCAGGCGCGGCATTCCTTTTCGCCGGCGGTAAAGAAGGTGCGGAGTCCGAGAATCTCGTAACCCTTGCGCACCACGGCGTCCAGGCCCGATTCCTTCATGCCCAGTTCCTTCAAGAACTCCGCCTTGTCCGCAGGTTCCATGGCCGAAAGTTCTTCTTCAATCTTTCCGCTGATCATGATGACTTCGTGACCGTTTGTGGCAGCGTATTCTTTCAGCTTGTCCACGTAGGCGTTGCCGGTCAGGATATCGTCTTCTTTTACGTTGGCGCAGTAGAAGAGGGGCTTTGCGGTAAGCAGGGCCAGATCCTTGACGATACCTTCCATCTCTTCGCTATCGTGCATCACGGTGCGGGCGGCCTTGCCCTCCTGGAAGGTGTCCCGGAGCTTTTCGCAGGCGGCGAGACGGGCCTTGGCTTCGGCGTTGCCTGTGCGGGCTCCCTTGGCTTCGGTGGCAAGACGCTTTTCCACGGAATCCAGGTCTTTCAAAATCAGTTCGGTTTCGATGATTTCCACATCCCGGACTGGGTCCACGGAACCGCTCACGTGCACGATGTTTTCGTCATCAAAGCAGCGGATTACTTCCATAATAGCTTCGCACTCGCGGATGTGGGTTAAAAACTGGTTGCCGAGGCCTTCGCCCTGGGCCGCACCCTTCACGAGGCCTGCGATATCTACAAATTCCGTTACGGCAGGGACAATGGATTTCGGGTTATAGACCTTCACCAGTTCGTCGAGGCGGCTGTCCGGCACGCTCACCATGCCCACGTTGGGTTCAATGGTGCAGAAGGGGTAGTTCGCCGCTTCGGCGCCGGCGTTGGTGATGGCGTTAAAGATTGTCGATTTGCCTACGTTGGGGAGGCCTACGATACCGCACTTGAAACCCATGATAATCTCCTATGGCACAAAAATGTGCCGACCTTTTGTTTTCGGCGCTAAATCTAGAATATTCTGCTTGCTATCTTTTTCATATGCCGCAAAGCAAGCCTCCTTTTCGAATACTTTTCGCTATCGTCGCAGCTGTTGTCGCCCTGGGTTATGGCGTACACACATACAAGGATGTGTCAAAAAAGAATCGTGTCATAGAAGAGGCGAATCGTCTTGTGGATGAATTCAACGAATGCCAGGAGGCGGCGGACTGGAAATGCGCTGAAAAAGCCGTCCGAGCTTTGTTGAAAAAAAATCCGGGTGACAGGAACCTGCAGCTCCACCTGGCAGGAGCCCTCTACGAGCAGGAACGCTACGAGGATTGCATAGCCTATATCGGAACACTGGATTACAAAAACGAAGATCTGGAATTCTTGGAAAAAAAATCAAGATCACTTCTTAGAGAAATGGAGGAATTGGGAATTGCCCGATCCATGCATTTCCGTGTAGAATTCGAGGGCCGGCCGAACAGAAACGATGTTCTGGAAGCGCTTTCTGTACTGGAAGTGGCTTATGATTCCCTGTGTCATCTGTTTGATTTCCGCCCCGAAAACAAGATGCATGTTGTTTTGTACCAGTCTTCCGAGTATCAGGGAATAGGTCCAAGGCCAGAGTGGGTTGGGGCCATTTTCGACGGTAAGCTCCGTATTCCCGTGGGGATGATGCAGTACCGCGAACTTTACCGCCCCGTGATTTTTCATGAACTGACTCATGCCTTTGTCCGTGCCATGACTAGGGCCAAGGTCCCTCTGTGGCTGAACGAGGGAATTGCCCAGCTTGTAGACGGAAGCCGAAACGACAAGAATCGCCCTTCGGGTTCGCCACCTTCCTTGGACGCCCTTGTAGCGCCTTTCGTAGGGGAGTCCAGGACCGACGAAGCGTTGAAACTTTATTGGTATTCTTTGGAAATGGTCAAGAAGATGTTCCGCGTAAATGGCGACCAGGCTTCAAGGGAACAGTTCCTTAAATTCAAGGCCTGCATTCAGGATTTTTACCGTCAAGAAGTGGACAAGTCTCTCAAGGAGCATTACGGCGTAACATCTCGCGAGTTGTGGGAACAGGTTTCCCGTTAATGTAAAATGCATAATTCCCGTTTTTAATGTAAAATTTTTATTCGCTTGGCATATTTTGCCTGAAAAAAGCGTCTATTACGTAGGCGCTCTTTTTTTTCAAGGAGGAAGCATGAGCGAACAAAATCTTTTGCCCAGAGAAAAAATGCAACAAAAGGGCGTGGGGGCCCTGAACAATGAGGAACTTTTGGCTTTGGTCCTTGGTAGTGGATGTTCCAACTGCGATGTGTTTCAGCTGTCCCGGAATCTTTCGGACTTCCTGTCGACGGTAAATGAATTTCCTACGATGAACGAACTTATGAAGGTCCGGGGATTGGGCCGAGCGAAGGCGTCGAAGGTCCTTGCATGCCTGGAGCTTTCGTCTCGTTATATGCTGGGAGCCCGCGCTATCAACGTTATTACTCCCGAAGACCTGGAACCAAGGCTTTCTTACCTCAAGTACGAAAATCAAGAGCACATGGTCTTGGTAACTTTGAATTCATCCAATATCGTTATTAACATTCATGAACTGACTACCGGACTTGTGAATCAGACTTTGGTACACCCGCGTGAAACATTTGTCCATGCCATAGAGGACAGGGCGGTGTCGGTGATTTTGGTCCATAACCACCCTTCAGGAAGTTCAGAACCGAGTGAAGAGGATTTGCAATTGACGAGGATGATATGTTCTGCCGGAAAGATTGTCCAAATACCCGTTATAGACCACCTCATCATCAGCCGGTGCGGGCTTACCAGCTTGTGTCGTATGTATCCGGATATTTTCGAGAAATTCCTGTAAAAAAAACGGGGAAATACTGTAATTTTTCGTAAACAAAGCGAAAAAAGCGGATGAAATGTGTGCTATTTATCTCATTTTACATATTCCAATATGGAATATAGGGCTGTAAAAGCTATATTTTGGCGAAAGTATTGGGAAATACCCTCATTAAGGAGACTCTATGAAACGAGTAATTGCGGGATTGGCCTTGGCGCTGGCTGTTGGCGCCTATGCGGCCCATCCACAGACATTGAACAAGGAAGGCTTTGTCGGTGTAAACAAGACCCAGTCCGGTCAGTCCCTTGGACACTCCAAGCTGGCGTTCTTCGCCCTTATGGACTATGCCGATGGCTTCAAAAATATGAATGGCGCCATTGTCAAGGAGACCTCGACCGCTGATCGAAATAGTGAAATCTCCAAGTTTATGGGCTTGAGTGCCAATTTGGGTTTTGCCCTAGGTATTTGGCACTACTTTGATGTGGGTGCAGCTATCCCGGTGTATTACGATAACTTTAGCCTGCCAATGAAAAGTAACCCCGATGGCTCATGGAACGAAGATAGCCGTAAAGCCGGCGGTATTGGTAATGTGAAAGTGAATTTGAAAGCTCGTTTCCCGTTGCCCGAAGACCAACCCATGGATGTCGGTGTCTTTGGAGGAGTCGCTATACCCACGGCAGACCAGAATAAGCAGGGTATTTGGGTTCGTGAATTGGAATACATCAATAAGGAAAATGGCCGTGCCTCGGCATTTGGAACCAACTCGTCTACAATAAAGTTTGGTTTGGCCGCCACTGCAGACTTTTCTAAGATAGATGGTGGTGCGGGTATGCCGTTCCTTATCCATGTGAATGGTGGTTATAGGTATACGAGCAGCGAAGGCAACGCCTATATGGGTGTGCCCTTTGTCAGTGCTGCAGCCGAGTTCTATTTTGTAGATTTCCTCTCTGTTTTTGCAGAATACTTCGTGGATATAGAGCTGGACAAGTTCACTTATACGGGAGTGGAGGAAAATCTCGATCTGCAGCAGTTGACTGGAGCTCTGGTTTTCCATACTCCGGTTGGATTGGATATTCACTTGGGTGCTTCTTACTATGTGGGCGGCGATGCGAAACTTTCCAACGTTAAGGTATGGCAATCGGATGTTGATGCCCAACGCCAGGAAGGTTATTCTGTTTCTCAGCTCCGTGTGAACCCCCAGTACACGGCATATGGTGGCGTAACTTGGAGTGGATTCTTGCTTCCGCAGGACCGTGATGGTGACGGTGTGACCGATAACGAGGATAAATGCCCCGATGATCACGGTCACCGCTTGAACCAGGGTTGCCCGTTGGGTAATCCGGACTCCGACGAAGATGGTGTTTGCGATTCTTGGGTTGCTGAGAAGGGCTTTGAAGACGAATTTGCTGACGTTTGCGAAGGTGTCGATGAATGCCCCAATGAACCGGGTGAAGGCGAAGATGGTTGCGAACTGGATGACCCCGACCCGGATAAGGACGGCGTTTGTGATCCGTGGGTGACCCAGAAGAAGATGACTAAGAAGTTCAAGGATGTTTGCGATGGTATCGATGAATGCCCGGCTCAACCTGGTCCAGTGGAGTTCAATGGTTGTAAGACCAAGGAACCCGACCCGGATGGTGATGGCATGTGCTCTCCGTGGGTGACCGACGAAGGCGCATCTAGCAAGTTTGCAAAAACTTGCGCCGGTTATGACATGTGCCCGGGTGAAGCGGGAACCAAGGCCAATAAGGGCTGCCCGTGGGAAGATCCTGATATCGATGGCGATGGAATTTGTGATCCGTGGGTGACCGAAAAGAAGATGGGCTACTACTTCGAAAAGGCTGCCGAAGATAAGGAAATAGCCAAGAAGTGGTTCATTGAAAAGTCTTGTAAGGGTATCGACAAGTGCCCGACCGAATCCGGTCCGGCAAACAACGAAGGATGCCCGCTGGGCGAGCCCGACACCGATGGCGATGGCATCTGTGACGCTTGGGTGACCGAGAAGAAGATGCTTGACCAGTTCGATGACATCTGTAAGGGCGTTGACCAGTGCCCGACAGAAGCTGGTCCTGAATGGGCGAAGGGTTGCCCCATGGATAACCCGGATGCCGATGGCGACTCCCTCTGCGCTTCTTGGGTCTTTGAGAAGTCCATGCACGATCAGTTCAAGGATATTTGCCCCACCAAGACTACGGACCGTTGCCCGACTGAACATGGTCCTGCTTGGAACAAGGGTTGCCCGTTTGACGATGATCCTGACCCGGATGGCGACGGAGCATGCTCTGAATGGGTTGCAACGAAGAAACTCCAGAAGCAGTTCGAAAATGTCTGTAAGGGTATTGACCGTTGCCCGGATGAGCCCGGTGCCGATGGCCATGGCTGCCCTGTTCAGGCTCCTGAAAAGCTCACGGGTGTGACCTTCAAGAGCGGTAAGGCTACTCTCGAATCCAACGCCAAGACGGTGCTGAAGGGCGTGGCTAAGAAGCTCACTACCGAAGACCGCTACAAGGATCTGAACATCGTTATCCAAGGTCATACCGATAACGTGGGTAAGTCCGCCAAGAACCAGAAGCTGTCTCTTGACCGTGCCAAGGCGGTGATGAACCTCCTCATCAAGTCCGGTGTGGGCAAGAACCGTATCAAGGCTGTGGGTTGCGGCGATAGCGCTCCTGTGGCTGACAACAAGACGGCTGACGGTCGTGAAGAGAACCGCCGTATCGAAATGCACTACGTGACACCGGATGACGATGGAACCAAGTGCGTGGCCACCTTCACTGAATAAGGTCTTCTACTGAATCTTTGAAAAGCCCTGGGTTTATCCCAGGGCTTTTTCTAATTTATAGGCATGACGAAGGTTGATGAGATTCTTTCGGCCGGAAACTGGACCAATCACGATGTGGTGGAACAGTTGCCCGGAAACTTGAACCACAAGATGGTGCAAAAGGCCAGGCTCGGAAAAAAGCCTGTTCCGCGCCACACCCAGGACTTACTTACCGAGGCGCTCAACCGCCTGATTAATCCGGAAAAGGCGTTTCGTCGCGAAGAGCTATTTCCTGTTGAGGATGATTGATGCCTAGTCTTGTTTCTATAAAGGACTTGAGCTTTAAGTATCCGAAGTCCGAGAGCTTCGCATTGAAAGACCTGTCCTTGGAAATAGAAGAAGGGTCTTTTTTTGCGCTCCTTGGCCCCAACGGCGCAGGCAAGACAACGCTGATGAGGCTATTGTGTGGAAGACTGCCGCATTATGCGGGGACACTGAAAATAGCGCCTGCCTATCAAAATGACAAGGGTTTCTTGGATTCGAACAAGCTTGGCGTTCTTCTGGAAAATCCGGGTGTATACCCCCGCCTGACTGTGGCGGAATACCTCAGCTATTTCGCCGGATTTTACGGGATTGAAAAGGACGAGGCTGTTTTACGAGGACTAGATGTCTTAAAAAAAATAAGTGGACCGTCCCTGGAACTCAAACTGTCCCAGTTGTCCCTTGGCAACAAGCAGAAACTGCAAATTGCAAGAGCCCTTGTACATAAACCGAAAGTTCTGATTCTCGACGAACCCGTGGCCAACTTGGATCCGGAATCCCGTGAACAGGTGTGGAGCTATATCGGCGACTGGCGCAAAGAGTTGGGCGGTACAGCCGTCGTATGTTCCCATATTTTGGCGGAAATGGAAACCGAAGCGACGGATTACGCCATCATCGATAGGGGTGTAGTGCTGCGCTCCGGAAACCTGCAGGATGAATTTCAAAGGCAAAAAGGGACAACCGCCCGTTTTGAAATCGAGGTACAGTCTCAAACAGACGAGGGGGCTTTGCGAGCGGCTCTTTTATCGGCGGGGATTTCTGTCGGTCAAATGAAAAAACTTGGAATATCCCTTTCGGACATATACCGCGAAGCCGTTTCGCACTAACCGCTACATCAGAACGCCTGAGATAGGTCGAAGGCAAACCTGCTCCAGGCGAAGTTTTCCCACTGCCCCAGGTTCTTCATCTTCTTGTTGATGGCGTAGTCCAGACGGAATGTCAGGAACTGCCAGTGGTAGCGGATCCCGAGACCGAAGCTAGCATCGGATTCTTCAATATAGAGGCTGCTTTCTTCGTCCATGACTTTTGCCCAGTCGAAGAACTGCACGATTTGCCAACGACTCCAGCTTTTGACAGGGACCTTCCAGCGTAATTCCTGATTGAACCGATAGTAGAAGGGGGTAAGGCCCGTGTTGATTACTTCTTTCTCTTCTTCAGTTCCATCGGCATTTATAACGGTTTCTTGGGATGTGTAGCTCGCGTAAATGCTCCTGAATCGGTAACCACGAACAGAACGGGAACCGCCCTGGTAGAACACACGGGCATCGTCTTCTAGAGCAGAATTGAAGAACTTGCCAACGCTTCCACTGACTGCTCCGTAGAATGTCCAGAATAGGGGATAATATAGGTTGACGGTGCCTTCGGAATAGGTATAGGGATTTCCGATCATGGTGGGGTTGTCAAGAGAGGCCGTAAGGTTAAGGCCCATGCCTACCGTAGGAGCGAGACGTATACCCTTGGTGGGATTGAAGTAGTCGTCGGTAAAGTCGAAGGTCAGGGCGATTTCTTGCTTTTGCTTGAAAAGCTTATCTTCGTTTTTGTTTACGTAGCGGGAGTCAATGGTCCCGCGGAAACGGATGTGGCTGGTAATACCGAAGGTTAAGTCTGCACGGTTGATAACTTCGTAGCGCTCTTCGATACTGTCCGGGTAGGCGGGCGGGTTGATTTTTTCGTGGTTGAAACTAAGGCGGTCATCGAAGCGGATGGCGGTAGGAATGAAAGAGAAGGATGTCCCGAACAGGAGAGGATTTGCATAGCCAACAGAGAATTCCTGCTTGTGTTGGGCGATTTGTCCGCCGGTGGAAAATTCATGGAAGTGCCCAATGAAATTTTTGTGTTTTGCATACGCCTGGGCTCCAAATCCGTAAATCTCTTCGTAGAAGAATCCGTAGCGGGATTCGCCGGGCACACGTTCTGTTACATCTAAGTGGACATCAGAAAGGCCGTCTTCACGCAAGGAGTCGCTCATCTTAATCTGGGTGAACATCTGTGTTGAAAAGAGCTTGTTTTTGAATGTGTTGTATTGTTTACCGTCAATGGTTTCGCCTTGAGGGATTTTCCATAGAGTAGATAACCATGCGGTATCTGTGAGGCCAGCTTCCTGCGAGCTCTCCTTGTCCCTGCGGTCTCCAACTCTCTTGGCGGAGCTGGTTATGTTTCCCATGATTACCTTTGCACCTGGCTGGACGGTAATTTCAACATAAATCTTCTTTGCAACAGTATCGATTTTTTCCAAATGATCTAGGTATACATGTAGGTAACCTGCTTTACGGAATGAGGTCTGGATATATTGAAGGTCTTCGGAGATATCGTTGTCATTGAATACCCGATTCTGAGAAGTCTTTAATGAGGACGTGTCAATTTCTACGCTGTCGGTTTGGGGCATCTTTAGGATTGTTCCCGCAAAACGGTAGCGTTCTCCTTCGGATAAGGTGAACAGGTAACCGCTCATCACGCTGTCTTGCGCTAGATATTCACGTTTGATGTCCATTTGAATATCGAGACTGAAATACCCCTTGGAAAAGTACAAGGAACGAACATTTTCAAGGGACAGCCGCATCATGAAATCTTGCTTGGTGGTATCCAGTTTTCCGAATTCCTCGGGAATGTCCATCTGCTCCTCTAGTTGGTAACTGGAGAACACATTGTTTCCATCAAAATTCATGTACCAGGGGTGTTTATCCCCTTCGTCAGCCCAAGCCATGATCACAAGAGCAAAGAGAAAAATCAGAATGTTTTTCATGGCTTTGCTCCTGTTTTTGGCGGCTCTTTTTCCGATGTAGAATCACGGGGTGGTTCAATTGATTCGCAACGTCCAATACCCAAGAGGCAGGGATTCCAGAAACGGAAGGTATAGTTTACGCCGACATTCTTTTCAATGCGGTTTTCGTTTCCTTCGGTACCGGTGTTGGTCAGGTACTGTTTCGATACAAGAAGTCCGTTCAGAGATAAGGTGGGGTTGATGTGGTTCTTGTGGGAGTATTCTTTTTCACGGAATACAGGGAGCGTATAGTTTACGCCAAATTGTAGGGCTTGGTCATAGGTGGGGTTTTCACTCTGGTCTTGAGTATACCCAAAGATAAGGCTCAAATCCTTGACCCAACGGTCGAGAGAAACGGGAACCTTGAAGTAACTGGAATCCCTGTCGTTGGTTGTATTGCTGTTGAAAAGCATCACCTTCATATCAATGTCGCCGATGTAATCTCCACCAAGGGTCCTGTTGGCGGTAGACGAGAGGAATTTCCCAATCGCCTTTCCTGCAAGTTTGTTCCAGTCTGTATTTTCATCGGTATCATCTGCAATACAGCCCAGGAATATATTGTAGTAAATTGCGGCAGCGCTGGACTCTCGGCCGCAGTTTGAATTAGGCGTGGCAATCGGATTGGTTAGAGTACCTTGGATGTCAAGATTGACAGGGCATGTTTCGTTTTGGTTGTCGTCTGTTTCAGTACAGTATGGCAGTTCTTGTGAACTGGAAACATCGATGACGCCTTTTTGCCAGGGTACATCGGCCCAGCTGATTCGGAAATAGTTCAAGTCGAAGTTATAGACATCCTTGACGCCAATGAATCCTGCGTTGGCGTTGGTGAAATCACCGCGAAGTAGCGGCCTGTTGGTATTGCCAAGGACCCAGATATCAAAGGTAAAGGGGAAAGCGGCGAAGGGTGAAAGAATTTCAATGGAATCCTTTTGCGTGTCCATCACATGTACAGATAGGTTGATGGGACTGGCTGCAGAAATCTTTGCCTCTTTGTTTTCCGTCTTTCGCAGTCTTGCTATGGCGTTATTGAACATGGCTAAAATCTTGTCTAGGGAATTAGGCGTTACTTCAATTTCCAAATCTTTCTTGTAAACGGCTTTGTCAATAGAGATGTTACCTTCGATACTCTTGTTCCGGATGAGGCCGTCTATGGAATGGGGTATGACGAATTTGATATCGCCTTGTCCTAGAACTTCTGCATCGCCGTATGATTCATGGTTGAAAAGGTATTGGATGGAAGCCAGCTCTGTAGAAATGACGAGAGCGTCATTGTTGTCTTCCATGTGACTGGAAATGTTTTCAAGAAGTAGCGTATGGTGCTTTGTGTGGATGGTGTATTTTTCTGACTGCAGGTCGATACCTTGCAGCTGCATCTTGTTTAGGTCAAATTGCAATGTTCCCGAAATGGTTTCGGCGCTGTCGTTTTGAGTAGAAGCTTCAGTGATGTCAAGAATTCCCTTTTCTAGGTGTCCTCTTGCACGTAGCGGGAACATATAGTTCAGCTTGGGTGGCTGATAATAAGTGGAATCTGTTTGAAGGTCGGCGGTGATGCCGTTTAAGCCTTCCCGGATATTTGCGGTGAGGGCAATCTGTAAATCGGTTTTCTTGATTTCGCTGACGGTGCCTGGAATAAACCACGAACCGTTCATGTTTACGTTTCCCGTGAATACCAAGGCGGTGTCGATGAATCCTTCGGCCCATAGGTTTCCTCCGTTGTCGGTACTATGAGAAAGGCTCAGGTGTCGTTTGTCGTTGAACACGTTGTCCAGGGTAACCTGTGTAGTGCCGGTCCAGCCGCCGCCCCCGATTCCTAAGTAGGCGTTCAGTTCTACCTTGCTACCTTCGGCAAAAAGGTTCATTTTTTTGATATTGAAAAGATATGGCGGAATTTTGCTGAACTCGATGTCGGTGAATTCGATATTTCCCTGCAATCCAACTTTTTCTTCGTAGGCGATGTCACCATTGATAAAGCCCGAGGTGAATGTGGTGTCGTTGATTGGGTCCAGCAGTAGCGGAATGTTGAATTTTTCAGATGCAGCCCAGGCGTGGACAACCTGTATGGGTAGGACTCCCGTAGGCTTGAAATCTGGGTTGGAATCGTTGGGTAAGATGAATATGGCTTCGCCCTGAACTTTGTTCTGGCTTTGTATGGCCTCTGCCTTGTCAATAAAGATTGTGTCGCCGTTCTGTCTTGCAGAAACGCTTCCCTTCAGGTTGTAGGGGTCAAAGTACCCGTCCATGCTGACATCGGCTTTTCCTACGTTGGTATCGAAGTTCTGTGTCCACCTGCCGGTCACCTTGCCGTTCAATTTTTCGTTCAGTTTCGTCTTGGCAAAAGGTATGGTGGATATCTCTACCTGGTCGGCAGAGACGTCAATGGTAATGGAATCCATGATAGTCACGTACGCCCTGGCGCTACCGCCATGCCGTTGGGTTACGTTCCAAGAGGTGTGGGGAGCAGGTTCGTCCCAGACCACATCGCCCGTGAAGTCAAAAGTTTCTTTGGGCGTATAGATGATTCCTTTCGAAAAATCGATACCGTGCTTGTCGATGAGCAGCACCGTCTGTAAGGAATCCGCCTTCATCTGGTATGCGTATTCCACGTTCGGAATTTTGACGAATATTCGGGTCTTTCCGTCGAAAACAGTGCCGTAAACTTTAAACCTGTCCTTGAGAACGAGTTCTCCCTTGGTCCAGTCTAGAGCCCAAGGTTCAAGCGGTGACATGTCGCCTGTGTAGGTGACAGGGATGTCGCTATCTAGATCGATATTTGCTTCGACCACGGAGCCTTGTCGGGTCTCCACCTTTGCCGTTATCTTGTTGCCTTTCTTTTCGGCGGAATGAATGGTCATGTCTAGGGGCATCATCTGTGGACCGAACTCGGCGCTCATCTTCTCCACTTTTCCCGAAGCGGTTCCGTTGAGTTTCGTGTCCATATCGGCAGTAAGATGTATGGTTCCGCCCTCGTCATTTTTTAGTAAAATGTCGGAATGGAAATGCTTCTGGTCACCTTTGACGTGGAAAGTGGCGTTCAGCGGCATCAGTGGCCAGAATTCACCGATGCGGGTCTTGATGGTAACGTCGTAGTTGGACTTTCCCGTCTTCGGATGCAGGCTCGCCTTGGTCTGCACATGGAGCTTGCCGATGGTGGGGGCACCCTTGGGAATC
>Ga0247609_10003071_pt1 | contig 17115 bp, 25 predicted proteins | sample 172DNAGHGlowgp2_FD_193487 | JGI IMG/M metagenome (GOLD analysis project Ga0247609, IMG submission 193487) | Sheep rumen microbial communities from Palmerston North, Manawatu-Wanganui, New Zealand - 1728 DNA GHGlow gp2 | ecosystem: Host-associated > Mammals > Digestive system > Stomach > Rumen ...
TCATCTCGGCGCTGCCCTTCCGAAAGCCGCTGTTGTCCAGCTTCGTATCAATGATAATCGCGCCGTCGCCGTGTTCAGCCATCCCCGCCACCCCCTTTTCATCTATTTGCCAGCGCCGTTAAGCAGCGCGTTCAGCCTGTCCCGCTCTTCTTTCTGTTCGTCCGTCTCGCGGACGTGCAGTTGGCAGATTTCTTTGTTCTGCTGCCAGAATTCCCGCTCCCACTTTTCCAGTTTCTTTCCCCGCGCCTTCTTGCTTCGAAGGTTCAGCACCGTCGACGCCACGCCCTCGCGGATTTCCATGAAATACCCGGCAAACGTCCACCAATGCAGGTAATTGACGCCCCGCACCTCGTACCCGGCGACCGTGTTGATGGCCGGGAACAGGATGTCAGCGTCCTGTTCCCAGTCCATCGTGCGCGGGCCGGGCCGGTCGTTTTTCCCGGCCCCGTGGTCGATAAACTCAATCGCCGCCCGCAAAAACGCCTCATACCTCGCCGGGGGAATCCGCTCAAAGTCCGGAAAGATGATAAACAGACACACATACTGCTTTTCTGCGTCCTCAAGGTTCGCGTCCTCAAACGCCAGCAGGATACGCAGTATATCCCGGTAGTCCGTGCGGATTTTCCATTCCTCGCCGTCGATTTCCAGCGATTTCGGCAGATCAAAAATCATTTCTTATATTTCCTCGTGTACTTTCCGATGCGTGCGTCAATCCGCTTCGCCTCGGCGTCGAATTCTCCGTTGATGAATTCCCGCACCGCTTCCAGCATGATCTCGCAATAGAATTTCCCGTTGACCGGCGAAAACGGGTTCATTTTCCCGAAGAACGCTTCGCTCGCGTTGCCGTCGAACAGGCGGTCGATTGCCTTGAACAGTCGATCCTCGGCCTCATGCAGCGCCTTGACCTGCTCTTCGTCGGTCGCGTCCGCCGTGCCGTCCGGCTTCACGTTGACCTTCTCCAGCGGTTCGGTGATCTTGTCGAATTCATCTGCCATCGCGTTGAATCGGTCGATGATTCCCAAATCGGTAGGGCGGAAAATGAATACCCCGATTTCGTCCCCGTTCGTGTTCCGGATCGGCACGCGCCGGGAGCCGTCGTCCACCCGAATTTCCATTGCCCGAATTTCATCCGCCATTGTTGCGTTCCTCCTTGTTTGTCGGTATGTCGATGTGCAAAAAGGCGGGAGGCGTGTTAAAGCCCCCCGCCGTCAGGATCAATCAGGTCGTCGGCGTAAAGGTGCCAGCGGACAGGTTGTAGGTGCCGGCAGTCTTGTCTCCGACATAGTACACCGTAAACGGAATCTGGTAGCCACTGGTGTCGCCGCCGTAGCTGGTCGGCACGACGTAGCAGTCCTGCGTAAACGCCTTGTACGTGCCCTCGGTCGTACCGGCATCCCACAGATGCGCTTCAAGCGCCTTGGTCTTCAGCCCGGTGTACTGCGCCTGCGTGTCGATGATGGTCTGCAGCTTCTCGAACAGCGCGTCTCCCTCGCGGGCGTAGAACGGCTCACCGTCCGCGCTGATCTCGTAGCCGTTGTGGGTGAAGGTGGTATTACCCAGGATGTTCTTCGCGGTTTCCACGTCGGGGTTCATCTCGACGCTGTACTCCTCAAAATCCTCGCCTAGGCGATACCAGGACGCGGTCTCGCCGCCGAAGGTGCTGTCGATAAAGTGCGCCATCAGCTTGCGCGCCATTTTTTCAGGCATATTCAATCATCCTTTCTTATTGCGTTACCCGCCATGTCACGCGAATCTGGATTTGATACCGGGCCACGTTCGCCCCGGTCTGGATCGGCGCGCCGGTGATCGTCGGGACAATCGACCGGATTTCGCCGCCCTCCCACGCGGGGAAGGTCTGCGCGTCGTTCTGCGCGAGAATCCACGTGGAAACGTCCTGATAGAATTTCAGATTCGCTAGGTTCTGCTGCACGTCCGCGCTGTACGCATCCTTGCTGGCCAAAATGAAGTTCTGTACCTGCACGGGCTGCAGGACATTCTTCCCCAGGATATTCTCCCGGTATGCCAGCGTAGACGGTACGGACATTACAGCGTATTCATTGATCCCGTCGTCCAGGTAGTCGGCCCCGAAACGCCGGTTTTGGGCGACCGCCGGGCAGGCGCGCAGCCACGCCCGGAGGTTGCCCGTGTTATTTTCGGTTGACAAACGCCTGCACCTCCCGGATTAAGTCGTTCATGTGGTCGGCCTTCATCCGGTCGGCCCAGAATGCGCCCGCCTGCGGGTGCGCGCTGGTGTCGTACTGCAGCGGCCTGTCGGTTACTACGGGTTTATGTTCGCCCGCATTGACCCATGTCCGGCCGTCCTCGTCCGTCACCACAACGCCGTAGTACAGATACCGCGCGTATGGCGTATCGTATACGATTTCCCCGCTGCCGATTTCGCTGTGCGTGTTGGCGCTGGCCGCAAGCGCCCCGGTCACCATAGGCACATAGGGCAGGCTTAAATCAATCACCCGTTGGTCGATGTACTTCTGTACCGGCCCGCCGGGCTGCAGGCCGCATTTGGCAATCAGCTCGTCCGCTGTCGCCCAGTCAAGCCGTGAAACAACCGTCATTTGCCCGTCACCCGCCAGTGCGGCGCGTTGGGCGCGCGCCGGTTGTCCGTCACGGCCAGCACGGTCACGATTTCCCCAAAGCGCTGCATGATCTGTACGGGCGTCAGCCCCGTTTCGGTGACTGCGCCCTTCACTATCACGTCGCCCTGGTTGATCGTCCACAGCTCCTCCGCGTCGCCGTCGGCGTATTCCATCGGGTCGGCGTATGCCTTGCCGCCCGCGTCCACGTCAGCCGGGATGCGGATCGTGTACACGCTCGCCGCGTTCAGGCCGCCGCTGTCCACGCTCGCCGCCACCGTCGAATACCACGAAACGCCGGTCAGCACGGTCGGATAGTATTCCTCATATCCGATGTCCGGGTTCAGGCGCGCGTTGAAGATCGTCACAGTTTCGTTGCACAGCCTCACGGCCACACCCCCCACCATACGGCGTCGCCCGCCGTCGCCACGCCCGCGTACAGCAGCGGCGTGCCGTTGTCGTCCAGCACGCCCTGAAGCAGCGTCATGATGTCCGCCGTCAGTTGCTTTTCAATCGCCGCCGTGCGCGTCTCCGCGCTGCCGTAGCTCTCGCTGTATCCGTCGGTTGAAAAGGAAGCGGCAAGCGGCGCGGTCGCCTGCGCGGATGCGCTGAACGCGCCGTCCACGCTGATCGCCTCCATCATGGCGGCTTTGACCTCTTCAGGGACCTCCGCCATTCCGGCCACGCGGCCCTGCGTCAGTGCGTCAATCCGCTTGCGCGCTTTCAGTTCGGCCAGCGGAAAACCGGCCGCCGCCATCGTGCCGCCCATCTGCTGATATTCATCATACGTCAGGTATGCCATGCTTGCCGCCTCCGTCCGTCATCAGGTCCCGACTACCAGCGTGGTGGAACCGCCCGCCACAACATAGCCGGTCTGCTTGTTCACCAGCGCGGCCGTGATGTACTTGCCTGCGGTCTGGCTGGTCAGCGCAATCGGATTGGTCGTCGCGTCCGCCCAGGTGTTTGCAATCGGGGGAACCGCGCCATAGGTCAGCGTAATCGCCGCATTGTTGCCGGTGCTGTACACCAGCTTCAGGCCCTCCATGATGTTCCCGTCCGCGAAGATGCCGTTGCCGGCCACGGCCACGTTGGACGCGCCCGCCGCGCTGCCCGCAGTGCTGGTCACGGTCAGGGAGCCGAGGGAGGGAGCCGCGCCCAGGTTGGCGTAAACGCTCGCCTGACGCTGATTGAGAATAAACGCGCCGTAGTAGTACCGCTCGTAGTACAGGTACTTGCCCTTGCTCTGCGCGGTCGGCGCGGACATCATGCTGGTCTCGTATTTGACCGGCGCGGCAACGCCCATCGGGTCAACCAGAATGAAGTTGATCTGCTGCGCGTTGGTGGTGTCCACGGCCCAGCCTTCGGTGAAGATGTACGCCGTCTTCATCATGTCGGTCGGAACCTCGACCACCGTCACGCCATCCAGGCGCGCGATGTTGCGGTCCACGTCGCGGATGCCGTTCGTCACTTCGATGAATCGGGTCATGCCGGTCGCCTGCTTGAGCAGCTTATAGGTGCCGGGCGTCATGTAGGCGACAACGCGGTCGCGGTTGACGCGCTGGTTCACCATGTACTCCAGGGCGTTGTCCCACTGCGCCAGAATGTTGCTGGCGTCAAGGCTGGTCGTGCTGACGCCGCCGTAGCTGGAAGCGAATCCCGCCAGCTTGGAGGCCAGGTAGGCGTCCTGCTCCGGGATCTTCTGAAACTCATTGAACGTGCGGGTGATATTGGCGATGGTCGCCACGTCGCCGCTCTCGCTCATGTCCATGGGATCAATCAGGGTATCCCACTCGCGGTCCATCTCCAGTGTCACGGCTTGATACTCGTTGTTCCAATTCCGGTTGAACGTGCCGGTAATCTGGTCCCGGTTCACGGCGTGCGCGCCGCCAACGCTCAGCGTCGGGATATACATGGTCTTACCCATGCCGGGACGGTAAAGGGTGCTGTTCGGACTAGCCCAAATCGCACCGAAGTAGGAGAGATAGGGATACGCGTTTGCCAGGGCGCGGCTGTACTCCGCCGCGTAGTTGACATTGGTCTGCACAAATGCCATGCGTTATCATCCTTTCGTTTGTCGTCTTACGATTTTCCTTTGGGGACAAAGCCCCACGCCTTTTCAAAGGCTGCCTGCGCGCCTTCGTCGCCCTTGGGCATAGCGCCCTCCAGCGGCGCGCCAAAAGCGGGTTTCGGCTGGGCGGGCTGCTGCGCGGAAAAATACTCCTCATATTCCTTTCGGATGTCCGCCAGCTGATCCTTGACGGGCTTCGCGCCGTCCTCGCGCTTTACCATGCCGTATACGGTCTCAAAAAACTTGGGCTTGACGTCGCTGAACTCCTCAGACGCGCGGGCGGTCTGCATGGTCTTGTATTGCTCAAACTGTCCCGCAAGCGTCTTGTATTCGTCGCTTTCCCTGGGATCGGGCGTCTTCACGCCCTTAAGCGCTTCGGTCTTGGCGGCTTCCACCGCCGCCTCCCGCGCTTCCTGCGCGGCTGTCTTACTGACATAACCCTCGTCCAGCGCGCGTCCCTGAAGCGCCATCATGCGCTCAAGCCGTTCCTCAGGCGTCAGGTTCTCGTTTCTCAGGATTTCGTCAACGGCTTTCCTGGTAAAGATGTTACCCATGTATACCCCTCCTTTTTACGGCCTGTTAGAGTGATAGGCCGTCCGCGTGTTTATCGTCCCGCCGGACGTGGTTGTGTAAATGTCCCGCCGTGGTCCGCTGGCCGTCGCCTCGCGTGGCGGGCTCTTACCTGGATAAGATGCTATGCGGTTGCGAGGTTCCCGACAGTAGTGGCCGCAATCCGGCGGCGTGGCCCGTAGGCTGTCCTTGTTGCTGGTATGGAGATCCCGCATAGACTTAAAGTACACTCCAAATGGTATGAAAAAAGCACCTCGTAAAAAGGCGCTTTAATCAGCTTTGGGTTTCTTCGCCGTATTCTTCTCCGATTTCTTCTCTGGTTTCAGCTCCGGGGGCTTGTCCAGCTTCGCCCCGCAATCCATGCAGTACAGCACGCAATTCACGGATTTCACCCGTTTGTGCTCACATGCCACTCAGCTCCCTCCCTTCTTAAAATAGTCTCTCATCGCGTTCTTCATCGCCGTCGGGAAGTCCGCCGCGTTATAGCTGTCTTTGTCCGGCCATGTCGCGTTGATGGGCCGGTATTCGCGCTCCGGCCTGCGCTTTCGCCCGGTCTGTTCGCAGAATCGGCGTATGTCGGCGCTGGCCCGGCGTTCCTTCGCCCGCGCGGCATTGATTTCATCCTCGCTGGCCCCGCGCGCCTTCTCAACCTCCACCTTCAGCTTTGCCCGCCGAAGTTCGCGCTCCAGCGCCCGCTGTTGCTGGCTTTCCTGATAGATTCGGTCGTTGATCTCCTGCGGCTGCGGCTGATCCCGGATCACCGTCACGCCCGGCACGAACAGCAAAGGAAAATGCCTGCAGTTGATTCCGAAAATTCCTGCCGGTTCTCCGTAACTGGTTTCACTCTGCGCCCAGACCTGTATGGGCTTTCCGTCGCCGTCCGTCACCCACCGATGCGGCCCGGCGCGGCTGATGACCTTCGCCTGCCAGGGATAGCACAGCGGCCTCGCGCCGTCGTGCGTGCTGACGTAATACAGGTCGTCGCCGTAATCGCCTTCGCGTTCCCAGAACGCCTCGCGGCTTGTGTTCAGCGTCGTCGCGCGGATGTCCATCCACATACGCCTCTGGCGTCCAGTGGTGTCCGGCATGATCCACAAAGCCGATCAGGCGGTTGTCGACCATCTTATCAACGGCCTGCTTCATGGCCTTGTTGTAATCGTCCACGCCTGCCACCGTATTCCCAGCCGCCGTGTTCAGGATTTCCTGCGTCCGGTTGATCTTGTTGGTAATGTCCGCTATCGTTTGCTGGTAGGCGCTTTCCGTGCTTTCCAGCATGACGGTATTCACCATGTTCAGCCGGTTCGCGGCCTGCTGATAAAACGCATGAAAGGTCTGCGTCATGCGCGGCGATACCGGCGGGGGCGCGGGCGCGCTGCCAAACATTCCCCGCTCCGCCGCCCTGCGCAGGGCCGGTTCAACGTCCGTCAGCGCGTCCACAATCGCCGCTTCCAGCGTATTTCCCAGCGCCGCGTCAGCACCGGAAAGAAGCCGCCGCATGATTGCAAGCGTCTCCCGGTTCACCTGCCCCATCTCCGCCAGCTTGCGCGCCTGATATTCAAACGCGCCCGGCAACTTCTCGCCCGGCTTAAAGTTGCGCAGATGCCGCGCCATGTTCATCAATATTTCGTCCGTCGCGGCCTCGTACACAATCGCCATAGCCCAGGACATATCGTCCAGAAATACAGGATTCATGCGCGCATCACTCCGCCGTATTCATCCTCAGCATCGCGTCCACGTTCGCCGTGCCTTCCTGCCTGATTCGCTCCAGCTCCGCAAGCGCTTCTTCCGGCGTCAACCCCTGCCCGAATTTGCGGTCGGTAAGGAATTTGTATTTGCTCAGCAGCCCCGCGCCCACAAGCATGACGCCCTCGTTGATGTTTGTCTGCCGGTCCTGCGTCACGCCGTCGTCGAATACCACGTTGATGTGATAGCCGCCCGCCGCAAGCGCCGCGATCTTCTGCCCCTGCCATTCCATGTCGTACAGCGTTGCCACGTCGATGATGTTACGCACCAGGTGCTCAATCGCCGGTTCAAGCTGATTTTGAATGGTCTTGATGGTCTTAAACGTCTTGCTGTTTTCGCTGACGACCTCCGTCGCAGTCTTGATCCCGCTGCGCTCGTCGAATGAAAACGTGTTCGCGGAAAAGCCAAGCTGCAGGCACAGGATTGACAGAAACGCGTTCAGCGCGGCGACGTGCTCCTCGACGCGCAGCTCCACGGATATATCCTTGATGCCGCCCGTCTCGTTGTCGTCGCCCGTTCCCTCATACGTTTCGTCGTTCGGGTCGAAATAGCGCCGCTGCGCGCCCGTGGTCGGATCGACGACCGTCCGCAAATACCTGTACGGCACCATGATGCGCTTCTTTCCAAGCCGGAATTCGCGCACGAACGAATCATAGCAGATGTCCAGCGCGTGCAGCGTCTCCAGCGCGTTGCCGTATACGCTCATCCCCAGCGGACTGTTGTCGTCCAAGTTGTTCGCAATCGGCGTCCGCCAGTAGCAGAACAGCGATTCCCCGACCGGGATCACCGTCTCCTCGTCCAGCTCCGGGTACAGCTCCGCCAGCGGGCAGCGGATTCCGAGAATGTCCTGCGATTCCGTCGGATTCGCGCCCTTCTGCATCTCGCTCCGGTACAGCTCGTTTCGCACCGTGTACGTCGCGCCGTTCCACAGATGCCATTCAAGGCGCGTATAGTAATAGCCCTTCTTCGCCCGCCGGGAAATGAACAGCGCGTCATATACGCGCGCGTTGTCCCACGAAATCGGCACAAACTGGTCGGCCATCGCGTAGCCGATCTTGATTCGCTCCGATCCTTCCACTTCGTTCCCGTTTTCGTCCCGCCGCGCGTCCCGCCAGACCTTCATCGACGCGCCGCCCAGCGCAAGCCCCTGTTCAATGCATTCCTGCATTTTCTCGCCGAACGCATTTTCCTGCAGCACCCAGTGGATAAACTCGTTCAGCGGATCAGGCTCCGGGGACTGTCCATCCGCGGGCTGCTCCCGCCGTCCGTCCATGGTGACGTCGATCTCGCACTCTTCGCCCCACACCAGCGACGCCATTTCAGCGGTAACGGCTTTCGGCGTGTTCAGTCGGTACAGCTCCCGCCGCGCGTTCGCGTCCGCCGCCGTCGGTGCCGGCACGATGTGCCACGGCCGGTAAAAGCCCCGGTATAGCCATTTCCAGACGAAAATGCCAAATTCGTAGAACTGCTGGTAGGCCGGTACGCCCGCCAGCTCGAACACATCTTTATACTCCCGGGCGACGCCCGTCGCCGTCGCGGCCCTTTCCATCAAGCCCCGCCCCCATCTTTTGATATTGTCCCATACCCGCATATCCGCGCCCCCTGTCAGGCGTTATCTGTTCCCAGCCTCCGCACGATCTCCCGTTCCCGTTCGCTCAGTTCCAACACATGCGCCGCTGCACGTTCTGCCGCTGCACGTTCTGCCGCTGCACGTTCTGCCGCTGCACGTTCTGCCGCTGCACGTTCTGCCGCTGCACGTTCTGCCGCTGCACGTTCCGACAGCAGGAAACCGCTCCCGAATATCTCCTTCCCGGCAAGCCGCTGCGCGTCCATAGCGTCAATCCGCGTGCAATCGGCCTTTTCCAGCCTGTACTCGACGCCGTAGTGGCTGTACTGATACGCCGCTGCGGCCGTCAGCACCTCCGCCGGATAGCTGTATCTCTGAAGCTGCTTCGTCTGCGCCTTTACGTTAGCGTCGTTCGCCGCCTTCACCGCCTGATACAGCCCCGGCGCGCTGCGCACCCGGCAGGTGTCAAGGTTCGTTGCGAAGCTGGTGTTGACGTTCGCCCCGTTCTCGTACGTAATCTTCACCCCGCACGGGATGAACGTCGCGTCCAGGTCGCGCGCCGAGAACAGCGTAAGCGTCGGCGCGAACAGGAAATAGCGAATCCCGCGCGCCAGGTAAAACCGCTGTATCTGTGTTATGATCGAAAACGGCGGATTATCCACCACACAGCACCCTGCCGGATAGTCGAACCGTTCGTAATCCCCGCCCGGCCAGAACGGCCGAACCATCGCCGCCCGCTCGACGCCGTACTCCGCCGCCACCCAGTCGGCGACCGCATCATATATCGGCTCCGGCGTGTAACAATCGTCCGCCGTCTTTTTTGGCTTGAATTTGTCAACGAACGCTTGATACTCAGCGTCCTCCGGCGTTTCCTCGCCGAATATGTCTATCTGTCCGGCAATCTCAGCCATAACCCGTCATATCCTCCATCCGTCAATCAGCGCCGGAATCTCCCGCTCGAAGCTGTATTCCATCGCGTCCAGGCTGTCAATGTTCGTCGTGCCGTCGTCCAGCCTTACGTCTTCTGTCACATACTTCCCGTCCCACAGCGCGCCCTTCAGCGCGTCGATGGTCTCCCGGCAGTTTCGCGCCACAAAAAAGCGGCCCGCACCCATCAAAATGCAGGTCGCCCGAATCCGGTCATTGATCGGCCGCTTCAGCGCGTTGGCGATATTTGCGCCCACGCCGGCCGCCGCGCACGCCGCGCGCAGTCCGTTGATTAGCGTCTGTTCTGCGCTGTCGCAGTATACGTCCGTCACGATCCACCGCGCCCGGCAGCGCCGCAGGAAGTCCACAAAATCCTGCGCCAGCTTCTCAGGCGTCAGCGCTGCGCCCTGCCGGTATTCATCCAGCACAACCAGCGCGCCGCCCGTCGTGTATCCCATGCAGCAGAATGCGTGCGCGCTCGTGCCGCCGCCGAAGTCCACGCCGATGACCGTCCGCCGGATCGTCTGCCCGGGAATGTCGTCCACGATAAACCGATCCGGGTTGTCGGCAAACAGGCGGTAGATCGCGCCCTCCGCCGCCACCCACAGCCCCCGGATATACCGGTCATACAGCACCGTGCCCGCGTATTCCTTCTTCAAATTCTCCACGAACGCCGGGTCAAGGTACGGATTATCGTCAATCGTATACGCCTGCTGGTAAATATCGGCGTCGCTATCCAGGAATGCCTTGAACCAGTGGCGCGGGTTCTCCGGGTTGCATGTGCCGTCAAACCGGCTGTACGGCTTGTCCAGTCGGCTTTTCAGCATATCGAAAACGTCCTGCTTCCAGGTCGTTACTTCGTCGCCGTAGCAGTATTTGATCGACGAACCGCGCAGGCGGTCAACGTGCGCCACGTTGTCCGCGCCCAAACAAAAAACGCGCTGACCGAACATCATACAACTGTTATCGCTACAGATGTTGCCAACGCGCTTTATCCCGTACATCTCCTGCATCGGCAGGATGATGTTTCGTCGAATGGTCTCTCTGGTATTGCCGAGGATGACGTTCAGGCCCTCCTTGCCCTCAACAGCAATCAGGCGGCGAGGAATCAGGAAGTAGTCCATGTACGTTTTTCCAGAACGAGTAGCTCCAGTTTTTACGTTCCAGCGGTGGGTGGCGTTGCGCCAATACTCAAGCTGTTTTTCACTGCCAGGCGCTCGCATCGTCCCACCTCTTTATCATTTCCATTAACGGATCGTCACCAGCGCCCATGTCTGGCGTCGGCTTATCGCGCCACCTATTCGGCTTGCGATTTTTGAGCCAATAAATCTGAGCCAGCGTGTCAGGCGGAATGTAGACTTCTTCGTCTGCATATTCGATATGCTCTTCTTCGATTGTGCCTTTATCTTTAAGCTGGCGTTTGGTTTTGAGTTTTATCGGCTTTTTAATTGATACCGTAAAACCAAGCGCCTTTTTCAGCAGTGCGTTTTCGACTTGGATATCAACCGGAGCCTTGCCCTGTTTTAGGGCCGCCGATAACGCCGGAAATTTATCGCGCCAGTCCCTGAATGTTGAATATGCAATGCCCATATTATGGGCTATCTGATCATCTGTTAGCCCATCCCGCGCCCAACCTTCTATTTGCAACAGACCATCAGGCTCTAACCACTGTTCGTATTTAGTTGGCCTCGCAATCGTGAATCACTCCTTATCCGTTCAGCAATACAGCCTTATCGCCGGTGAATTTTTCCCATCTAGCAATGATTACGTCTACATACTTCGGTTCTAATTCCATGATTCGGCACTTACGCCCGGTCTGCTCACATGCAATCAATGTCGTTCCTGATCCGCCGAACGGTTCAATCACAATATCATCTTTTTGCGTCATTGCTTTGATGTATTCACCCGGAAGCCCGACAGGGAATGTGGCAGGATGCAGATGTCGTACATAATTACTCAACTCTGGGTGCATATACAGCACAGACTCCATCTGCTTGTACGGTTGCGATGTGTCTCCAGTAGTATGAGCGACACAACTACCATCCTTATTCCTTTTTGTTTTTCTGCCCGGATTATCTGTTATGCTGTCCGGTTTTTTCTCCATCGTAAGATTGATCTCATAAAACTGAGTACCGAAAACAAAAACCCATTCATGCCTAAGCGGGAAGAAGGCGCTCGTCTGACCAATATTGCCTGTCATGCCTTTATCCCAGACATTCCATGCAAGCATTTTGTATCCGCTCTCGCGGGCGATTCTGATGTATTCATCCCAATACTGATACACATCGTTATCTTTCCGCTGAATACCCAGATTCACACATTGATAGTCCGTATAAGGGCGATATACTTTGATGAACTGTGCCAGATTATCTACACTCAGGTCCTTGCCACCTTCATACTCACGCATATCGGAATACGGCGGCGAAGTGAACAGCATAGCCGCATGTTCGCCAATCATCAGTGCTGCGACATTATCCTCATCCGTGCTGCTGCCGCACATCAAACGATGCTGTCCAAGCTGGTATATCTGCCCAAGTTTTGCCTTTTGCTCTGTTGGTGCATCTTCATCGTATTCGTCATCTTCTATGGTGGGTGTATCAGTAGATATTCCACCCTGTATATCCTCGAACCCCTCAAACTCCGACATATCGAAGTCCAAGTCCATCTCCTCGATCTCCGCCTCCAACTCGCTGAAATTCCACTCGGCGAAATCGGCGGTCAAGTTGTCGCGGATGCGGTAATCGGCGATCTGCTCCGGCGTCATGTCATCGGCGATCCACACCTCACACTCCGTCCAGCCGAGCCGCTTCATGGCCTCGTAGCGCGTATGGCCCACGATAATCACGCCGTCCTTGTCCACGATGATTCGCGCCCGGTATCCGTTTTTTTCGATAGACTTCATGACAGGTTCAACGGCTTTATCATTTATTCGTGGGTTGCGCTCGTATGGGTGAATATCCCCCAACGATAGCGTTTTAAGGTACATTGATTTGCCTCCCTTGAAAAATAAAAGCAGACGCTACAAGGACGTCTGCTTCACGTTCTTCACGTTCCTCGCGTCCTTCCCCGGGCGCAGGCGCGGGAGGAGGAAGGCCCCGCGCCCATCTGCTAAACCCGGTTTAGTCCCTGCCCCCACCTGCACATTGGGGACTTATCCCGCCGTAGTATATGGCGCTCCACGAAAAAGCCGGGGCGTCCTCCTCGCTCCGGCTGTCCACGATAACATTATAGCTCATTAAAACGGGTAAAAACGGGCAGGTTTTCACGCGCGGCGAATTTTCCCGAAAATGATCCGCTTATCCAGCGCTGCGCACGCGCTCCTGTCATATCGCCTAGCTGTGCTTTCATCCATATGCATCATCAAGCCGATGTACTCCCAGCCGTGCCCGCCCTTGTATTTCAGCGCAATCACCTCCCGCTCCACCGGCTTCAGCGCGTCCATTGCCTCCCGCATTGCAGCCTTGAACTCCTGCTCCTCACGCAATTCTTCCTCGCAATCGGCGATTTCCTGCGCAAACAGCTCCCGCATGTGCTCGATTCGCTCCACCGCCCGCATGACCGGGTCGCCAGGCGTCGTGCCGTGCGGCAGGCCGTCCATGGCGGGCGACCCGCCGATTTCATACAGCGCGTTCATCCTAACTTGCGCAAGCCGTATCTGCTCCAGCAGTTCATCTATCCGCCGGTCAATCCGTCCCCAGTGCCACAGTAGCCTCCGGACCTGCTTATACTCATCGTGCTCCATGCTCTTTGTCTTCGCCTCCGTCCATCTTCGCGCCACAGCACGGGCAATAATTATAATCAAAATTGCTATTATGAAATCCACATTCGCTACATTGACCGCCGTGGCTCCACTTCCATTCACCATGTACCACCTGCACAGCGTCCACGGCTGGCAACATTAACAGGACATCTTTTGCCTCTTCCATTGCGCACCATTTCAAATTGTGATAGCCGGTTTCTGGCTCCAATTCGGAATACTCTTCAAGGTATTCTTCAATTTTGTCAATCGCCGCCTCCCTAGAAATCAAATCATCATTCATCATCTATCTCGCCTCCGTCCATCTTCGCGCCGCAATCCGGGCAATAGGATAGTTCTTCCTCCTGCGTCCAACTGTTTCTAAGCCTCTTCCGTTTCTGTTCGTAGCATTCACAGAATCCAGTATTCACGTCTGTTCCAGCATGGCATCAAGAGCATCATTAAATGTCGGCACAATGAAACCATATTCATTATGCTCTACACCATTCAACTCAGTTTTATTCTGGGTAACGGCGTCAAATTGATAGAGATTTACATTTCCAATATCCAGCAGATCCTCATCAATATAGCCAAATTGTTTCATAAGCTCCTTCTTGTCGGGGTGTTTTTGCAGTCGTATCATGTTGTTGATATGCTGTAGAACCGTATCGCTGTGAGTTGTGATCCATACATTAATACCAGAGTTCATCAAACGAATAATAAACTGTGCCATCTTTTTCTGAAGTGCTGGGTGCAGATGTGCCTCAGGTTCTTCTATGATGATGGTCTTAAATTTTATATCCGATTTCAGCACAAGCAAAAGGGGAGAGAGTTCCGAAACAATAGAAGATGTCGCATACAGCGGCAGATCACCCTTGATTCCCTCTGGCCTATACATGACAGTGGGCAGGTGCTCTCCCTTAGCAATTAAAGAGCCTCCTGTCATTTCACTCTCTGCGAAGTTGATAATCTCCTTATACTTATCCGGTACCTTTTTGCTGGTATCAAATTGCGTAATAGCCTGCAAAAAGTCCACATAAGGCGCTGTCAACTGCATGCTTTCCATTTCATCGTCAGGTACTTGAAAAAAAGAATAGTACTCAAGAGCACCTGAAAGCAGCTGCTTGTATGTAAGCATAAAGCCAGTCCTTGACGCTGGTAAGTACAACGGTTCTCCAAGTCTGCGCGACCTTAAGGAAGGAGTGAGTGCAGGTCCAGCAATCCCATCCATAAGCAGATTCCAACAAATATAAGCATTAACTCTTGCAGCTGCCGTTTTTTCAAACCTATCCGTTGCTGGAAATTGAACACATCCCCCTCCATTGGAAAAACGACTTGCATCCCCCTTCCATTGAATGCTGATCCGACGGCTCTTCGCCACATTTCGTATTTCAATTTTACCAACGATAAGCTCTCGATTGAAAATCTTTCTTACTAACGCTTGTTTATTGTTCGCAAGAATTTCATTGAACCAGTCGCAATACAAATTGACTATGTTGCCTTCAGCGACACAGTTTTTCCCCCAATTCTGTTGTATCCAGGCTTCACACTTGCGGTAAACCTTGCTCTCTGAAGGCTTTGATGGAAAATGATCTCTACCATACATCATTATTCCCCACAGGAGACTCATCAGATAGCTCTTCCCACTGTTGTTATTCCCGACAAAACACATCAATCGGGACACTTCTACATCTGCGTGGTCTATCTTTGCAAGATTCTCAACATGAAGTGTCCATCTTTTATTCGTTATGCTGCTCATGGCACTTCTCCTTCGTAGTACGCATTCGTTTTCGACCCTCAGCAACTCGATCATGCGTTCAATAGTCATTACCACTTCACCGGCCTCCCGCATTTGCGGCAATATCTATCGCCTAAATCCATCACTGCCCCATCAATTGGACATTGGATGGAATAGCTTGTAACACCGTCCTCATCTTCGAGCTTACCGACTCCGGGTCTTATCGGCTCCTGCGCCACTAATTCCCGCATTACCGCCAACGCAAGGTCAATTGGGATTTCGACACATCGATTGTTCAGCATAGCGCATTCATCCCACGGGCAATCCTTACATTTTGGTTCTGTGATACAGTTGCGAAACGCATCAATAATCCTGTCTCGATCATTCATCCCACTTCACCGCCCTTCTCTGTTCATCGGTCGGGCGGGATGTCGTCCACCGATTCACATACACCGTACACCCGATGATATTGTCATTACCAACCCCGCTGCCAAACTTAATGCCGTATACCGTAGCATCACATTCTGGATATTCCTTTGCGCAGCTTTCACACAGATGCAACCGCGCTTCGATAGGCTCCCGCGCTTTCAGCTTTTCAGCGTATTCACACATAACATCTAATGTATCATCCAAGTCTATTTCCAGCGCCCAGATTGTTTCCTGCTGTTCTTTCAGCAACGCAATTGCCTGCTCCATCGCCTCGGCCCAGCTCCTGAATATCTCACAGGCCAGCGTTCCATCCATCGCGTTAAAGGATTCCCGGAAGGACGCCGCAGATTCTCCCAGTCCCTTGATAACCTTCTCCAAATCAGGCATTTTCACAGCCTCCTGTCCTCCATCGTCATCCTCTCCAACTCCGCCCACGCGCCCTGCACGTCCCCAAAAAGCGCCTTCTTCCTCAGCGCTTCCTTCTGCGTCTGAGTAAGCTCCGGCATCCGTTTAATGTGCCGCAAAAACACGTTCGCCCGTGCATACGCCTCCGGGGACCGCTCAGGCGGGAGATAAATCCCGCCAGTCTTCATGATTCAGCCTCCTGCGTCCGGTCAATCCGATACGTAATCTCAGTAAGCCCCCGCGCCAGTTCCTCAACGGCGGAAAACGGAATCGTGATTGTTTCGTCGTCGTTCAGCATGTCCGTCACCACGCGCGGCGAAACAACAACCTGTTTGTCCCTGGACGACACTTCATACTTCCATGCCATTCCGACCAGCGTCTCCCGCACGTCCTCTATCGTCAGTCCGGAATAGGGCTTCGTCTCTTCTTTTCGTCCGGATTCGCCGGCAATCAGCCCGGCGTCGAATGTCGGCGCGTCCCAATCCAGATTGGGCTTGTCGGCTTTCAAACTGGCGCTTGTCCCGTCGATCCTGCGCCCGTAAATCCTTTCCCGCGCGGCCTGCATCTCCTTCTTCTCCTCGATTCGCTTCATCTCAAATGTCGGTTCGCCTTCCCGGTCCAGGCTGCTCAAGTCCATCCGTGGTTCCTCCTTGTTGTTTTTTTCCCGGCGAAGCGCCTTGTAAATCGAATAGATGTTGTATCCGGTTTCCTGCGCGATCTCAGCCACGCCCTTCCCCGCGCTTTTCAGTGACATGACGCGCTCCATGTCCATCGGTGTTCCTGTCGGCATTGTGTGTATCCTCCTCTTTAATCATCGTCACTTCGCGCCTTGCGCCCACTTCCACAGCATGTCGATGCCCTTCCTGCGCCGCTCGATTTCCTCCACCGTCGCGTGCTGTTCGATCATCCGTGCGACTTCCTTTTCGCACCGGTCAATCGCGTCGAGAAGCTGCTTTCTCGACCAGTGCACGTTTGCTCCGCTCTTCCCGTCGCTCATCCTTCCGATCCTCCTTCTCCAGCTTCATCCGGATTTCTGCCGCCCTTTGGACCCTGATCTGCCGCACCCGTTCGGCCTGTAATCCGTACATTGCGCCCACTTCGCGCAAGGTCTTGCCGCCAATCAGCATCCACATGATTTCCCGATCCCTCGCGTAGTCAATGCGGTTCACCAACCTCGCGATTCGCGCCGCCGCCTGTCTGGTGTCCTCCTTCGCGGCGAACTCCTCCAGGATGTTTTCGTCGCTCGGCACCAGCTCGCCCACGGTTGCCTCCTGCGTCTCGTTTTTGGCATTGACAATCCGCTTGTCCAGCCGGACCAGTGCGCCGCCCGGAACCAGCCTC
>Ga0247609_10003073_pt1 | contig 17106 bp, 6 predicted proteins | sample 172DNAGHGlowgp2_FD_193487 | JGI IMG/M metagenome (GOLD analysis project Ga0247609, IMG submission 193487) | Sheep rumen microbial communities from Palmerston North, Manawatu-Wanganui, New Zealand - 1728 DNA GHGlow gp2 | ecosystem: Host-associated > Mammals > Digestive system > Stomach > Rumen ...
AAGACCCCTCTACCCCCTCTCTGGGTCCCCTCTCCCCCCTCTCTGGGTCCTCTCTACCCCCCCCCAAAAAAAAATTATCAATTCTCAATTTTCAATTTTCAATTCCCCCAGCCCCCCTCTCTGCCCCCTCTCTACCCCTTCTCTACCCCTTCTCTACCCCTCCTCTACCCCATCACTACACTTAACACTTAACACTTAACACTAAACCCTTCCCTGTACATTCGGCTTAACTACTCAACTACTGCCTACTGTCTCCCTAAACTCCCCCCTTCACTCAACCCTTGACTCCCTCCCGCATAAAAAAACAACCCACCTTCCCCATGGCATTTGCCACGGGGAAGTCATTCAGAACGGGTGTGACGGAAAACCGTCAGAAAGGCAGGTCGCCGAGCGGCTCGGTGTCGGCGTTGAGTATGTCTATCAGGGGATTGCCGCGCGACGTATCGTCGTTGCGCTGACGGTTCGAGAGCATCAGCAGGTTGTCCGCAACCACCTCGGTCACGTGGCGCTTGTTGCCCTCCTTGTCCTCCCAGGTGCGGCTCTGCAGGCGACCCTCGACATATATCTGAGCCCCCTTGCTGAGTATGCGCTCGGCCACGTCGGCCAATCCGCGCCAGCAGACGACATTGTGCCATTCGGTGAACTCCACTCGCTCGTTGTCGCGGCTGCGGCGATACTCCGTCGTCGCCAGCGGGAACGATGCCTTCTTCACGGGGGCGGACCCCTCGGACGGGAATGTGACCACGTCGGGATTCTTGCCGACGTTTCCTACCAATATTACTTTGTTGACTCCAATCATATCTGTTTCTTCACTTGTCGTTTCGGACCGCGAAGATACTACAAAAAACGAAAACACCGAAATAAAGATATTCACAACGCCGCTTTTGCAGCCTGTAAGTGCCTGAAAAAAGTATGTTAAATGCCCAAAGTGCCAAATAAGCAACCTGCATAGCATCAGCCTATTGCGATTATCAAAATGTTAAAAAGAATTAAAACCGCCGTTTTGCACAGCAAAACTTTTTGCCATGTCGGAAAAAGGGTGTACTTTTGCAGCCGTTTTCCACTTCGGAAACGCTAAAAACAACAAGCTAAAAACAACAAAAAAGTATATAGCAATGTCAAAGAAATGTGAAATCACCGGCAAGAAAGTGATCGTCGGAAACAATGTGTCGCACTCGCGCATCCACACCAAACGCACCTTTGCACCCAACCTGCAGACCAAGAAATTCTACATCCCCGAAGAGGACATGTGGATCACCCTGAAAGTCTCCGCCAAAGGCATGCGCATCATCAACAAGAAAGGCATCATCGCCGCCCTCAACGACGCCGCCGCTCAGGGTCACCTGATGTTCTAAGCAAAAGACAACACAAAATAGTATTAACCATTAAAAGAAAGAGGTATTAACAATGATCGTAGTTCCCATCAAAGAAGGTGAAAACCTCGAGAGAGCTCTGAAGAAGCTGAAACGCAAATTCGACAAAACCGGCGTTGTGAAAGAGATGCGTCGTCGTCAGCAGTTCACGAAGCCCAGCGTCATCAATCGCGAGAAACGCCTCAAAGCCATCTACGTGCAGGGCCTGCGCCAGCAAGAGCTCGACAAGTAAAGGGCCAGAGCTCCCCACAGGAGCGACGCCATTGAACAAAAAGACACCGCCTCGGTAACGAGGCGGTGTCTTTTTGTCGTGTCTTCCGATTACTGCTGCTGCGCGGTAATCTTCTCCAGCCACTTCAGCATGCCGAACATCACACCCATGGCGATGAGGCACACGACCATGAAGAACGCCCAGGTCATCCACAGCTTGGGCAGCGAGTTGAAGAGGATAGGTCCAATCATGATGAGCAGGTTGCCGATGGCAGTGGCGCCAAGCCACAGACCCTGGCAGATACCCTGCAGGTGCTTTGGAGCAATCTTGGAGACGAAGCTCAAGCCCATCGGGCTGATGAAGAGCTCGGCCACCGTCAGGAAGAAGTAGGTAACGATGAGCACCCAAGCGTCTGCTTTCATGCCAGCGATGGTGGCGGCATCCTGTGCCAGGAAAGCCTTGCCCGACGGATAGCCCATGTTCATACTGAAAATGGTCAGGAAGACGTAGGCACAGGCAGCGAAGAGCATGCCGATGACAATCTTGCGCGGAGCGGAGAACTTGCGGCCCCAAGTGGTGCCGAAGAGCCACATGATGACCGGCGTCAGCAGAATAACAAGGGCGGGGTTCAGGAACTGCCACACCTCGGGGGCAACGCTGTCAGAGTTGACGAAGTCGCGGGCGAAGAGCGAAAGCGACTGGCCGTTCTGGTGGAACGACATCCAGAAGAACACGCAGATACCCAGCACGGCATACAGACCGGCCATACGCTGCTTGATCTCCTTGGCCATAGCGGCTTTCTCCTCGGCGGTGTACTCGGCCACCTCGGCCTTGGCCGCCTTCTTGGCGGGTGCCGGGAAGATTTTCTTGAAGGCAAGGAAGATGCACAGCGAAATGAGCATGGCGCACACAGAGGCTATGAACGAATAGTGGATACCGGTGTTGAACACCTGCAGATAGCTCTCGCAGGCAGCCTGCAGATTGGCGGGGTCGAAGTTCTGGTTGTTCTCGCTCATCCAGGTGGTGAGGTTGGCCATCTGGGTGGCGTCCATTCCCGTAGCGTCGCTGATGTACTGGTGGCACAGGGCGGGCAGGTTCGAATTGTAGGTCATGCCGTTCTGGCCCAGCCACCACTGGCGCAGCAAAGGAGCCACGAAGGGGGCGATCACGCCGCCGATGTTGATGAAGACGTAGAAAATCTGGAAGCCCGGGTCGCGCTTGCTCTGCGCGTAGGCCAGGGCCTCGGGGCCCTTCTTGGCAGCCTCGGCCTCGAGGTTGTCGTACATCTGGCCCACAATGGCCTGCAGGTTGCCCTTGAACAGACCGTTACCGAAAGCAATGACAAACAGGGCCAGACAAGTGACCACCAGCACCATGGTCTTCGTGCCCATGTCGACCGTCAGCGGGATGGAAAGCACTATGTAGCCCACGGCCATCGTGATGAGGCCCGCAATGATGGTGCCCTTGTAGTTCTGCAACTTGTCGGCAATCACACCACCAGGCAGTGCCATAATGTAGATGCCGAAGTAGAAGATGCCGTAGATGACACCTGCCACCTGGTCGCTGATTCCGAACTTCGAGCACAGGAAAAGCAGCAGCACAGCGTTCATAATATAGTAGCCGAATCGCTCACCCATATTACTCAACGCAGCCGCAATAAGTCCTTTTGGATGTCCTTTGAACATAAGCTGTAATTTTTTGGTTTATAATTTATTTAATTATTATGATGTACCAAGGTATATTATTATTGATGTGCAAAGGTACAAAAAAAAAGTTAATATGCCGTAAAAGGGAGCGTTTTTTTTTGTATTTTTGCAGCCGTTATGGAAGAGATAATCAGACAGACGGTGGATGCGCTGCTTCGCGGCGACACCATCCTCTACCCCACCGACACCATCTGGGGCATCGGCTGCGACGCCCGCAACGCCGACGCCGTGCAGCGCCTCTACGACATCAAGCAACGCGACCACTCCAAAAGCATGCTCCTCTTGGCTTCCGAAAGCCTTATCGGCCGGCTTGTCCCCGCCTCTCCCACCTCCCGCCCCACCACCTTTATCCTCCCGGAGGCCGTCTGGCGTCCGGTCTTGGGCGACAGCGTCGCGGACAACCTGCCGGCCGCCGACGGCTCGCTGGGCATTCGACTCCCTCACCACCGCTTCTGCCAGGAACTGATTCTCCGTCTAGGCGCCCCCATTGTGAGCACCTCGGCCAACCTCTCCGGCCACCCCTCGCCACAGCGCTACGAGGACATCGAAGAGGAGCTCCGGCAGCGGGTCGACTTCTGTGTGCCGCCCCTGGCCGAGTGGCTGAGCGGCGAAAGCCGCGGCAGCCGCATCGTGAAGATCGCCCCCGACGGCTCCCAGACCGTATTGCGCGACTGACCTCACCGACAGAAAACGACAACAAAAGAAGGCCGATGCTCACACATCGGCCTTCTTGCACATTAGGGTTCGGCTGTCGCTCCCTACCTCACAATCAGCTTGCGCACTGCGCTGACGCCGTTGCTCTGCAGACGCACGAAGTAGACGCCCTGCGAGAGGCCCTCAATGTCGACCGCAACGGTCTGGCCTCCCATGGTGTCGAACGTGCGGGCCACCTTGCCGTTGATGTCCACGATGGCCACTCTGACACTTCCCTCCACGCCGGCAACGGTGATGTTCACCTTGTCGGAAGCGGGGTTGGGGTAGAGCTCTATGACGGCCGCCTCGGCCACTTCGGCAATGCCGGTATGGTCGCCGAGCGTGGTGAAGCTGGCCGCACTGCTCCAGTCGCTGTAGCGCTGCTCGTTGGCGCTGCACACGGTGCGCACCCTGACGCTGTAGGCGGTGCTGTCGCTCAGGTCGTCGAAGGTGTAGCTCGTGGTGGCCGACGTCACAGTCCGCTGGGTCTCGTTCGTGAGCTGTAGCTCGTACGCTTCCGCGCCCTCCACGGCATCCCACGCGACGGTGGCTCCGCTGGCGCTGATACCGCTTACCGTGACGTTCTGCGGCACCTCGCACACAGGCTGCGGACCGGGCTCCGTGGTGTCGGGGGCGGCGGCGGTGCTGAGGGTCGTGGTGAGCCACTCGTCGTCACACTGCGAGCGCACGCCGACGGTGTAGAGCGTCGAGGCAGCCAGATTGTCGAAGGTGTAGCTGGTGGTGTTGACCGGCGTACCCGTCACCGTGGCGGGCAGCGTGGCGCCCTGGGCTATGGCAACCAGCGTGACGGGGGCTTCGGTGCTCCACGTCGCGGTGATGCTGTTGTGGGTGGCCGTCGCAGCGAGGTCGGTGGGCGACGGGCAGACGTAGGTCGTGTCGTCCGACGGCAGGGTGTCGGTGGTCGCCACCACGGTGTGCCACATCGTCTCGCACTCCGAGCGCAAGGCTACGGTGTACTGCGTGCCGGGCACAAGGCCTGTGAAGGTGTGGCTGGTCGCGCTGACGGTGGTGTAGTTGCTGAGGTTGTCGCTCACCGTGCCCGACGTGATGGCCACGAGGGTGGCGGCCGCCTGCGTGCTCCAGTGCACCGTCACGGTGGTCGTGCTGACGCTGTCCACCACGATGTTCTCCGGTCCGTAGCAGTGGGCCTCGGTGGTGAAGCTGACCACGTCGGAGACCGTCCATATCTGGCTCGCACACTGGCGGTGCACATAGACGTCGTAGCCGGTGTTCTCGGTCAGGCCCGTGAGGGTGTACGGCTTGGCGTTGGCGTTGACCACCGTGCCCTGACCCTGCGCGAAGCCCGTGGGTCCGTACTCTATGCGCCATGCAGCGGCGCTGTCCTCCCAGTCTATGACGGCCGACGTCTCGGTGATGCCGCTCACGGTGACCCCCGTGACCACGAGGCAGGCAGCGGTGCTGCCGCTGACCGTGACCCACGTGCTGTCGCAGAGCGAACGCACTCCGACGGTGTACTCGGTCTCGGGCTCAAGACCCGTGAAGGTGTAGGTCTTGGCTCCCGTCATGTTGAGGGTGGCGCCGGCTGGCCAATCGGCCGTCGCGGCAATACCCACCTGGGTGGTACCGGCCTCGGTGGCCCAGCTGACGCTGAGCGTCGTGGCGGTGGCACCGGTAACCACGAGGCTGCTCGGCACGTTGCACGGCACCGCAGTGGTATCGTCGCTCGCCACAGTGTCGGTGGTCACACTGATGGTGTGCCAGACCGTCTCGCACTGCGAGCGCACGCCGATGGTGTAGGCGGTGCCGGGCTGGAGGTCGCTGAAGGTGTAGCTGGTGCTGTCTACTGTGACGGCGTCGGCGTCGGTCGCCAGCTCGCCTGTGCCGATGGCCACAAGGGTGTTGTCCGCCTGCGTGCTCCAGCTGACGCTGATGGTGGTGGCGGTGACCGCGGTGGCGGTCAGCCTCGTCGGCACATGGCAGACGCCGCTCGTGGTGAAGGTGAAGGCGTCACTGACAACAGGCATGCTGCTGCCGCACCAGGCAACGACGTAGAGGTCGTAGCTGGTGGAGCTGAGCAGGCCGCTGACGGTGACGACGGTGGTGTCGACACTATAGTTGCGGTACACCACAAGTCCGTTGTTGCGGGCGTAGGTGAGGTCCATACCTGCCGGCACCACATACACCTCGCGGCTGCTCTCGAAACCGTCTGTCCAGCTGATGGTGGCGCTGCTCTCGGTGACGTTTTCAGCTACGAAGTTGTTGAAGGTGGGGCAGTCGGGCATCGGCGTGGAGAATATCACGGGCTCGCTCATACGCCCGTAGTAGCCCGATTCGTCGCATACCGTTGCCACACTCAGCGCAAAGGTGCAACCCGGCACCAACATCATGGTGAATGGGTTGCTGTAGGCAATTTGGCTGATGCCGTAGTAGCCCAGAGACACCAGGCTGGAGTCGATGCCATAGGCGTTGTACAGCGACGGGTCGTTGACGCCGGTGAGGATGGCACGGACAACCCAGGTGTCGTCGCCCGGTGCCGCCGTCCACGAGACGACAGCGCTGTCGGGTGTGATTTCGCTCACCGTCACATTGGTCGGGACGTACGGGTCGCAGTATATCGTCGTGAAGCTCACCGTATCTGACCATTCGCTTCTCACCCCGCTGTTGCCGCAGATGGAGCGGACCGCAGCCATATAGCTGACACCGCGCTCGAGGTCGGTAGCCGTGTAGCTGGTGCCGCTGACGGTGTAGACGTTATAGCTGGTGCTGTTCTCGAGCAGCAGCTCGTACGAGCCGGCGCCGCCATCGGCTGTCCAGCTGAAGGTGGCCTCGTTGATGCCCACGCTGTCTACGCTGAAGTCGACGGGCGACTCGCAGGGAGCCATCGTGGTGGTGAAGGTGACGTTGTCGAGGACAATGTAGTGCCACTCGTCGATGGGCGTCACGGTGCGTATGGCTATGCGGTTGCCGTTGCCGGCATAGCTGCCGAAGTCGACCGTGTGGTGACCCACGAGGCCGGCGTCGGTGTAGTGGAGCGTGGCCACGGTGGTCATGGTCTGGGCAAAGCCCGGGGCATTGTCGCTGACCACGCCGATCTCTATGGTGGCATTGCTGTTCGTCCCGCCAGCCTCGACAATGTCGAATTCAACGGTCGTGGTGTTCATCGGCACCGTCATCTCGGGCAGAGCCAGTGCGGTGGTGTAGTCGAGGTTGAACACAAGGCCGTTGGTCGACGAGTACCAGTAGAGCACCGGCACGTCGGCCATGTTGTTGGTACTGTCGAGCAGGGTGGCTTCGGGATCGTACGTCCAGCACGAAGGCATGTGGCCGGCAAAGTCGTCGTCGAAGTCGTAGGTGACAGGCAGCGTGGTGACCACGTCGCACATGGTGGTGGCATCGACCGCGTTGGCATAGTCGGTGTAGTCGTCCGTGCCGCAGATGCCGCGCACCCAGAAGCGGTAGTCCGTACCGGGATGCAGCCCGCTCACCTCGTAGGGATGGCTGTCAGCCACGAAGGTACGGATGTCGCCGTCGGGCAGCTCGCAGCGCACCTCCCACTCTGTCGCGTCCACGTTGGTCCAGTCCAGCGTGACGCTGGTGGTGCCGACCTCGGTTACAACGAGCTCCGTAGGCGCTTCGCACGACGGGGCGCGGCTGATGGTGATATTGTCAACCAGGAACGTACTGTCGGCGACAGCCTTCAGGGCAAAGCGGCGCGGCGTGCTGAAGTCTGCCTGCACCACCACGTTGACTGCCTTTCCGTAGGTCACGCCGTCATAGCTGATGGTGTCGAGGGCGACAAAGCCGTTGCTGTAGCCTCCGTCGGCCGTCGTGGTGCCGAGCACAAGACGCTGGGTCTCGCCGCTGGCGGGCGTATGGGTCGGGTAGAGCTGCATGCTGACATTGAAGTGCTGCACATCGGTCTGCAGCACGGGCAGCGTCACCAGATCGCTGTAGCCCATCAGCAGTCGCGTGTCGTCCCAGTAGTACTGCGCCACCTGCGGCACTCGGTGACCCTCGGCCACAACGCCGGCATCATAGTCCCAGCAGTTGGGCAGACGGTCGCTGTACCAGCTGTCGAAGTAATAGTAGCCTTCGTTGAAGTAGTAACTGAGCGGCAACGTTGTGTTGACACCGCAGTTCGTCGTCACATACACAGTCGCCCCGCTGGCGTCACACGACGGGAATACATTTATAACATATCGTCTGTTCTGCTTCAGTCCCGTAATGGTGACGGGGTGCGTCTCGGGATTTATGTATTCGTAGTTGTAGTTGTTATCTTCGTAATAGGTCACATACCACGGCCCCTCGTTGCGGTCGCTCCAGTCTATGGTGACACTCGTGTCCGTAACGTCGGTCACCGTCAAGTTCGCCACCGGCGTGCATGCTGGTATAGTATCTATCTTGAAGTAACCCAGACGCATATACGTCTCGGTATTGGTCGTGTCGGCCACCACAAGACGCATGGCAATGTACTTGCCCTGCCCGCTGTAGCTGTCGAAGAAGATGTTCCTGTCAACAGAGTTCATGTCCTCTGCAGCAGTGCTGTAGACCGGCACGAACGACTCCGCGAAGTCGCCGTAGTTGCTGTCCACCACACCCACTTCGAAGGTGTTATCCTGACTGTCGTCGTTGTAGAGGCCGGGGGTGATAGTGAGCATCACACTGTCCAGATCGACACCGAGCATCGGTGCTGCCACAACCACATTGCCGTACATATAGAGGCTGCCGTAGCGCGAATATGCATTGCCGCTCTCGCTCTCCGCGTCCACTGCCCAGCAGCCCGGTATCTGTCCGTATACGTTGAAATTGCCCCTGTACGGCAGCGTCGTGATGGCGCCGCATGGCGTCGTGACGCTGATGAAGTTGTCCACCGTCTGCGTACCGGCAGCACACTGCGCCGTCACAGTGATGCCATAGCTCGTTCCGGGCGTCAGCCCGTCTATCGTGTAGGGATGCTCGCTTACGGTGTCCACTCGCGTCTCCATGTTATAGCCGGAGCATCTCACTATCCAACGCTCTGCCGGTCGCACATCCTCCCAGTCCACGGTAATCGTGCTCGCAGTCACCTCCGTCGCCATCAACCTGTACGGTGCAGTGCATTCCGGCACCGCATCGAGGTACACATTCCTCATCTGCAGCATGCCGGACACGTTCTTAATGGCAATGTGGCGTCCATTGCCGACATAGTTGTTGAAGTATACGGTGTAGTTCACCCCGTCGGCGTAGTAGATCGTGTCCACCGGCGTGAAGCTCGCCGCAAAGCCCGGCGTCACCGAGTCCACCACACCGACCACCATCCAGCTGGCAACACCCGCGTAGGCATACTCCGAAGCATAGAAGCTAAGCGACACGTCGGCCAGCTCCCCGGCATATTCGGGCATAGCCATAATGGTCGTATCTGTGGCGACATAGTAGCCATAGTAGCTACCCGTCTGCGGCGCTGCCGTCGGGTCGCTCATCTGCATCGGGTCATAGGCCCAGCAGTCGGGCGTGCTGAAGTAGTCGTTGCCGAACGTGAAGTTGTGCGGTAGCGTGCTTATCGCAGCGCACTCTGTCGTCAGCTGTGACAAAGTGACCCAGTGGGAATAGGCCTCACCGCATATCGCACGGGCCTCCACAGTGTACGTCGTGCTGTGATTCAGCCCCTCGAAGAGGGCCATACCAGTGGCATCGGTGGTCACGAGGGTGGTGCTGCCGCTGATCTGTTCCGTCAGTCGCACCTGCGCGGCCACGGGCTGTCCCGCAGCGTCTCTGACGGTCACTGTCGCGCTGCTGGTGGTCACACTGCTGACCTCTGCCTCGTAGGGTGTCTCGCAGTCCTCCCGCGGTATAATGTTGATGTTGAGTCCATATACATAGAGTGAGCGGTAGTCAGCCATGCTGTTCGTGTCCATATAGTGTACCACTACCTGTACCACATTGGGCTCCAGCGTGTCAGTGTAGACTCCGTTCTGCGCGTACAGTGTGTCGCCAGCCACGTATGTGTACTCTCCAGCGTCCTCGGTGACATAGTCCACGCTGAACATAGCGTTGCCGTACTCGTCGCTCGTGTAGAGCGCCAACGTCGCCGTATCTTCTAAACGGAACGGTCGGCTATAGAGCTTATACTCGCCATGATTATCATAGTCCGATCCCATAACCACCGGATACCGTCTCCCATACCCATAGTAGCCGTATGTCACCTCATAGTGGCCTTCGCCAATCGTCTCCACCTGCCAGCAAGCCGGCAGCTCATAGCTGACGCTGTTGAAGTTCTCGGCCAGCGGTGCATCAAGCGAGACCACCTGCGTGTCGCACGTCGTCGTGTACTGCACCATCGACTCCCCTGTCCACGAGTTGTCGGAAGCGCATCGCGCACTGATGTAGAAGGTATAGTCTCGACCCTGCCATAGTCCCGCTATGACGGCAGGGTGTGCGGTGTAGTTATAGTAATCGTACTGCTGATAGCCGTTCTGCATCCAGGTCACCCTCACCTGCCATTCGGCCGGGTCGCCCTGGTCGCTCCAGTCGAGGGTGACGCTCGTCGCCGTGTGGTCGGCCACATAAGGCTCCACGGGAGCCAGGCAGCTGCCGTTGGTCCGGAAGTTGACCGGGGCGCTACCGCTCTCGTCATAGTTGCCGCACCGCGTGTAGACATTTACGTAGTGGTATGCTGCAGAGCGGAGCCCCTCGAGGCTCACAGGGTGGCTACTGACTATCGTATCGCGGTAGTTGTAACTGTAGTCGTCATAGTAGGTCACCCGCCACGAGGTGGTCGGCACATGATCCGTCCAGTCTATCACGGCACTGTTCTCAGTGATACTGCTCACCGTCACGTTCTCGGGCGTGAAGCAGCTCGGCAGGTCGTACACCCTCACACTGCTCACCATCGCCAAGGCACTCTCGCTCCCGGTGGCGTTCACATTGCGCAGGGCCAGGAAGCGGTTGCTGCCCGTATAGCTGTCCAGATAGCGTGTATATCGTCCTGTCGTACGTATCGTATCTATAGGTTCAAAGTTGTCCGCGAAGCCTGTGGCATTGCTGCTCACCGTACCAAGCACCAGCATACTGCCGCTGCCCAGGTAGGCCACTTCCATCTCTATCATTGTCTCGCCCACCGGACGGCTCAACTCCGGCATCGCCACACAGGCCAGGCTCACCATCTCCAGCGCATTGCCATAGTAATTGTTGTTGCCCGAAGTGGTACGCGGCGCAATCAGTCCGTTGGTGTCTGCATCGATGGCGTGGTCGTATGTCCAGCAGTTGGGCAGCTGGTCGCTATACATCTGACCCATAGCCACAACCCCTCTAAAGTCGGTATAGAAACCGCTCACCGGCACACAGCCCGTCGTGAAGCTCACTGGCGAAGAACTGTAGCTCTCCCCCTTGCGTCCACAGTTCACACGCACGTATGCCTGATAGGTAGTGCCCGGCTCCAGATTTGTCAAGGTGATGCTGTTGGTATTCGCGTATCCCGTCTGGCCGTCGCCGAGGATGAAGCCCTTGGGACCGTACTCGACGATGTACTCCACAAAGCTGCCTTCGGCAGCCGTCCAGCTCAGGCTGGCTGTACTGTCGCCCACGCCGGTCACCGCCAGGCCCGACACCTCGAGGCAGGCAGGTATTACGTCTACATCCATACTCCTCACCATCCTGTATTCATAGTTTGCACTGTCTATCGGAGCATAGAGTACTATATATTTATAACTGTCGTCGGTCGTGAGGTCCGCAAAGCGGTATGTCACGCTGACCTCGTTCTCCGTCCCGTAGTCGCCACGGCGCAGGGTGGCCAGTTCAACGAGATTGGTCATGTCGTTCTGGTCATCGCAGACACCGAGGTGCAGGTCAGTGTTCGGGTCGCTGGCGTAGAATACGAAGTGGAGCTGCAGCTCGTTCAGCGGACGGTCGAACTCAGGCATAACCACGGAGCCGCCTTGGCTCAGCACGTATATCCTGCTGCCGTTGTTCATATAGTTTATGCCGCTATAGGCAGAACTCAAGCCCTCGATGTCGCTGACGACGCCGGTAGCCCAGCATCTATTGATGTCACTGTTGCGGAAGTCGATACTGTAAGGCACAGGTGTCGGTTCGCAACGGGTGACGACAGAATGGATGTTAGTCACCTCGCCGCTGAAACACGCACGGGCAATATACACATAGTAGTCAGTAGCGGCATTGAGGCCAGTGAATGTATAGCTATTCTCAGCGGCATCGGTGGTCTGGTAGGCAGCCACGAGTTGCTGATTGACGTTATATACATATAATTTGTACAGCGACTCGCCGTCGCCAGTCCAACTGATGGCAATGCTGTTGCTCGTCACCTCCTCCACTGCGAAGTCCGGCGCCTGGCAGGTGCCAGTAATCCACGTATAGCTGTAGCTCATCCCGTACGTACACTGCTTGCCAAGACGTATCTGGTAACTATAGTCGGCGTTGAGACCCACAAAGGTGTAGCTGCCGGTGGTGATGGCGGAATCGACTACCACATACATGTTAGAGTAGTCATCGTAGTATGCCAACTCGTAAGCCGTACCCTCCTCGGCAGTCCACGCCACGGTGACGCCATTCTCCGTCCGTTCGCTCTCGTAGATCTCGGTTGCGGCGCAGGTGCCATAGGTGCTGGTGGATCTCCAGGTCGTGTCACCCCCGCAGACGCTGCCGAAGCCTATTTGCCATCTGCGGTCCGATGGCAACCCGTCGATAGTGTAGTATACCCTGTTGCCAGTGCCAATCAGCGTGTCTATCACCTGGAAGGGGAAACTGCCGTATTCTTCGCGCAGTCCGACAAAATAGCGTGCACCGAGGACGGTATTTGCGGAAACTACACATCCGGTGTCGGTCGTACCATAGTTGCTAACATAGTTGGGAGCTCCACAGTTACCATAGGTGCTGATGGTGCTGTAAGCCATCCCGTCACTGCACATATAGCCCATCCTGAACTCATAGTAGTTGCTGCTCGGCAGGTCGAAGTCGAGAACATATATGTCGGTGTCACTCACCGTACCAAGTGGAATATACTCCTCCTCGTAAATGTTACGATAGTCGATGCTGTATGTCTTGCCGTCATTCTCCCAGTTCAGGACTATATGGCTGGTGGCTGCGTCGTTGCTGGTCCAGAGACTTGGCATGTACACCGTGCCGTATAACCCAATCTCGCCTGTGAGCACCTCGTCGCCGCAGGAACGTGACACACGGAATATATAGTAACGGTTCGACGGCAGGTCCAGGTTGACCACATAAGTGTCGCCATCCATCGTGCCCAGCATGTGGAAATCCTCCTCACCCTCGTCGTCGCGCCGATAGCTGACAGTGTAAGTGGCCGTTGGCTCATAGCTGCTCGCTTCGACGTAGATCTCGTAGTGCTCTCCGTCGGCGGCGGTACGGTAGCCTATACTGGGGGGTACGCAGTTGCCGTAGAAACTCTCCGTCTGCTCCAACTCCGTGCCGTTGGCACAGGTGCGCGTCACACGGACCTCGTACCTGTTGTACGACGGGAACTGACCCTGCATGAAATAGCTGCCTGTGGTGACATCGTCAGCCAGCAACTGCCATTCTGCCTCTTGGACCCATCCCTGCTGCCAATCGTAAGTCTTGCGGTAGCTGACGCTGTAGTGATAGTCGCTCCTCGCCGGGCTCATGCTGAACATTATGCCGTCGGCCTGTGTACTCGCACTGACCGTGGGCTGTTCGCACAGGTCAGGCTGGTTGCAGCTGTTGAGGTCGAGCTTCAGTAGTAGCATCGCGTCGTCGATACCACGGTCCACGGCCAATCTGTAGCCACCGGGAGTGAAGAGGTCGGTATAGCTGTAGAAGAAAGCAGTGCGGTTGTCGGCGCTATCGCTCACCTTGCCGGTGCGCCAATACAGCCCCCCATCTTCACCTATCGGGGCGAGGCTGTCGTAGATGGCTATGACCAGATTGCGGTTCACATCGCGTACAAAGGGCTGGTCGAAGGCTATGTGCGACTCCGCTCCGTTGCATATCAGCTCGGCTTCATGGGCCACCAAGGTCAGGTTGACCACCGGCACCACATTATCGATGTTGATACCGTTGCTCGTGTTGTACTCATACTGCGCCGTGTCGGTATGACCCATATAGATGTCCACATAGTGTGGCAAGTAGGTGTGGGTGTCTTCATCCAGGTTGCGGTAGAAAGTGATGCCGCTCACCTCGTTGCCACGATTCTCCAACTCGCCAGCGTGGATAATGGTCTGCATATAGCTGTATTGATAGCCGTGGTTCACTGGATAGTTACCTGTCCAACCCAGACTCTCCGTGCCGAACACATTGCACCCCTTCGTCGTGAACGAGCCCGTCTTCACGTCGGCCACAGCGTCGCCGCTCACCATACTGAGCGCGAACTCATAGACTGTGCCCTCCTCCAGGTTGGGAATCACAAACACCTGCGCATCGGCATTGAGATTGTACTCCGTCCACTCGCTCCCATCCGCAGGGCGCACCTTCAGCAGGTATCCCGTGGTGGCGTAGTAGCAGTTGCGCCCAAAGGGATATATATTCAACCTGGCCGACGCATAATCCACCACCTGCACATACGCGCTCTGCATCGTGTCGTAACTGTACTTCGTCTGGAAGCTGTTGTAATTGCCCCACGGCGTCACATAGTCCTCGCATATCGCGCGCACCCAGTAGTAGTAGTACTTGTTCTGTTGCAGTCCTTCAACGGTGTAACTCGTCGTCTCCACCGTGTCAACAATGAGCGTCGTATCGTACTGCCAGTTTTCGCTACTGCTCACCATCACCTCGTAAGCCACAGCCCCGCTGCCATCCCACTCTATGGTGGTGCCCTGATCTGTGATTCTGTCCCAGTTGTTATAGGCGTATGGCGCCTGACAACCAGTATAGGGGGCTACGAAGACACTATCGATTGCAATCCCGTAGCCATAATAATCTGAGAACACGATGCTCACCTGCGTCCCCACGCTTAAACCTTCAGTGGTGAAGGTGAGGGTCGCACCGGCATTGGCGTAGGTGGTGGAAATCCATTGCACATCGCTCAGACCGCCACCGGCGGCCACCACGCCATAGCGCAGGTAGCCGGAGTTGACCATCCGAAGGCTGACGTAAAGGCTGTCCGACGGCCACGCTACAGGCGGCGTGGCCACTATACCTGACGAATAGAAATCAAGGTATCGCCACGTCTCATCGTCGTAGTCCTGTTCCACGGTCACCGAGCCAGCCAACTGGAGCCAACAATCGGGCGTCTCGCCCACCGTGGCGTCGCCGAAAGCGAATGTCTGCGGCAGCGAGGTCAGTGCCTCGCAGGTGGTGTAGAAGTTGAGGAAAGTTAAGTCGGAGCTGTCGTCCTCGCTGCAGAGGGCACGCAACACGGCAAGGTATGAAGTCTGCGGTGTCAGCCCGGTGATGGTGTAGTTGCTGTCCCCCGTCACCACGCTGCCCAGCTGCGACCCGGCCTCGTCGTACCACTCGAGGCGGCACTGCGCCGCCTCGGCACTCCATGCCAGCGTCACCTGGTCAGGTCCGCCGGCAGCCACACGCAACCCGCTCGGTTCCCAGCAGGTGGGGATAGGCCGCACCGTGATGTCGTCAATATATGAGTAGGAATATTGGTAAGTACTCGTCGAAACGAATACCAGCACTGCATCGCCCTCGAAGTCCACACCCTCCGTGGTGATGCTGTAGCTTGCCCAATCGTAATTATACTCCGTGGTCAGCACCAGCCGGTCGTCGGTCAGGTCGCTGGCCGTAGCTCCCACCGGTGCCACATAGACCTTCGTCCCGTAGCTCTTGGCGCGCAGGGTGATGTACATATTGTTCGACGATATGGCGAAAGGCTGCGACACCACCGTTCCGCCACCCCTCACTCGCAGCGCCAAGTTGGCACCGTCCGAGTTGTACACCACTGCCGCGTCGCTCGTCATGTTGCTCCAGCAGTCGGGCAGTTCATAGGTGGCATCTGTCTGGAAGTTATTGGTGTATGGGAAGTTCTCGATAGCACCGCAGGGAGTGGTGAAACTGGCAGTGGCCAAGGTTGAACTGTCGCCACCGGGGCACACGGCACATACACTCCAGCCGTATGTGGTCTGCGGGTCGAGGCCGCTGAAGGTATAGCTGTTGACCGCCGTCCCACCGACATATTCGCCGTCGAGGTAGACCACCCACTGGCTCTCCTCGTTCCTCGGCGTCCAGCCCACCGTCGCCTCCGTGGCCGTGAGCGCATCCACCGTGAGCCCGCTGGGCTTGCGGCAGATGTCGACACCAGCCATTTCGTAGGTGAAGGTGGTCTTCGGGATGAAGCCCTGCTGGTAGGCAGCGACATAGTCCACACTGCTGCCGTCGGAACCCGCCACCGAAGCCCCGCTCGCCGACTGCCCATAGAAGTAGATTCCCATGTATCCCATATCGGTGGTGTTATCGATGCCGATGAGCAGGTTACCGCCCTGATACTCATACGGGGTGGCAAACTCGATGGTCACCTGGCCCCCGTCGGCCGTCTGTTCGAAGGTGAACAGGCCGCTGTAGACCACGTTCTGCTTGGGCTCATAGGCCGAAATCGAGGTGTAGTCCACCTCCATCAGGTACACATCCGCCGTGCTCACCGAGGTGTACGGTATATTTTCATCCGTAGTGTAGAACGTCAACGCCGTGATTGTACCGCCGTTCATCTCGCTCAGGTCCTCGGCCGGTATCACAAACTGGCTACGGGTGAAGTCGTCCCAGTAGTAGACATAGGCCGGCACATAGTAGCTGGACGATATGCCGTCATAGACGGTCAACTCCTCCTGGGCTCCCGCCCCAATCGGCAGCAGCAGCGCCAATAGCAAAAGATGTAATGTTTTTTTCATAGCATTATTGATTTTGTTATACTTCTTTACAATGTATTCCTTATTTTCGGCTCCCCCATCACCCGAATATACAAACCTCTCGCAGGTCATTATACACCCGTTTCCTTGTATATCGTTGATTTATAGCCTCAATATCGTTTCCGTGGTTTAGTGTCTTTCTTTGCAAACATACATATTATTATCATACCGTGCAAATATTTTTTCCCCACCCCCTTCCCTATCCCACTCCCTCCACCTCTCCCACCCTCCACCAACAACACACCCTCCACCCCTCGTTTTACCCCCACCCTCTCTACCCCCTCTCTACCCCCTCTCTACCCCCTCTCCACCCCCTCTCT
>Ga0247609_10003074_pt1 | contig 17104 bp, 15 predicted proteins | sample 172DNAGHGlowgp2_FD_193487 | JGI IMG/M metagenome (GOLD analysis project Ga0247609, IMG submission 193487) | Sheep rumen microbial communities from Palmerston North, Manawatu-Wanganui, New Zealand - 1728 DNA GHGlow gp2 | ecosystem: Host-associated > Mammals > Digestive system > Stomach > Rumen ...
AGAAGTTTGAAATAATAATTGAATATTAACTTTACGTGATGGCGAAGTAATAACATGAAAAGAAGTCTGAATAAAAAATAAATGGGATAATTGGATAAATGTCGATAATTTGGCATTATTTTGACTTGAAAATGAAGAAGAAAAAGATTGAATGAACTTATGTGTTGAAGATTGGAATAAAATCATAAAAAATTGGGATAATGATTCAATATTACATGAGGATTCATCTTTAATTGAGTGGCACAATCAATTTGATAATGTAGAAGATTTGTGTGAAGAATTTATAAAAGTAAATCCAATGTATAGGAGTGGCCATAGAAACACATCTATAGTATCGTTATTATGATGAAATGGTGAAAAAGTTGAAGTATTGTGTAAATTGGATTATATTTAAGTTTTTATTTTACTATATATAAATCATGAAAAAATCATTATTATTAGGTTTAATTCTATTATCAGGAGTATTAATCACAGCATGTGGTAAAAAAACTGAAGAATCTACGGAAATTTTAGATACAACTGAAATAGCCGTAAACAATCAAGATTGTCAAAAAGCCGTTCAAGAATATTTAGATGGAGCAGATAAAAATTGAATATGAGAAGAAGTAAAAGCGTGAGATAACATATTAGTAGATTATATTTGACGTTTAGAAGATGGAACAGTATTTGATACAAGCATTCAATCAATAGCAGAAGCATGCTGAAAATATAATGAAAATAGAGATTATACTGAATGATTGTCTTTCGAAGCACAAGGTGGTCAAATGGTTAAGTGATTTGATGATGGAGTAATATGAATGAAAGTATGACAAACAAAAACAGTTCAATTCTGACCAGAAGAATGATATGGAGAATATGATGAAAGTCTTGTAATGCCTGTTTCAATAGATGAGTTATGAGATATTAATGGATTAAAAGAGTGAGATACAATTTATTTATGAATGTGATATCCTGCTAAAATTGTAAAAATAACAGATAAAGAAGTAACATTTGATATGAATTCTGAATTAGCATGAAAGAGTTTGATATTTGATATTACATTAAAAGATAATTTTGGTCAAACCAATCAGACAACAGAAACAGCTCCAGAAAATGAATAAATATACAACATATAATATGAAAAAATTTATTTACACCTAAATAATAATGAAAATCCAAAAATCAGTAGAAGAATACATAGAAAAATCTGATAAAGTATGATCATGAGATGAAATAAAAAATTGAGATAATATAACAGTAGATTATATATGACGTTTAGAAGATGGAACAGTTTTTGATACTAGTATAGAATTGGTAGCAAAAGCATGCTGAAAATATAACGAAAATAGAAACTATAAAGAATGATTAACTTTTAAAGTATGAGAATGACAAATGATTAAGTGATTTGATGAATGAGTAATATGAATGAAAGTATGACAAACTAAGACAGTTCAATTTTGACCAGAAAAATGATATGGACAGCGTAAAGAAGAATATGTAATGACATATTCAGTAGAAGAAGTTTGAGATTTAAGTAAATTTACACAGTGACAAAGAGTTTATTTAGGAATATGAGCCACGGCATTAATTACAAAAGTAACTGACAAGTCAATAACGTTGGACTTAAATCATGAATTAGCGGGTAAAGAGTTAATATTTGATATTACTATAAAATCAATTAATTAGAATTTTATATTATATTTTTTAAATAATGGAATTAAAAGTTTATGACGGAGAAAAGTTTGATAGAAGTAAAAGTTGGTTCTTAATTTTTTCTCTAGTTATACTATTAGTTGTAATACTTTCGATATTATCAAGTAATATTGTTTGATGAGTTTTTGTATTCATAGTAGCATGAGGTTATATTTTTTATATTACAAAAACAAATAATACAATAAAAATGATAATATGAGAAAAGGCACTTCAAATATGAAAAGAGGCACTTCTATATCAAAATTTAAGTTGATTTGTATTGGAATATCATACAGAGAAGAAAAAAATACATAACATTGTAATAATAGAAAACAAGGAAACACCAAGGATATATACAATTAAAGATACAGAAAAAAATCTTGAAATTTTTGTTAATGAATTGAGTGAATATATTCCAATGTTAGAAAAATATGAGAAGAGTACATTGGATAAAATTATTAGAAAATTAAAGTTATAAGAAAATTTTAATTCTTGAATATTTATGTGAAAAATAATAAATGTCGTGACATAAATTAGTAATAAAGGATGCAGCTTGGCAGTTGTTTGGAAGAATTATTTCAGCGCTTTTCGGTTTTGTAATTACCAAAATTATATCTTCATATTTATGACCACTCAGATATGGTGATTATGGAACTATATTCAGATTTTTTGCTTGGTGGACCGCCCTTGTAGATTTTGGAATTTATGTAATTGCAGTGAAGCGTTTATGAGCAATCAAAGAAGAAAAATGAGATGATTCTCCACAGCTTAAAGAGAATTATCACAAATTCGTATGAACAAGAATGTTCATGATAATAGTGATTTATACAATCGCTATAGTAACAGCATATTTAATTCCTGCATATACAAGTAATCCATTCATAATTCGATGATTACCTCTTGCAATGCTATATTCTGCAAGTAATATGTTTGTAGGAATTCAGCAGCTTCCATTACAACTATTCCGAAAAATGAATAGATTAAGTCGGTCTTTAATTGTTGCAAGATTATCACAATTAGCCATATTGTTACCTACAGTTTATATAATTTTTAAAAACGTTTCTTTTGAAAATGAAGTGGTCAATACGACTACAATTCTGGCATTCTGTTGTGTAATTTTCTCTGTTGTAGCAAGCTCAATATGACAGAATGTAGATGTACATTTGAGAAGTAAAAGTTTATTGCCATTCAAAATTGATATAGATTTAAAGTTCATAAAAAAAATTTTTAAAGAAAATCGAAAGTATTGATTTTCCTACTTTTTCAGCTCTTTTCACACATTAATTGTTTTGATGTTTTTAGGTTGGTTCTTTCCAACATCATCATGATATGAATATGTATGATATTGGGCATTAGCACTATCATTATTAGAAATTCTTCTAATTATACCATCATCGCTCTGAAATAGCTTGCTTCATAAGATTCCAACATATTCTGATGTAAACAAAAGAAAATCCATGTGAAATCTGTTATCACTAGTTGGATTTATTTGATGATTAATTGCAATAAATTTCCGAGTTTTTAATAGAGATATAATTTTATTTGTATCAAGCAGAGATTTTTTATGAAGTCGAGAGAGTCTATCTACACGGTGATCTAATCAGATCTTACCATTCCTATGAATAGTATTATTCTTTAGCTTTATCAAGCAAATTTTTAATTATTTATTCGTGTCTCTTGAAAAACAGAATGTACTTTTCAAAATAAATTTAACATGAGTAGTAATATGAATTTTGGTTGCCTTATTTGTAATTCCAAAACGAAATTTGCTTGGGTGAATTATTGTTCAGGTATTAATTGAAACTATATTTATGATTTGAGCGATGGCAGTAGCATGAAAATTAAAAGTTTATCCAAAATTTAATAGAAAAGCCAGTTTTCAATTACTATGAGTTCTAATAGCTATGCTTGTGTGTGGGCGATTTATTAACGATTGGCTAAGTTGACATGAAATTGGTCGGTGGTTATTTTTAATAATAGCAGGAATATATAATTTAATTATAATTTGAATTTCTATAAGACCAATTAAATCAGTAGCAAAAGGTCTGACAATAGATTAATTTCAGGTTAAGGTTAAGAATCTAATAACTTTTTTGTCAAATTCTTTAGGTATTATTTTTACATAAAAAAAGTACCAGATTTTTTGATTTTTTTACGTGATGTGTATATAATAGAAACATATTTTATATGAAAACAAACATAATGGAACAGTTGAAAAATGAAGAGAGAACTCCACGATGGGATACAAGAAAAGATTTAAATACGCTTAAGCATTCGCTTGAAAATACATTTGAAATATTCCAATCAACATTAAATAGCAGCGAAGTAAAAGTTTGAATAGCTCCCAAGATTCCATTACGATTACGTATGATACGGCTATTCCCAGATTGAGTTCCAAAAAGTGAGGAAGAGATGAAAAAATATCTTACTTATGTTAAAGTACCTATTTATACCGCTGAATGAAAAAAAGAAAAAAAAACTATATGAATACATAAGAAACTAAAAAATGAAGTAATAGCAGCTTTTGAAGAGTTGGCAAATAAAAAAATGGCAGTAAATCCTGAACGAGTAAGTAGCGTTTTATGGAGAAAAAAAAGAGGGAAAGATGAACAATCAGCACATAGTTATTGAGGATCTATAGATATAAATTCCAAAGTAAACTGATGAATTCATCGATGAAATGATGAAAAAAGTCCGTATTATATAAATAAAGAGTTTGCGGATATAATGATAAAACATGGATTCTATCGGTGATGAAATTGGAGCGATGCGAGAAAGGATCCAATGCATTTTAGTTATACAAATGAATAAATTTACATTCTAATTATCAAACAATGACAGATTTGGAAACAGGAGTAATCGATACATGACAAGAAAAAACAGACAAAGAGTTAAATCAACTAAAAAAAGAGATGATTGAACGTGTTATTGAAAAAATGAAAGAAAAAAATCAGACTGATGCTTTATTACACATATGAAAAACTATGGTAGTTGATTATTTATTGGATGAATGAGAAAGCGGCGATAAAGTAAATGATTTTTTCCTTTGAATGGGTATAAACCTCTTTAGTTCATCGGCAGATAAGTTAAAAGATCTTAGAGAAAAAATAAAAAATAGTAACACAAAAGAAGAATTAGAAAGTTTAGAAAAATCTATAATCGAAAATTTAGATAATTTTTGAAAAGATCAACAAAGCGGAGGATCTTCTACTCCTTCTTGAGTAACATCATGATCTGTAGCTTCAGCTGCATATACAAGTCAATCTCAAACAGATTTCTTTACATCATCAACTGAAAGCACAATAGATTCTGCAAAAGTTTGAGAAGCTAAAAATGTACCACTCAAAGAGCGTATGGCACGATTGTTTCCAGATTGAGTTCCAAAAACAGAAAAAGAAATGAAAAAGTATATTAAAAAAATAAAAGTTCCAATTCGTACACCAGAGTGAAAAACAAAGAAACTAACTCTACACATAAACAAAAAGCTTGCTAAAGAATATGAAGCAATTTTTAAAGAAATGTATGATAAATGAATCCCAGTAAACCCTGAATCTACATGATGATTTAATTGGAGGAAAATGCGTAAATCAAATAAGATGTCACACCATAGCTATTGAACAGCAGTTGATGTCAATTTTGATGTTAACGGATGAGTTTATGGGAAAACTGACAAGAATAGCCCATATTTTAATGATAATGAAACTGTAGCAATATGGAAAAGACATTGATTTTATCGATGATGAGATCGAAGTAAAAACTATAATGATCCAATGCATTTTAGTTACATGAATGCTTAAGCAGATTGATGTATAAAGTTTAAAAAGTTTAGAAAGTTCCTCTTGAAATTTTTAAATAAATAGACATTACTGGACATAATATTTAACCCTGTGTCTACTTTGAGACAATGAAGAAGACAATTGTTATGGCTTGAGGATGAACATGATGACATGTTTTTCCTATAAAATCATTAATTGAAACCATGGATTCAGAGCTAAAATACTCAAATAAAGTCAAAGAAATAATTCGATTTTGATCCAAAAACTCACTCGAGCAAGAAACTGCATCCAAATTTTGAAATAAAGTTAAATTTGTTTCCATTTTATCATGAAAACGACGCAGAGAGACGCCGCTAAAATCTCGCCTAAAAAATATTAGAGATTTATTCTTGTTTACAGTATGATTTATTCAATCAATATTTTACTTGCAAAAATATAAAGCTGATGTTATTTTTTGTAAATGATGATATGTGGCTTTACCTGTAGTTTTTGCTGCAAAGCTTTTACGTAAGCCGATTTATGTCCACGAATCAGATGTAAAACCGTGATTGGTAAACAGAATTTGAAATAAATTTTCAAAACTGTCTTTTTGTGGGTTCGATAACGTTTTTCCGTGAGCTATTGTGGTTTGACAGATTCTTTCCGATGAGATAGTTCCATCATGAAATTCAAATCCAGAATTATCTAACTCTCTTAAATCTGAAAAAAAAGATGGAAAGCCTTCTATACTCGTAATGTGATGATCTCAAGGTTCCAAAAAGCTCTATGAATGTCTATCTGATTTGCTTGAGAAGAACGAATTTTTATGTGAATCTTTCCATTATCACATAATCCTTGGTAAATTGAATGAAGACTTAAAACACATTTTTAAGAAATATTCTTCGGTTACGACATACGACTTTCTTTCACAGTCAGATATGTGAGTTTTATATCAGCACTGTGATATTTCGCTTACTCGTGGATGAACAACTTCGCTCGCAGAGCAAAAATTATTTAATCTAAAAAGTATCATAGTTCCAATACCTCGAACACATGATCAAAAACTCAATGCTGAACGGTATGTGAAAAATTTTAACGACATTATGGTGGAACAGTCTAAAGATACAACACCACAGGACTTATACAACGCTCTCGTTTCTCTCAAAGATTATCACAAGCCAGATGTGTCGACAGATATTCATAAAGAAATCTGAAGAGCTAAACATACGATATTGGATGAATTATTAAAATAATTTCCATACCGCATTTATTATCAAAATGAAAATGCTTCGACCAACTTCACCACGTGGATATTATATGATTACGATTTATTATTGCTTTCATGAAGTCTACTTACACAACTAAAATATAGATTTGAATAGGGAAGCCTAGGGCAACAACAGAAAAAATTATGTAAAAATACAAGGCTGATTTTGACAACAAAATCTTGAGATTTAACAGATGCAAGACTGATAACCATTGTATTGCATCCAGATTTATCTTTTAATTTTTATAGTTGAGAACTAAAATTATATGGAATAAGCGGACAAAGTAGACAAGTTTTGGACATCGAAAAAACTACAACGCAATTATTAGAAAAACCAAATTATTACCGTGGTTTCATTTATGTGTGTGGAGATAATGTGGACAGCATGATAGATTTTTCTCCGAGATTTAATGTGTCAGCATTGAAATATCTTTCTATAACACCAAAATATAAAGAAGATGTAATAGATACCATAAAATCATGAAATTATTTAATAGATCAAAGGTGAAAAGAACTTGCAATAAACGATATTTCAATATTGTTTAATGACAAATATTAAACAGACACACTAACATATTTTTATTGACAAAACACCAAAGATATTGCAGAAACAGATAAGTGAAAAATTTGTATATCTAAAGGAATTTTATATACAAAGAAATTCTGAACTTTGGTGTTTATGATAATAAGTTTGAAAAATAAACATCTATCTATAAAAAGTTTCCAAAAATTTGACAAAAAAATATTTTAGAATATAATCACCATATCTTACTTTTTAAAAGATAAAGATGAGCGGATTAGAAACAGTAGAGAAAAAAGAATGATCAAATTATGTTATTGCTGATTCCTTAAAAGAACAGAATGATTTAGTTTTTTCAGTAGAAAAATTCCAAGTTGAAACCATATTAAATGGATTAGCCGCATACATAAACCCGATGGATCTTTGAAAAAAGGATGACTTGGTAAACTATATATGTACATGAAAGTTATGAAGTAAAGAAAGAAAAGATTTAGAAAAAATGGTTAATTATATGATTTATTGATTACATGAAAATGTATCTATAAACGAAAATCCATGAGCACGAAAACTAAAATACATATTAGATAACTACTGAAGGGATATTAATGCGATATTGATCGAAATAAAAAATAAAGAACAAGAAATGAAGCCTAAGTCATCTTCAAAGCCAAAAGAAGAGAAGAAGGAAAAATGAATTTTCGATTTAGAGTCCCTATCGGATAAAATTAATTATTGATTTAACTATTGAATTAATAAACTGTCTGAATTTTGGAATATTATTACTCAAGAGATACCTTATAATGTTAAAGTTTGGGTTAAAGATAATCTGTTTAGTATAGGAAAACAGAAAGAAGCTGGAGATATATATGAAATCTACAAAAAGTTGAAATGAAAAGAAAAACCAGACCCTCTTCCATTCTATTTGGCAATGCAGTGATATAATAAACTAAAAAACAGCATTTGAAACAGAGACCACTTAACGGTTATAGACTATTCAAAGCCTCCTAGTAAAAATAGGTTGTATGTAATAAACATGAAAACATTAACAGTAGAGAATTGTGTGAAAACTTGACATGGAAAAAATTCGTGAAATATGCAAGAAACATCACGTTTTTCCAATAAAAATGGTTCAAAACAGACTAGCATAGGTTTTTTTAGAACACCGCATGATTTAAGACGAAACTCTAAAAGAACATGGCGCTGACTGTTTTTAAGTGGGATGGAAGGTTCGAATGATAATGCTTTAAAAAGATGAATAGCAATCCATGAGGTTTGAGATTTGTTTTGGGGAAGCACAAGAAATGGTCATAGAAAATGAGAATCAACAAGTGATGGTTGCATAACAATTCGTTCGGATGACAACCCAAATGAGATTATGAATAAAATTAAATGAGATTCTTTGGTATATTCTTACTACCCAGATATGACATATTTGAATAGTTCAAGGCTAATCGCATAGTATTTATCTTTACTTTATTACGAGGATATTTATTATTTCTCATACAGAAAAATGTATGTAGATTATATTTTTTAGTCAATCTGAATATGAAAAAAGTTCATATCTCTATGATAAATTTGTGATGCAATAAAAATCTGGTAGATAGTCAGTTGTTTTTGTGAAGACTTTTGAGCGAATGTGGAGATAAAATTGAATATTATGCAGATCCTTATGATAGAAATGTGGAAATAGTGATTCTAAACACGTGTAGCTTCATTTCTTCTGGGCGTGAAGAAATGTTTCAAACAGTAGAAAAGTTACTTTGAAAAAATAAAAAAGTCTGCATAATTTGATGTGGCGTGCAATATTTCGAGAAATTACTGAAAAGACCCACATTTCAACAATCTACTATCAAAGAGGGAGTTCTTCAAAAAGAACTTCAAAAACGGGAGAGAACGATTGAGAATGAAAATATTTCTTACCTTTCCCGAAATGATTTAACTCTCGCAAATTTGCAAAATTTAACATCTCGTAGTCAAATTTTTAACGACTTCTGTCGATATTCTGCTCCAAGATTACTTACAAACTATGAAAGTCGCTATGAATATCTTAAAATTGCAGAATGATGTAATAACTCGTGTGCCTTTTGCATAATTCCTAAGATTAGATGAGGATTGACCTCTTTGCCAATCCAGACAGTTGTCATGGAAGCAAAAAATCTACTTAAACAATGAATAAAAGAACTGGTTATTGTTGCACAAGATACAATGAGATATTGAACAGATTTTTCTTCAAAATCACAGTTATTGCCACTGTTGCATGAGTTAGATAATCTTCCATACGATTTTAAGTACCGTATTCTTTATTTATATCCAGATATTTTAACATTGAAGCAACTGGAAGAATTTTCTACTTTAAAGAAGTTTATACCATATTTTGATATCCCATTACAGCACATTTCTCCTAAATTGCTTAAATCAATGTGACGTTTTTACGATGATAAAATGATCCAAACTTTATTAAAATGAATCCGTAAGATTTTCCCAATTTCATTTATTCGTACAAACATCATAGTTTGATTTCCGTGAGAAACAGATAAAGATATGCAGCTTTTACAAACATTTCTTGATAAAGACTATTTTGATAATATCGCCCTTTTTGAATATCATGATGAGCCCTTGGCAAAATCATCTACATTGAAAAATAAAGTTCCATATGATATTATCCACAATCGTTTTATGGCTGTTCGTAAGCAGGTTTATGGTCTATTAAATTCCCGTGAGAATAGGAGAAGATGAAGAAGTCATATCTGATTTGTGGAAAGTATAGATCAATTAAATGGTGAGATATTTCTTTCAATTCGTCCTGAAATAAATTGTCCAGAAATAGACCCAGTTGATGAAGTAAATATAGAAAACGTAATTCAATGTCTTGATGGGACGGAAGTTGAGATTGGTTCGATTGTGGAGTATTTTTTAAAATAAAAAAGTCCCACAACCGTGGGACTTTTCCAAAAACCAATGTCTTATTTTTCTAAAGCATCTAGTTCCTTTTTTGTAGAAGCGATGTCTTTATCAATCTTTTTAATCATATCATCTCTGCCCTTCGCTTTGAATTTCTTTTTGAAGTCTTCTAATTTAGCTATGCTATTTTTAAGCCCTTGAATTTTCTCAGATTTATGAGCTTCTTCATATTCCATTTTTTGAAGTTCTGCTTCATATTCATCGAAATTTACTCAATTTGGTAGGCTTTTTGGTTGCTCTTCAAGATCATCCATGGATTCTAGTCAGAATCTTCTATCAATTAAATTATTAAAATAGTTTTGTAAATGAGCCCAATCTCAAAGTCACATAAAAGGACCTCAAAATTCCGGCTGACGATAAGTTTTTCTAAAGTTATTAAATTCTTGAGGATTATCGAATTCTTTTTCAAATTCTTCCTCTTTTCCGTTGTTGTTTCTATAAACGTAAACTTTTCCTTTGAACATGGTTATAATTGGTTAGAAAATAAAATAGCACCATTTTGGGCATGGTGCTATTATAGACGAAAATTTTTAAATTGCAAGTTTTTTTTGAGATTTTTGAAGTGTGGCGATATGGCACTTATAAATTGAGAAAACAAATTTGAATATCTATTCAACTATGATGTAAAAAGAATATTATCAAAAACACTTGACATTATATATATTTTGTTTATATACGACACAACCATGTTTTATATTATAATAGATATGAGGTATGAGAACTTTATCTTCAGTTGATAGAATACGAGAGGCATATGAGTTATTAAACGCTAAACAAAAAGAAGCAGACTCGTTGGGTTCAGAGGATGTTAAAGAAACAATAAATAAAGAAATCGAGAAGACTTTTTCCGATATAGTAGACCCTATTATGCAAAAATTAACAGAAGAAGAGAGAGAAGAATTAAAATCTAGAATTAATAATGAAATGCAGTTACAAAAAATATCGGAAATGATAAACGAAGCCAAGCAAGAAGAGTCAGGGCCAATGGTCGTTCAGATGGATGAGAACTTTTCGGGTGAAGATTTGGGTAATAAATTGCAGCAAAAGACGGAAGCCTTCCGTAGGTTATGGGAAGAAAATGTAGATTTAGATGGAGAAACGAAAGATAAGATCATAGAGGCGGTTGATAAGATCTCTTCAGAACTTTGATTTGATATAAAGGAAGGATTAGATGGAGATAGGTTAATAGAATTTGAGTTAAATGGGAAGAAGTATAAGCTATTGGATGTTAACATATTAGCACACGCTGAAGATCAATACAGAAGAACTATTGAGTACTATGGATGGGGAAAAAAGGAGGAAGAGGAAAAGTTGTGAATGGCATGGCATAATTTAGATGAGTGGAACGATGGTCTGTTAAAAGAATATGTACTTCAAAAGCAAGAAGAGAGATTTAGAATACCAAAAATAGAAGAAATGAAAAAATTTCTATGAAAATTGGGAAAAAAAGCTGGCTTAGAAAAATTGTCAGATCAAATCGCAATGTTAATGTATTTAACAGGAATGTACTGAACTTTTTGGTTGGATTCTTGAACTGACGAAATGTCAGATCCTGATTTGAGTTCACGTTCTATAATAAATTGTGAATATTTAGAGCGTTATCGTAGCTTTGCTCTCTATAATTATCCAGATGATCTTGCTGGATTATTTATGATCAATTTTTAGTACCAGCTTATGATGTAGAAATAACGTTTTAACACTTTAAACAAGGATCTCTATATAAAAATGGGGGAATTTGCCACCCCCTTTTTAATATCAAAAAATTATGAAGCAAGTTATCATTTTATCTTTTGCTGTTTGTTCTTATGTTTATTCCACTAACTCAGTAATGGGATTTTGTGATGTTTGGAGGGATTTCTCTTAAGATAGGGGGATTTATGATTTTAAACATTGAAAATTTCTTCTACCTGTGTCCAATTCAATTCTTCCAGTCTTTTGTTGCTTAAGTTTTCCGGAACAACAGAGTTACCTCATTTTTTACTAATCATTTTAGAAATTTTTCATAAAGTCTTTCTACTATACGGAGAAAATAAATCTAAAAATCTAATTAATTTATCAAATGGAATGTTTGGAATATTCTTTTTCTTTATAAGTCAGATTAGACAGCTTTTTACTTTTGGGGCGGGAGAAAAAGCTTTTGCAGGAACTGTTTTGAGGTATTGAACTTCATAAGCATAGTTTACTATCCGATATAGATACGATTTTTTATTAGCATCGAAACGGAGTTTTTGTCAAACTTCATCTTGAACCATAAAAAGTCATCCAGCGAATTCTCATTTTCAGGATCAGAAAAATTTCTTAAGAATTGGAGAGGTGATATAATATGGCAAGTTTCCAACTACAAAAGTTTGCTCTTTTTTTCATTCAAACTGTTCCAGATCTCAATCTAATACATCTCACCAAATAATTTTAGCACATCATGTTTCCTTTTTTGATATCACATCTTCCAGAATCTCTTTTAGGGTTTCATCTTTTTCAAAAAGGATAAAGTCTGAAGAAATATTTAAAATTAGCTTAGTTATCGATCATTTTCCAGGTCAGATTTCAATTAAAGTTTTACAATGATTTTTTATATAAAAATCTTGTGCTTTATCAGCAATTCGATATCTTATAGTTGAATCAGTGAGAAAATTCTGTCAGAGATATGTGGACATAATGTTGAAGATGTAAACAACGGTAGTATAGGGAATTTGGTGGAGTTTGCAATATTTTACGAATCTCCCCTAATTCTTCTTTATCAAGAAGGGACAATTTCTTTATAAAGGATGATGACCACTTATGGTGGGTGGCTTTCTATTTAGAAAGTTCTGAAAATTTTGGCTCTATTCTTGGTGTCATCATCATTTTTTTTATCGTTTCATACCTCTTTCTTTTCTTCATTGATAGGAGTTGGGTCTTCCGATTTTTCTTGTCAAATAGGAGGAATAGTATCTTCTGTGGGTGTTGAGAATTCTTCGATATTATCATCAATTTTTGTTGGAATATCTTGGTTATCAGGTTCAGTTTCATTTATATCGAGTAGTGAATAGTCATAATCCACTTGCTTTAAAATCCAGTATTTAATAGGCGTTCAGATAGTCTTGTGTAATAAGTAATCTCGCTGAATTGTGATATTTCTTTTTCATTTTAAAAGTTCATTTACTTCACTAACTTTCTTTCACAAAATAGAGGAAAATGCCTTTTGCGTGAGTCATTTTTTCCTTATAAGAACCTGTAATTCAATCCCTGGATGATCAATCATGGTGTCTATTTTGTTGTCTAAAAGTTCACTAATTTAGTGAAATTCACTTATTCTATGAAATAGTGAATTTTTATAAGTATAGTCCGTTTTTTTATAAAAGCAAATTTTTTCACACTTTCTATGAAATAGTGAATTTTTATAAAATGGTTAGTAGTTGTTGTCTAAAAGTTCACTATGTTAGTGAATTTCACAACAATAGTGAATTTTTTGTAAAAATAGAAAGAGATCATAGTTAGAGAGCTCGTTTCTTTGAATCCTGTTGATGTCAAAAAATGGGATATGACATAATATTATATATATAGCATTTTTTTGATTTTAAATCTCACACACAAGTAGCAGATTCTTTGGTCTTCAATGTTGCATTTTGTTAAGATGTATTTTCTCTCCTTGATAAAGGAGGGGTTGTTTTTTGCGGAGGGTTCGCGGGGTTGTTTCTTTGTTGCGCTCAGAATGTTAGGCGTAATTGGCGAAGATTCCCATTCGTAGTGTGGCAGTCTCTTTCAATAAAGATGGGTATAGAATATTAAACAAACAAAAAGTCAAGTCGAAATATAAAGTGCAATAATGCACATGAGAACTAATAAATCTCACAAAAAAGGACACAGGTTTGTATAAATTTTGACAAAATTTGTCACAAATCGATAGGAGGGTCGTAATCTCAACTGTAAGGGACGCTCTTGGTAGAATAATATCAGAACGTGCTTGCAGATGCCTAAAATCAACTTAATCTGTTTAGTTGATATGGGGGTCATCGACATGCGAGCAAATCGCGAATCTTTGATGACCTTGACGAGGGTTAATCGACATTTTATCTTTTATTTCTCCTTAATTGGAGTGTTAAAGTTGCATTAGATGTCCACCTTGGTCAAAATCTCTTGCATTTGTGTCTAATATTTCTACACTTAGAGTCAGTTTACTGTGTGGAGACACAGAAACCCTACCCCTGTTTGGTAATTTATTTTGTGACTTTTATTTTTATTTAACAAAACAACATGAACATTAAAAAAATGTTGACTACATTGTCTGCAATGGTAGTTGCAGTTACAATGGTTATGCCAAGTGCATCTGTTTTCTGAGCTGAGTACAGCCAAGAACTTCAAGATGCCTATAACTGGGCTCATGAAAAAGGTATTACTACAATGTCTTCAATTGAGAATGCCAATATGTATTGAGCTATTACAAGAGCCGAAATGGCTAAAATGTTATCTGTATACGCTACTGAAGTTTTAGGTAACACACCTGACACTGCTGCAGCTTGTACATTTACAGACATCGATTCAGTTAAAGGAGATCTTCACGATTTCATTATTGAATCTTGTCAATTAGGTATCATGGGTCAAGGAATCACTGCATTCAGACCATATGATAACATTTCAAGAGCTGAATTTGGTACAGCTTTATCAAGAGTTCTATGGAATGATAAGTATGAAGGAGGAACTCCTTACTATGCAAATCACCTAAATGCTCTTAAATCAGCTGCTATCATGAATCAGATCGCTAACGCTGAATCTACAAAAGAGATCAGAGGATATGTAATGTTAATGCTTATGAGAAGCGAAGGAGGAAGCAATGTAGATTGTGAAGATCCTGCAATAGCATTAGCTTGTCTTGATCCAGAATTGGATGTATACAAAGACTGTCCTGTTGCATGTAGAGAAGGTAACAACAGCGAAGGTGTAGTTAAATCTGGAGACTTATCAGTTACTGCTAAGGCTGCCGAAGGTAGAAGAGCAAGAGTTCCTGGAGTTTCAGATTTGGATACTCTTACTTTCAAAACATCAGAAGATGTAAACATTACTAAAGTTACTCTCGAAAGATACGGATACTCTTCACAAGAAGATGTAGATGAGGTTCGATTAGAAGATCAAGACGGGAACGTTATAGCTGATGGAAAAAGTCTTTCAAAAGATAAAGTTACTTTATCTATAAAGAAAGACTATAGATCAGTGGATGGAACTTATGTTGCAACTGTTGTGGCAAAATTAACAGGAAACAACGTTGGAGGAACTATCGGATTCAAAGTTATTGATGCAGAATCTTCTGCTAAGAACTTAAATCTTGATGACTATACTCCATACACATATGAGATGGTTTCATATAGTGGAAACACTGTAACAGTTGATGTAAAAGGTACAAATAAAGACTACAACTATGAAGAAGGAGAGTCTTACGAAATAGCAAGACTTAAGGTTAAAGCTGGATCTTCTATAGTTTATGTTAAATGATTTACTTTAACAAACGGAGCGACAAAGGCTCTTGATATGGGAGAGTTCCTTGATAAATTAACAGTTAAAGTTGATGGAAAAGATGTTGAAGGATTAAAATATAGCGTAAATAAAGATGATCAATTAGTTATTTCTTTCGATGAGATGACTATAGATATGAATAAGAGCGCCTTATTTGTAATCTCTGCTTCACTTAAAGATTTCGATGATTATGGAGATGCTGTTGCTTATTACTTAGAAGAAGAAAGCGACATCAATGCCGTAGAAAAGAAAACAGGAGCCAGATTAACAGTAATAGGAACTGCAGTTAGAGTTGCCGGAAATGCTGTTTCTCACGCATTCAACTGAGGAAAAGTTAAATTAGCAAACACTAAACTTGGTAACATTGATGCTTCTCAAGGAGCAGAAGATGTAGTTGTTGCTGAAGGTACAGTTACAGTTACGGAGCCAATTAGTAAGATTTCATTTACTCTTAATGCTAACAATAGTTATGTATCAGCTTTAAGAATGTTTGTAAACGGAGAAGAGTTCGAAGGTAAGAAAACAACAGGAAATCAATTTGCATTCTCTAACGTTGAAATAGCTAAATCAGGAAAGATTCAATTCGCTGTTGATATTGATGATAACGATAACGCAACTGGAACATTTACAATTACTCCAAACATCAACAAAGATATCTTCGCTTGAGCTAAATATGATAACTCAAGAAAATATGTTGAGACTGGAGATGTAGCTGGAACTATTAGTTTCTCAAAGGTTACTATCCAAGCCGCTAAGGCCACTCTTAAGAATACTATTTCTGATTCTGTAGAGTTTATAAATGGAGAAACAAGCGATTTAGAAGAGGTATTCAAATGAACATATACAGCTAAGAAAGCTCTTATAAATCTTAATAAGTTCTACATTGAAGGAGCTAATCCTTTGACAGGTGTTACAATAACTTATCACTTATATGTAAATGGTGAAGAAGTTGCAGATACTGATACTTATGGATCAGGAGCTGAAGAGATTTTTGATGATGTAGTAGTTGAAGCTGGAAAATCAGTTGATATATTGGTTAAAGCCCAAGCTGAAGCTTATGGATCTACATGATCTATTGAGTGATTAAAATTAGTTCTTTGAGGAACTGATGAGTATGGAAAAGATGTTGCATATAAAAATGCTAAACTTGTTGACTTAAAGGTTGTTGAGAAAGGAGCTGTTAAAGTTGAGGCTGGAGCTTCTAAAAATACAGTTTTGAGAACATCAAACACTCAGGATCTTGCTGAATTTACAGTAAAATCAAGCAACTCTGCAAGCACTCAACTTACAGACTTAGTATTTACTATAGCTGGAAGTGGAACTGCTGGTGTTGACTTTGATTCATTCACAAAAGATGACATTGATATATCTTCAGTTGATATCGACGAATGTAGTTTCTCTGCAGGAACTGTTACATGTACAGATATGACTGTTGACTTACCA
>Ga0247609_10003078_pt1 | contig 17089 bp, 13 predicted proteins | sample 172DNAGHGlowgp2_FD_193487 | JGI IMG/M metagenome (GOLD analysis project Ga0247609, IMG submission 193487) | Sheep rumen microbial communities from Palmerston North, Manawatu-Wanganui, New Zealand - 1728 DNA GHGlow gp2 | ecosystem: Host-associated > Mammals > Digestive system > Stomach > Rumen ...
TGGTGGTTTCAAACTGAGGTTTGATAAGGCAGACCATAAAAGCATTCTGCTTTAAAAGATTGTAGGCAGGGATTAGAATCTTGGTCAGCGATATAAAGGATACGTCGGTGGCGGCAAAGTCAATTTTTTCAGGGATTTCTTTGTCGGTTACATAACGGAAATTGCATTTCTCCATGCATACGACACGCTCATCGTTTCGTAATTTCCAGTCAAGCTGGCCGTGACCAACGTCTACGGAATATACTTTTTTAGCGCCGTTTTGGAGCATTACGTCGGTAAAGCCGCCCGTGGATGCTCCGATGTCAAGACATGTATATCCGTCTAATTGTAGATTAAAGACGGTTACGGCTTTATCGAGTTTTAGGCCGCCTCTTGAAACATATTTTAAGGTTTCACCCCTTATTTCGATGATGGCATTTTCGTCAAAAAGAGAACCCGCTTTATCTTCTTTCTGATTGTCGACATAAACAATACCGCTCATTATTAAAGCTTTGGCTTTTTCTCTTGATGAAACCAGGCCCTTATTTACGAGTAATATATCGAGTCTCTCTTTCACTTTTTTACGATAATCCTTCGTCTTCTTTTAATATCTTTTCAACAATGGAATCCGCATCGATTCCGATTTCTTTCTTTAGAAGATCTACGTTTCCGTGTTCAACATACATATTGGGAATAGCGATTGATGTATGCTTGCAGAACTGTCCTTCTCTTAAAAGAAACGCTCCGACTCTTTCACCAAAACCGCCGGATAAAACATTTTCTTCCATCGTAACAATATGAGGATGAGTCACGGATATTTCTTTTATCATTTCCTCATCCAAAGGATTTACAAATCTGGCATTCATAATGGAAACGTTTTTGCCGAGTTCTTTGAGTTTTTCTCTGACTTCAACAGCCGTTTTTACCATGCTTCCGACAGCGATTAAACAGATACCGGACTCTCTGAAAATCCATTCCCCCTGAGCATATTCTACGGGCGCCCTGAATTCCTGCAATCCGTCATACGCCCGGCCTCTTGGGTATCTGATTGCAATGGGACCTTCGTAATTAAGCGCAAATTTGATCATGTCCGAGAGTTCCCATTTGTTCTTGGGTGCCATAACACACATATTGGGAATCGACGAAAGGTAGGATAAGTCAAATATACCCTGATGTGTTTCGCCGTCGCTTCCGACCAGTCCGGCTCTGTCGATGCAGAATACTACATGAAGATTCTGTATGCAGACGTCATGTATAAGCTGATCGTAGGCTCTCTGAAGGAACGAGGAATATACGCAGACAACGGGTTTATATCCTCCCATCGCCATACCTGCGGCAAATGTTACCGCATGCTCTTCGGCTATACCGACATCAAAGAATCTGTCGGGATACATGCTCTTAAATCTTTTAAGGCCCGTACCGTCAGGCATTGCTGCGGTAATAGCAACGCATTTAGGATCACGCTCTCCCATTTTACACATAACTGTTGAAAAGACATCCGTGTAATCGGGAGACATTTTTTTATTTTTGGGAAGACCCGTTTCAATATCAAAAGGTTCCGCACCGTGAAATCTCGCGGGATGTTTTTCTGCAGGTAAATATCCCTTGCCTTTTTTGGTAATTACATGAACAAGAACCGGTGTCTTGCATCTTTTGGCTTCGTTAAAAGCACGAACCATCGCACCGATATCATGACCGTCAACGGGACCTAAATAAGTAAGACCCATTTCCTCAAAAAACATACCGGGAATAACGAAGGATTTAATGGAACTTTTGGCTTTCTGGATTTTGTTGATCATATCGGCACCTTTCGGTACTCTGGCAAGCGTATCTTTTACGCCTTCCTTTAAATCCAGGTATCCTTCTTTGGTTCTTAAGTTATTTAAATACATGCTGACTCCGCCGACATTTTCGGAAATCGACATGTTGTTGTCATTTAAAACAATAATAAGCTTTGTATTGGCTTTGCCGGCATTGTTAAGTGCCTCGTAAGCCATACCGCCTGTAAGCGCACCGTCACCAATAACGGAAACAATCGTATTGTTCTCGCCCTTCATGGTGCGTGCCATAGCCATTCCTAACCCAGCGGAAATAGACGTGGATGAATGTCCCGTATTAAACGCATCACATTCACTCTCGCATGTCTTGGGGAAGCCGGCCATGCCTCCGTATTTACGAAGTGTGGCAAAACCTTCTCTTCTGCCCGTTAAAATCTTGTGAGTATAACTCTGATGTCCGACATCCCAGATAATCTTGTCTTCAGGCAGATTAAGCACTAAATGAAGAGCCATGGTAAGCTCGACGGTGCCAAGGTTCGCGCCCAAATGTCCGCCTGTTTCGGATATCGATTCTATCAGGAATTCTCTGATTTCATCAGCCAGATCATAAAGATGGTTTTTGCTTATTTTCTTTATGTCGTTAGGTTTGTTTATTTTTTCAATGTACATCTTTATACCGGGTTTTTATAATTTATTTTTCTCTGTTTACGAGATATTCAATCAAATCGGAAAGGAATGTTTCTTTACCCGCAATACCGATTACAATGTCCTTTGCCTCTTTGGAAAGGTTCTCAAGATCCTTCTGGCTTTGCTCGAGACCTTTTATCTTTACATATGTTGTCTTGTCGTTCTTTTCGTCGCTGCCGACGCTCTTGCCTAATTTAATCGAATCGCCGATTACATCAAGGATATCATCTCTAATCTGAAATGCAAGTCCCGTATTGTCTCCGACCTTTTCTATTTTGGCAATATCCTCATCGTCCGCACCCGCCATTATCGCACCGATCATAAGTGCGGCTTCGATAAGAGCGGCTGTTTTATGCTTGTGGATAAAAAGAAGGGTTTCAAGTTCGGTATCGGAATTGTTTTCCATTAAAAGATCAACCATCTGACCGCCGATCATACCGTATATTCCGGCTTTTTTTGCAAGGACGGAATTGGCATATACCATTCTTCTTAAAACAATAATATCGTCTTCTTCGTTCATCGCTTTTGAAATTGTTTCAAAAGCGAGATTTAAAAGACCGTCACCTGCTAAAATAGCCGTTGCTTCGTCGAACATTTTATGGTTTGTCGGTCTTCCTCTTCTGTAATCATCATTATCCATTGCCGGCAGATCGTCATGAATCAGTGAGTATGTATGAATCATTTCGATTGCCGCCATAAAAGGAGAAATCTTGCTTAAATCATCCCCTCCGAAGAGTCTGTAACTTTCAAGCATGAACAAAGGTCTGATTCTTTTGCCGCCTGAAATAAAAGAATAATTCATGGATTCCGTAACACGTCTCTGAAGTCCTTCTTCAGCCGGCATGTAAGGTTTCATGATTCCGAATGTTTCGTTAACTTTTTGAATTAATAAATTAATAAAATCTTCTCTCAATACTTTAGCCCCCCATTATTTATTCATTCAACATAAGTAACATTTTAAAAGTCCGCATCGTCCAAAGGAGAAGTCGAACCGTCGGGATTGATTTTTAATACCTCTTTTTCGATCATGTCGATTTTGTTTTTGCATTCTTCTATCGCAACTTTACCCTTTGTATACAAATCAAGAGCATCCTCGATTGCGATATCGTCTTTTTCGAGTTTCTTTAATATTTCTTCAACATAATTTATTTTCTCGTCGATTTTAACAGCATCCATAATTTAACCCTCTTTAACCACTTTCTCTATATACGCAAATGCGTATCCGTCTTTCATCGTAAGTTTAATCTTGTCGTTTTCGTTAAGTCCTTCGACACCGACAACTCTTTTACCCGATGCATCGGTTACATATGCCATACCGGCTTTTAAACGCTCAAGCGGGGAAACGCCCTTTAATCTTTCGGACAGAGTTTCGAGTTCGGCTTTCTTTTCTTTTATGATCTTTTTTATCAAAAGATCGAGTTTGTTATTGTAAGAATCCGCCAAGAGCTTTTGTTTGTTTAATTTACTGACAGGCGAGAGTGCATTTAACTTCGCCTCAAATACGGTGATTTTGTGAAGTTTGTTTTTTAAGACTCTCTCAAGACCTTTGTCGAGAGATTTTTTTAAATCATCCAGATCTTCTATGGTCTGTCTTATATCGGGAACCGCGAGTTCCGCAGCAGCCGAAGGAGTTGCAGCTCTTAAGTCTGCTGTAAAATCTGAGATTGTATAATCTATCTCATGTCCCACGGCAGATATAACCGGTATCGGACACTGGAATATCGCATAAGCTACTTCTTCTTCGTTAAATGCCCACAAGTCTTCGAGGCTTCCGCCTCCTCGACCTACAATAATGACATCGACGCCTGTTTTCTCGAGAGTTTCAATGCCTTTTACAATGCTCTCTTTCGCACCGTCGCCCTGTACCAGAGCGGGATATAAAATAAGCGAAATATAAGGATTTCTTCTCTTTGAAACCGAGATAATATCTCTTATGGCCGCACCCGTGGGAGCAGTGACAATACCGATGGTCTTTGGAAATTTCGGAATCGGTTTTTTAAACTCTTTGTCAAACAGTCCCTGTTCGGATAGTCTTTTCTTAAGCTCTTCAAATTTCTTGGTCAGATCGCCTATTCCTTCATATTCGACTTTCGTAACGTTAAAAGTAACTCCTCCGCTTGGGATGTAATTGGATATACTGCCGGAAGCCACTATTTTGTCTCCGTCTTTTAGGGCAATATTAAGTTTTTGAGCGGATTGACGGAAGATGGCGCACGAAATGGCAGATTTATCGTCTTTCAACGTAAAATAAATATGTCCCGATGAATGGAATTTCAAATTGCTTATCTCTCCCGAAACAGAAACATCGGATAAAAGATAATCTTCGCGGAACATATTGTGAATATATGTATTAACCTGAAAAACCGAATATATAGTTTTCATCAAGCAAACCTGGCAAGAATACCGTTAACAAATGAATATGAATCCTGAGGACCGAATTTTTTGGATAATTCTACAGCCTCGTTAATAGCTACAGAGGTCGGAATATTTTCATCGTAAACAATTTCGTAAACCGCAAGTCGCAAAACCGCAAGTTCCACTTTTCCGATACGATCGATAGTCCAGCCTTTTGAAACTTGTGAAATTCTTTTATCAATATCATCAAGCTTGTCAATTATATCAACATATCTTGCTACTATTCTTCTTCTGTCTTCTTCGTTTACAGATTCTTTTAACGAAGTAAGCGTCTCGGGTGATGCCGATTCTCCCTCTTTGTCTTCAAAAGGAAACGGTGCATCAAAATAGAGAAGAAGTTCGTCTCCCAACTCTTTCTTCTCATAAAAATCAGACATAAACAACAGTTTAAAAGTAAATTCACGTTCTGTTTTTCTGTTCATATTTATTCCTTATGACATGCTTACGGAAGCAATTCTGACATTGACATCGCTTACTTCGAGTCCGGTCATGGTTTCGATAGCGGTCTTGACCGAATTCTGAACCTTGGGACAAATCTCGGGAACCTGATATCCGTAGAGAATGCCTATAGCCATATCCACGCTGCAGGTTTTGCCTTTAATATCAACTTTTATGCCTCTGGTAAGTCTTCTTAAATTTATTTTCAAAGAAAGATTCTTTTTATCCTGTAAAGGAGTAACGCCTTCAACATCCTGAGAAGCAAGCGCTGCAATAAGAGGTACTACATCTGTTGCGATACGAACAGAACCGATTTTTTCGTTATTGTTAGCTGTACTCATTTTTAACCTCCTAAAAAATACCTTCAAATCAGCATATGTAAAAACTTCATATGCCTTTACATTTTACCACAAAATAAATTTACCCACAAGTCACATTACTGTCCCCATAATTTACCTTAAAGGAAACGAATAAATATTTAAATCTTTGTTCTGCATGAACTTGATGCTCTCTTTGTCACTGGACATATAATCAAATATATGGTTGTCGTCAAGAAGATATTCGCCAAGCTTATCATATACTTCCTTGCTCGAGCATTTAAGTTCCACGGAATCCCTGCCCTGGAATTTGGCATTCATAAAAGCATTGTCAAGCTGTACTAAATCTATTCCCTCAAAGTAAAGACCCTCTTTTACGTAATAATTGTCGGTAACGCTGTTGCATGGAGGAAGCGGTGTAAAATTATCGATAACGTGCGTAAGTTCAAGTTCACTCGTAGTGATATTTAAATAATCATAATTAATGCCGCCCGTACTTAAGCTCATGGAGTTTTCAAGGTAGGAGGAATCTCCCCACGTACAGTCTATGTAATAATACTGTCCGTTGCATTTAACCATATTCCATGCATGACCTTCGTTTGCACCCACATAACCCACTACGAGAGTACTCTGAATTCCCAGTTCCTCGGACAGATACTGGAACGCCTTGGCATAGCCCTGACACACAGATCTTCCGTAGACGAATACAGACAGAATGTTCTGATTCTGGACGGAATCAACATCATACTCCGTATTTTTTATGATGTATTCGTAAGTATACTTAATCTTTGTATAATCGTCGGTATTCTGATTTACACCGTTAAGAAATGCATTTTTATAGTCTTCGATATCCTTTTCGTACTTCACAACATCCTCGTAAGGAATGGTATAAGCCGGTGTAAACTCAATTTTTACTATCCTGTCTGTAGTGGTGAATTTCGTATACATGTAACCGTTTGTATAGAAAATCTCGGGATGGTCTCCCATTACGCAGTTAAACGCATAGTCGATATCATCGGGATTGATCGAACAGATATAAAACGTATCCGAATAATTCTTTATTGCAATATAGATTTCAAGATAGAGCTGTCTTAACTCCTGCTCTAAATTGTCATAATAAAAATGGCCCACGCATTCCTTGTTTGCTGCATTTATATTCTGGGCATTAATGCCCATTGCAATGCGCTCTCCCCATTCTTCCTCGGATAAGCCGGCATCAATTTTAATTTCGCCGATATCGGTGGAAATCACTTCATGCTCATCGGATATCTTGGAAATATCATCCATCTTTGCAACTTTTGCCGTAACTTCCTTGTCCATGGCATAAGGCGATAGTTCGGAAGCGTTCGGAACGGTATATGAAACGTTTTGAGCCGTTTTGTCAAAATCGATATGATCGCTTATAAAAGAAGTATCCTTTTCAAGCTGTTTGTCGATTAGAACGGACGCGCCTATTAAAAGGGCAAGTGCCAGAACAAGCGCACCGATTAAAAGGTAAATTTTCTTCATAAAAAATCTTTAATTCTTTCCGAATTCCGACAACACCAGATCTTTGTTTCTGTCTTTCGTCATGCCTATGCTCCATTCGTTCACGAAAAGAAGCAGAGGATTTCCTTTCATGTCCTTGACCTTTTTCATATCCGAAGTACCTGTCAGTTTAGCCACGTCTATCTCGTCTTTATTGTCTATCCATCTTATGTATTCATAAGGCAGATTATCCATCCTGATTTCCACATTGTATTCGTTCTCAAGTCTGTATTTTAATACTTCAAACTGAAGCACGCCTACGACACCGACTATGATTTCTTCCATACCGGTATTGAATTCCTGGAATACCTGAATCGCACCTTCCTGAGCAATCTGCGTGATGCCCTTCATAAACTGTTTTCTTTTCATGGTATCCATCTGACGCACTCTCGCAAAATGCTCAGGAGCAAAAGTGGGAATTCCTTCGTAGTTAAACTTGTTGCTTGCAACGGTCAAAGTATCGCCGATTGAAAAAATACCCGGATCGAATACACCTATAATATCCCCCGCATAAGCGGTATCGAGTATTTTTCTGTCATCCGCCATAATCTGCTGGGGCTGGGAAAGACGCATGGATTTGCCGCCCTGCATATGATAAACTTCCTTGCTTGCATCAAACTTGCCCGAACAGATACGCATAAAAGCAATTCTGTCACGGTGAGCCTTGTTCATATTGGCCTGTATTTTAAATACAAATGCTGAAAATTCGTTTTCAAACGGGTCTATTATACCGATATCACTCTTTCTCGGAAGAGGAGTCGTAGACATCTGAAGGAAATTGTTCAAAAAGATTTCAACGCCGAAGTTAGTTAAGGCAGAACCGAAAAATACAGGTGTAAGCTGACCTTTTTGAACATCTTTTATATCAAATTCAGCCGAAGCGCCGTCAAGAAGTTCAATCTCTTCGGAAAGTTTGTCATATGCCTCTTCTCCGATTGCTTCCAAAAGAGCATCTTTGGTAGACATATCTATTTCCCATGACTTGCCTTCTTTGGTACCTTTCTCTGTATCGGAGAACATAACAACCTTTTCGTTATGTCTGTCATATACGCCTTTAAAACCTTTTCCTGAGCCGATAGGCCAGTTAACGGGGCATGTGGCAATTCCGAGTTCGTTTTCAATCTGATCTAACAGTTCAAATGTATCGAGCGCGTCTCTGTCCAGTTTGTTTATAAAAGTAAATATAGGGATTCCTCTCATACCGCAGACTTTGAAAAGTTTTCTTGTCTGCGCCTCAACACCCTTTGATGCATCAATAACCATTACTGCAGAGTCTGCAGCCATGAGTGTTCTGTATGTGTCTTCCGAGAAGTCCTGGTGACCCGGTGTATCCAGAATATTTACGCAGTATCCGTCATATTCAAACTGAAGCACGGAAGAAGTAACGGAAATACCTCTTTCCTTTTCTATTTCCATCCAGTCCGACACCGCATGTCTCGCAGTTGCCTTTCCCTTTACACTTCCTGCCAGATTAATGGCTCCGCCGTATAAAAGAAATTTCTCGGTAAGTGTGGTTTTACCGGCATCCGGGTGTGAAATAATTGCGAATGTTCTTCTTCTTTGTATCTCTTTGTCGTAATTGCCCACTTTATTTCTCTCTTTCGTCTTTTTCCATTAAAAATCATACCGATAAATAATACTATTTATCGGGGAAAAATTCAAATATAAATAAACGATTAATAAATCTCCATGTCGTCAAAAGTACAATCTTTCGGCATATTTATTTTAAAACGGAAGTACCGTCAAGTTTTCCTTTAACACCAAGCAAATCAAGTACCGTGGCGCCTATATCGGCGAAGGTCTCACGAGTGCCGTAATTAACAGGCTTGATATTCTTGCCGTAGCAGATAAAAGGAATATACTCTCTCGTATGATCTGTAGTCTTGATAAATCCGGGATCGCAGCCATGATCTGCAGTTATCATAAGGCAGTCATCATCGCCAAGCTTCCCTAACAGTTCGGGTAATCTCGAATCAAAATATGCAAGTGCCTTCGCATAGCCTTCGATATCTCTTCTGTGACCGTAAACCATATCAAAATCAACGAGATTGGTAAAGCATATTCCGTTAAAATCTCTATCCATCCAGGCAAGAGTTTTATTAATTCCGTCTTCATTTGACTCGGTATATACGTAATCCGTAATTCCGCTTCCTGCAAATATATCATAAATCTTGCCGATTGATAAAACATCTTTGCCTGCATCTTTTAGGATGTTTAACATTGTATCCTTAGGCGGAACGAGTGAAAAATCATGACGGTGAGGCGTTCTGTAATAGTTTCCGCTCTCTCCTAAGAATGGTCTGGCGATAACTCTTCCCACACCATGTTCGCCCTGTAATATTTCTCTGGCGATTTTACAGTCTCTGTATAGTTCTTCAAGAGGAACTACTTCTTCATGAGCTGCAATCTGAAATACAGAATCCGCGGATGTATATACTATAAGCGCGCCTGTTTTAACATGTTCGTCACCGTAATCCGCAATAACCTTCGTACCCGAATATGTGGCATTAACTATTGTCTTGCGGCCTGTTCTCTTTTCGAATTCTTCGATAACTTCTTTGGGAAATCCGTTAGGATATGTGGGCATGGGCTTGGGTGATACAAGGCCTGCAATCTCCCAGTGGCCTATTGTGGTATCCTTACCCATAGATTTTTCCCTCATACGGGCTATCAAGGCATCATGTTTGCTTACTTTAAAATCTTTTATATCTACTCCGTCGATATTAAAAAGCCCGAGCTTCGCCATATTTGGCATATCGAAATATTCGCTCGATGCACATGATCTGATTGTATTGGATCCAACGTCTCCGAAAAGATCGGCATCAGGTTCTTCGCCGATTCCGAAACTGTCTAAAACAATTAAAAATACTCTTTTCATTTACACTCTCCCAATAAATTTCTTTTAAGTCCGGTCCGAGCATAAAAAACTCCCGATTACCAAACTATGTCTATTATATCATATTTATTATTCGTAAAAAAATGATTTTATAATCCATAAGGCAATAAAAAAGCCGGACTCTGACGAATCCGGCTTAATATGTTTATCTTGGATTTTTTATACATCCTTGATGGAGAAACTCATTCTGCCCATCTTGTCTTTGCCCATGCACTTAACGGTTACTTTGTCGCCGAGTGTAAGAACATCTTCGACATGCTCGATTCTCTGCTTTGCAATCTTGGAGATGTGAACCATGCCTTCTTTTCCAGGAGCAAATTCTACGAATGCGCCGAATTCCTTGATGGAAACAACAACACCCTTAAGAATCTGACCTTCCTCGTAATCGGTAACGATGGTGTTAATCATATTGATTGCTTCGTTAATCTTGTCGATATCAGTACCGCATACGCCAACCTTGCCGTCGTCGGTAATATCAATCTTAACGCCTGTACGTGCGATGATTTCGTTGATTGTCTTACCCTTCTGTCCGACAACATCGCCGATCTTGTCGGGATCGATTGTAATCTGAACAATCTTGGGAGCATATTTGCTGATTTCTTTTCTGGGCTCTGCAATAGCTTTCTTCATGCAGTTATCCATGATGAAAAGTCTCGCTTCACGACATCTTGCGATAGCACCTTCAACAATCGGTCTTGTAAGACCGTGAATCTTGATATCCATCTGGATTGCTGTGATACCGTCAACAGTACCTGTAACCTTAAAGTCCATATCTCCGAAGAAGTCTTCGAGACCCTGGATATCAGTAAGAAGGATGAAATCATCATCTGTCTCGCCGGTTACAAGACCGCAGGAAATACCTGCAACCATTTTCTTAATGGGAACACCTGCAGCCATAAGTGACATACATGATGCACATGTGGAAGCCATTGATGTTGAACCGTTAGATTCGAATGTTTCGGATACGCAACGGATTGCGTAAGGGAATTCTTCCTCTGAAGGAAGTACGGGAATAAGAGCTCTCTCAGCCAGTGCACCGTGTCCGATTTCACGACGTCCGGGACCTCTTGAAACCTTTGTTTCACCTACAGAGTATGCAGGGAAGTTGTAATGATGCATATATCTCTTGGAAGTTTCGTTGTCATCAAGACCATCGATCTTCTGAACCTCTGAAAGAGGTGCAAGAGTACATACATCGCAGATCTGTGTCTGTCCTCTGGTGAACATGGATGAACCATGAACTCTGGGAATAATATCTACTTCTGCAGCAAGAGGACGAATCTGTGTGATCTCACGACCATCGGGACGCTTGTGATCTTTAAGAATCATCTTTCTTACTGTCTTCTTCTCGTACTGATAAATAGCTTCGCCTAAAATAGCAAGCCATTCTTCATTTTCAGCAAAAGCTTCTTCTAATTTCTCTGTGATAACACGGATGTTCTCTTCTCTCTTCTGCTTTTCATCTGTGAATACAGCAACTTCCATTTCTTCGGGAGTTACGATTTCTTTCATCTTTGCAAAAAGTTCCTCGGGAATAGCGCAGGACTCATATTCATGCTTGGGCTTTCCTACTTCTGCAACAATCTGATTAATCCATGCAATGATTGTCTGGTTGATTTCATGAGCCTTGTAAATAGCCTCAATCATCTTTGCTTCGGGAACTTCGTTAGCACCGGCTTCAATCATGATAACTTTTTCGCTTGTTGAAGCAACTGTTAACTGCATATCGCCGTTCTTCCACTGTTCCTGGTTAGGGTTGATTATGAATTCTCCGTCAATCAGACCAACCTGAGTTGTAGCGCAGGGACCGCAGAAAGGGATATCCGAAATTGATGTAGCGATTGCTGAACCAAGCATGGCTACAAGCTCGGGACGGCACTCGGGATCAACGCTCATTACGAGGTTGTTTAAAGTAACATCGTTTCTGTAATCCTTGGGGAACAAAGGTCTCATGGGACGGTCGATTACACGGCTTGTAAGAATTGCGTTTTCTGAAGCCTTACCTTCTCTTTTGTTAAAACCTCCGGGAATCTTTCCTACAGCGTATAATTTCTCTTCGTACTCGACGGAAAGAGGGAAAAAGTCGATTCCGTCTCTGGGCTTCTCGGAAGCTGTAGCAGTAGAAAGAACCGTTGTGTCGCCGTAATGCATAAAAGCGGCGCCGTTTGCCTGAGCGGATACTCTTCCGATATCTACGGATAATGTACGTCCGGCAAGTTCAAGACTAAATGTTTTAAATGCCATTTTTCTTCTCCTTTAATATTTTTTATATTAAGGCAGAAGTGCCGAAACTACTGAAAATATCACCAAATTTAAGTTATTTCATAACACTTTCAGTGGCTTCGGAATGTACTTCTGCCATGTTACCTTTTTAACGCATTAAGGCGGGCACGAATGCCCGCCCGATTTGTTAATTACTTTCTTAAGCCAAGTTTCTCAATAAGAGCACGATATCTTTCAATATCAGTTTTCTTAAGATAAGCAAGTAAACCACGACGCTGACCTACCAACTTAAGAAGACCTCTGTTTGAGTGGAAATCCTTGGGATTCTTTTTCATATGCTCAGTGAGCTCCTGAATACGAGCTGTAAGAACTGCGATCTGTACTTCGGGTGAACCTGTATCGCCTTCTGAACGAGCATACTCAGCAATAACTGCCTGCTTTTTCTCTTTTGAAATCATTCTTTTTTCCTCCTAAAAAATATTTACTGCTAAATCCAGGTTGTAAGTCGGAGTGTCAAACAACATAGATTTAGTTCGCATACAAAAGACATATTACCACAAAGCATTTAATATGTAAACCGCTTTTTTAAAACTATTATGACTGTTATGCCTGTGATTCTCCGTCTTCTTTTTCTTCTTCGGAATTTCCGCCGTAAATCTTCTGATGTTCTTCGGCTATTTTTCTGACTTCGTCCTCGCATTCGATAAAGACTTTGGCAACAATGGGATCAAAATGCTTTCCTGAACCCTCTTTTATGATATTCATCGCATCTTCAAACTTCATTCCGGGCTTGTATACTCTCGCAGATACAAGCGCATCAAACACATCCGATACGGCCATGATTCTCGCCGACAAAGGAATTTCATCGCCCTTTAATCCGAACGGATAACCGGAACCGTCGTATTTTTCGTGATGATAAAGAGCAATGTTTTCGGCTTCTTTAAGATAATCCGAGGTAGATGAAATCTTCATTGCATTCTCAATGATTTTGCCACCCTCTTTGGTATGCATTTTCATCTTTTCAAATTCTTCGTTGTCGAGTCTTCCGGGCTTGTTTAAAACAAGATCGGACACCTTGATTTTGCCCACGTCATGTAAAGGTGCGGAATTTGCCACCTCGTAAATATATTCATCGGTCAGAATATCCGTAAAGTATCCTTTTTCCTTAAGTTTTCTTAACAGAAGTTCCACATAGCCCGTGGTCTTCTTGATATGATCGCCCGTACTCTTGTCACGGCTTTCCACAAGGTCTGCCATTATATAGATAAGGCCGTTCTGCATCTTGGAGATTTCTTCACTCTTTTTCTTGACATCCTCGAGATACTCAACCGTTTCTCCGAAAGTCTTCGAAAGCGAATCATACAGAGTTTCGATTTCGTCTCCGGTGGAAATCTTAAGTTCGTTGATTCGGTCAACACCTTTTTCAAGCGCTTCGTCATTGTTATAAGCGAATTTTCTGGCCGCAAATGTCATGGCATCGATAGGATATGTTAAGCTGAACTGCATATGCCACATACAGTAAACCAGAATCATAATAAAGAATCCGAGGAACAACGATAAAACTTTTACGAGGAAACTGATTCCGTTGGTTGTAACCTGCTCCATGCTGATATCCGCACACGCATAGCAGACACATTTGTGATTGGAATCGTATACGGGTTCATAACAGGTTAAAAGCCATCCGTAAGTATCATCCGTTATAATCGGTTCGATTTCCTGACCTGACAGAAGTGATGGAATATACTCGGAAAACGATTCGTCAAACTCGACTATATCGCCCAGCTTTCCGCCTTCCATTTCTTCGGTATCCAGATCGAATACTACATGGCAGCCGTCAGGCATGATTTTATATACATAAATGTATTTGATATCGGGTGAACTGGCTTTGATTTTACGAAGCTTATTCATTGTGTCGACGTAATCAACGGAAGTGGTTCCTTCTTTAAAATAGTCCTCCACTCTGTCGCCGTCCACGGTACTCGCAACAATCGACGCAACGTTTTTAGCCGTAAATGTATACTGTTCAATCGCAAAAGTCTGATAAAGAATATAACTGATAGCCGTTGTAACACAGGCAACAAATACCATTACTGCACCGATGATAAAGATTATTTTTGTTCTTAAGGGTGCTTTTCTGCTCGCGTTATTGTTTACCTCTTTTATCTCATCTTTGTTAAGCGGTTTCTGTTTCCAGTGTGTAAGTGCAAGCATCGATGCGAATTTTTGGGGTACAATTTTAATAACGATGAATACAATAACCACCGTAATGGATTTATCAAGCAAATCGATTGCAGTATCGGATATTAACTGGGCAAAGAAAACATTTACTTTTCCGCTCGCAAGAAGTGACTGTGCAAAAGGAGCCGATATTCCTTCCCCGAGCCCGAACCCGTACATAAAATATGTTAAAAGCGACCCGAGCACGCCTCCGATAAAAGCAAATGCGGGAATGGTAAGTATGGCTTTATGGAATTTGTCAAAGAAGCCTTTATCATAAAAATATCTCGCCGTAACCGACAAAAGAACACTTATTACAGCATAATAAGCATTTGAAGGATCCGATGTGAAATTAATAATATTTGAACAGTATCCGACGATGATGCCGGGAAGATATCCGCCGAGAATCGACGCCAAAAACGTTCCTACGCTGTCAAGGAACAAGGGAAGATGAAAATGACCTACAAGTCTGTTTAAACCGATATTGATAAGAATAAAAAGCCCATAAAAAACAACACGTTTTATAAAGGACTTAAATCCGCCTGAATTACCCTCTTTTTCCATAATTGCCCCTTCCATAATCAAAAAAAGAAAAAGGTAAAAATATATATCCCTACAATCAGATTTATTATATCCAAAAAATATTTAAAATAAATGAATTTTTTAAGGATTTTTGATTATTTAAAATAAATAATTCAATTAGTCATATTGTTGTCTGTTGTTAGTCTTTTATTTGTTCTGTATCAATTCTTTTATGAGAACAAAATCACTCTCGATCAGCTTTTTTTCTTAAGTTTCGCCTTACCCTGTTTATGTGTCTTTCAAACTCTCCGCTGTCAAGAAGTTCAGAAACCGCAAGCTGCTCGAGTGTTGGTACCGGACATGAATAAAACGAAGCCTTTTCCTCAAACTTTTCCAAAAGATTTAACGGAAGCAGCATATATGCCATTCTGATTGAAGGCGAAACAGTTTTCGTAAAAGTATTTACATATATTACAAGACCGTTTTTATCCATGGAATAAATGGTATCAACGGCTTTTCTGGAAGGCGTAAATTCGGACTCAAAATCATCCTCTATTAATATTTTGCCTCTCTCGGATGCCCATTTAAGATATTCGTTTTTCTTGCCGGCCGATGCACTGACACCCGTGGGAAAGCTTCTGTAAGGTGTAATATGAAGTATGTCGGCTTCACTTTTGGCCAACTCAGAACTTTTAATGCCGTCTTTCCCCAGTGCAAGCATTTCAACCGCTGCGCCTTCATTTTCATATACTTCTTTAATTCGCCTGTAACCGGGCGATTCTATGCCGTATATTCTGTTTCTTCCAAGCGTCCTGACAATCATCGAATAAAGATATTCAGCACCCGCTCCGATCATTATCTGTTCTTTTCTGACTGCGATATTTCTGCTTCGCAAAAGATAATCGCTGATTGAGGTTCTTAATCTGTCTGTACCGAAGGAAGGTGATTTTTCCAGCGCTTCGTACGTTCTTTCGGAAAGAACTTTTCTGACCGTTTTTGCATAAATGTCAAAAGAAATATAATTGCTTAAACCCGTAGAATATTCGGGATACAATATCGATATTTCGCTATCCGGAATCTTTGAAGAACTGTTAGCGGACTGTCCGAAATAAAGATCCCCTGTTTCGAAAACAACATAATATCCGCTCTTTTCCTTGCTTTCGATATAGCCTTCTTCTATCAGAAGTTCATACGCATGCTCAACCGTAATGATGCTGACGCCCCATTCGTCCGCAAGAATCCTTTTTGAAGGAAGTTTATTTCCTGTTTTATAGATTCCTTCCGCTATGTCTTTTTTTATTTTCTCATAAATAGAAATGTATTTTTTCAAAACAGATCTCCAATTTTAAACAAAAACAAACTGTAAAATCAATAAATGTCTTTTTCGTTCGTAAAAGAGTAAAACTCTTCCAAAGTATCCAGACAGACACAGGCCAATCTTCCGTCTTTTATGTGAGCGCCGCAGTCGATGGCAATATGATTGTTTTTTTTATAAACATACCCCGGTTTCGGATTGTCTTCGATATACTGGGTGGGTGTATGACCTGAAACAACAATTACATCGTCAAAATATTTAGTATTATAATCGGCCCTTTTCCACACAAGATCGTGCAGGGAATAGTCTTCGATGTCTTTGCCTTTATCAAAATCTCCGAGCCCCGCATGCACCAGAAGGAATTTACGAGCGTTAACAGTTATTTCTTCATATAACGAAAAATCCTTAATAAACTCAATGACTTCATCCTGCATATCCGCGCTTAATTCCCTAAATTCGTCAATTGTGCTCTTTGCGCCGTTATACTGCCATGTAATTAAATTATCCAGAGTCGTGTAATCAAGTTCTTCCAGCGACCTGTCGGTAACTTCTTTTCTTAAAAATGTCAGACATTCGACAGCCATTAATTCATGATTGCCGACTATGCAGACGGCATTGGGCATTTCCATAAGTTTAAGCAGAACTTTAATCGGATTATCTCCTCTGTCCAAAACGTCTCCTAGTACATACAGTGTATCCGAATCTTTTAAATTAATTTTATTTAATATATCAATGAAAAGATCATACTGACCATGAATGTCCGATATAACATACT
>Ga0247609_10003079_pt1 | contig 17088 bp, 10 predicted proteins | sample 172DNAGHGlowgp2_FD_193487 | JGI IMG/M metagenome (GOLD analysis project Ga0247609, IMG submission 193487) | Sheep rumen microbial communities from Palmerston North, Manawatu-Wanganui, New Zealand - 1728 DNA GHGlow gp2 | ecosystem: Host-associated > Mammals > Digestive system > Stomach > Rumen ...
TCAGACGGTTTGAGAAGTTCAGGTTACCGTAGTTCGTACCGTCGTTCTTTGAATACTGAATGGCCCAGATGCTCTCCTTGCCATTCTCGTAGGCTTCTTCAGGACGGAAGTTGTTGTGCAGGTCGCTCTCAAGGTCGTAGCCACGATACAGGGTGAGCTCGGTGTATTCCACCACTTTCTTCAGGTCGTCCTCATTGATGCTGGTCACCTGATTGCTGTTGGCATCGTCCTGGCGGTAGGCCTTGTAGAGATAAGCCTTGGCGAGGAAGGCAGCGGCAGCAGACTTGTTGGGGCGACCTTTGTCGGCCTGCGTCTGAGGCAGATGCTCGTAGGCGTAGTTCAAGTCCTCGATGATCTGCATCCAACCTTCGTCGTTGGTGTATTCGGTATTTGAGATATTCTTAATATCTTCTTCCTCCAGATTAGGCTTGTTGACAAAAGGAATCTTCTTGAACAAGCGCTTCAGCTGGAAGTGACCGTAGGCACGCAGGAAGCGCATCTCTGCTATGCGCTCCTGAACGGCTGCATCGTCCTGATTGCCATTCGACAGCACATTAAGACAAAGATTAACGCGCGACAAATACTTATAGAGTCTGGTCCAGATGGAACTGAAGTTCCAGTCGGTGGTCATCACACCGGTACATAGCTCCAGGTTATGGAAAGGAGTACCATCAGAATGGTCGGCACCACCAACATATGCATCGTCCGAGCGCGTGTCGTAGTTCCACAAGGAGAACGAGGCGTTCATATCCTCGATGGTTACCAGTCCGGCATATGCAGAGGTAAGGATGTTGTCTGCGTTAGCAGGATCCTTTGCTTGTTCCTCGGTCAGTGTAGCCTGTGGCAGTTGGTCGTCGAGGAAGTCAGAGCAAGAAGTTAAACCACCAAGCGCACAACATGCGACAAATGCTTTATATATAGTCTTCATAATTATCATATTTCGATTGTCTGTTATCAATTAAAACGATACATTCATGCCGAATGTGAGGTTGAGAGGGATTGGATAGCCGAAGCCAGGATTCTCAGGATCGACACCCGTGAACTTGCTGCTCTTGATGGTCAGCAGGTTCTGGGCTGAAGCATAAAGACGTACACGTTCCATCTTCAACTTGTTGACAAGAGACTTGGGCAGGTTGTAGCCCAGCTGAATGGTACGAAGCTTAACAAATGAGCCATCCTCAATGTAATATGAAGAGAGGCGGCCTTCGTTGGCAACATCTCTGGTGCTCAGCGCAGGGATATCGCTACCAGGATTGGCAGGGCTCCATGCGTCAAGTACTCGGGTACCCTTATTCAAATAGGGAAGGTTCACCTTATCATAAGTATTGGTCCAGAAATCGGTCTGGGTCTTATAGTCGTAGCAGTTGACATCAACGCCCTGAACGCCCTGCCAGAACATGGACAGGTCCCAATCCTTATACTGCAGATAGATGTTCAGACCCCAGGTAAAGTCGGGTGTGGGGTCGTAGATCCATGCCTGGTCGCTCTCGTTGATAGTGCCGTCCTTAACCACATCGAGATAGCGAATACGGCCCAGTCCGGCAGCCTCCTGAGAGGCGTGGTTATTGATTTCTTCCTGCGTGCGGAACAAACCGTCTGCCACATAGCCAACCTCTGAATACATGGGGTGACCGATGATGCTGAACACGCCATTGCCACCGTAGGTACCGGCAGCAGCGACGGTCTCTGGCAGTTTCGTTACTTCGTTGGTGTACTTACTGATGTTTCCGTTGATGTCCCAAGAGAAGCCGTTGGCCAGTTTATGACGATAGCCCAACGAGAACTCCCAACCTACGTTCTTCACCTCGCCGGCATTGATCCACTGCGAAGAACCTTCACCCTGTGTGCCAAGTCCTTTCATCTCGACGAGGATGTCGGTGGTCTTCTTGTAGAACCAGTCAAAGCTGCCGTAAATTTCTCTGTTGAAAAGTGAGAAATCAAAACCAAGGTTGTGCTGCATGGTTGTCTCCCATTTGATATCCTCGTTGCCAATCTGCTTGCGGATATAACCACTGGGGAGGTTGGTGCCACCATTGCTTCCGGTGATGTCGTAAACGGTGCCGGCAGGGGCCTCACCATTCCACAACTCGGTGGTAACGACGGGTGCATACATGGTGAACCGGGCTGTATTCGAGATTTCCTGGTTACCAGTCATACCCCAAGAATAACGTACCTTCAAATCATCGAGCCAACTTCTGGTGCCTTTCATGAATTTCTCCTCGGTAATGCGCCAACCGACAGAGGCTGATGGGAACGTACCGTATTGGTTGTTCTTACCAAAACGGCTTGAACCATCGCGACGCAAGGTGAAAGATGCCATGTAAGTATCATTATAGGTATAGTTGGCTTTTCCGAAGAAAGAAACCAGCGAGAAGCCACCGCCTGAGCCTTCGGCCACCTGACGACCAGAGCCTGCTGTGGGCCACATATAATCGGTAGTGAGTACTGCCATGCCATAGCGACGGGCATTACTCCAGTTGTCGTCCGTGCGGTTCAACTCTGTACCAATCATTACGTCTGCACGATGCTTGCCAATCTCCAAATTATAAGTAGCAATGGCATTCCACATCCAGCGCTGGGCATGCTCCTGACGCATCTCAGCAGCGGTCTCGGAGTTGGCAATCTTACCATTAGCCACGGGATACTGGAAATTGCGCTGTTGCTTCTGACTGTAGTCCAAGCCGACGGTAGAACGAATCATGAAGTTCTTAAACGGCGTAATGCTGATGTGGGCATCACCAAAGATACGCCACATCGTATATTCGTTGTCTTTCGTTCTTGAAAGCATACTCAGGGGATTCTCACGCTCTGGGAATGCTTCCACGGGCTGAGCGTACTCACCATTTTCGGCGTAGATGGGGAAATTGGGACTGAACTGCAAGGCGTTTTTGAGAATATCGCCAGGAGCATCGGTTCCCTTGGTGCGGTTCAGGGTAAAGTTCTCACCAATCGTTACAATGCCATCCAGCAACTTATATTCGGTATTGGCACGTGCCGACAGACGACTGAACTCTGACTCTTTGATCGTACCTTTATTATCGTAATAGCCTATAGAGAAGAACGAGCTACCCTTCTCCGAACCACTGCTCACAGAGAGGTTGTACTGCTGAACGATGCCTGTGCGAGTGACCTCGTCAAACCAGTCGGTGTCGCCAGCGTGCACTGTGCCGTTGGTGTCCAGATAGTTGTCCATGGTCACGCCATAGAGCTGCGGATGACCGTTCTGATCGTATCCCCAGTCAAAGTTATAGCCCACAATATTATTATTGGGATTCTTGCCATCGTTGATGTTTGCCTGCCAAAGTGCCTGACCAAACTGGCGGGCATTGAGGGTCTCAATCTTATGAGCGTAGAAAGAAGCAGCGACACTAGCGTCAAAATCTACTCTCACCTTTCCTTCCTTGCCGCGCTTGGTCGTGATGATAATCACACCGTTGGCAGCACGCGAACCATAGATAGAAGCCGAAGCGGCATCCTTCAGAACCTGAATAGACTCGATATCATTGCCGTTCAGCTCGTGCATGCCCGACTTGGTGGGCACACCATCTATAATATATAAAGGATCATTGTTGTTCAACGTACCCAAACCACGGATACGTACCGTGGCAGCTCCTGATGGATTACCATCGGCACTAATGTTCATACCTGGCACACGACCCTGCAGGGCTTTCATCGGGTTGTTCTCGTTTTGCTTGGCTAATTCGTTGACGTTTACCGTTGAAACAGCACCAGTCAGGTCGGCCTTGCGCTGGGTGGTATAACCCGTTACCACTACCTCCTGCAACTGTTTGCTGTCCTCCTTCAGTGTTACCTGCATGCCATTCTGAGCAGGCAGCTCCTGGGTCAGAAGACCCACATAGCTGAACACCAGCGTCTTGCCAGCGTCCACCTTCAGCTTGAAGTTTCCGTCGAAGTCCGTCACCGTACCATTGTTGGTGCCTTTCTCCATGACCGTTGCTCCAATGACCGGACCGAAAGAGTCCGACACCGTACCCGTAATCTCCTGTGCGTACATTATTGTACTCAGCAGCAGCGTCAGCGTACTCAAAATGAATCTCTTCGATTGTTTCATTTGCTTTTGTTTTAAAGTTAATACTCTTGTTTCAGATTATGCCGCAAAAGTAGTAATGATATAGTTATTGGTATAAAAAATATCGTTCATCCCATTCAAAAATTGTTGCAATGTAACAAAATTACAATGGAATGAACGAATAATCTTAGTATTACAAATATTTCCGTGCTATTTCCGGATGTCGCCAGGCACCATGCCGTACTCTTCTTTGAAACATTTGGAGAAGTAGCTGGGGGCAGTGAATCCGACAGCGTAAGCCACCTCGCTGACACTCTTGTCGGTGGTGAGCAGCATCTGATAGGCGCGCTTCAAGCGTGTGGTGCGCAGCAGTTCTACGGGTGAGGAACCGGTTATCGTCTTTATCTTACGATAGAGCTGTACACGACTGAGGCTCATCTCTGCTGCCAGGTCGTCGACACTGACCTCGCTATCTTCCATGCGAGCCTCAACGACCTCGCGGAACCGGGCCAGGAAAGCACTTTCAGCAACGACGGCGGGTTTCTCGTCTGCCGAGCTGTCTGCTGTCTGCTCCTTTGTTTTGTCAGCAACAGGTGCTGGCTCTATCTCCATATTCCACAGGGTACTGACAACACGCTCTTGCTGTAACTTCACCTTACGGAGATGATCCAGATAGAACAACACGATGGTTACCACCAACAGCAGAATGACACCCATCGACATCCAGTTGACGACATGCTGCGTAGCTAATTCTTTCAGATAGGTGTCTGCCCTGCTATGCAACTGGTCGAGATACTCAGCCTGGCGCATCATCTCTTCGCTTTGCATCAACAGCACCTTAGCATTGTCGCGAGTAACCAGTGCTGACTGCAGAAGAGTTTCCTTCTCGTAGGGTTTGCCTTCAAGAATTTTGATAGCCAACTCTATGATTTTGTCACCATGGGTAGGATAGATATAGGAAGCATCCAGGATGCTGTCGCGTACCAGACGGATGCCGCCATCTTCACCAGGCAGACCGTCAATGCCGCAGTAGAGTGGCTGATGGCTGTCAGCTGTTCTCTCTGTGAGAGTGTGGCGTTGCGAGAGCTGTTCTCTCTTTGAGAGTGTGGCGTTGCGAGGGCTTTCTTGCAAGACACGACGGGCACCCATAGCCATGCGGTCGTTCTGCCCAAAGACAAAGTCGATATGGTCCAGATTGCCAGGATAGGCTTTCACGGCCTTGACGGCACTCTCCTCTGTCCAGTCGCCTTGCAGGGTGGCAACGACAGTGATGTCTGGGTAATTCTTCAGGGCATCAGCGAAACCGTTGTGGCGCTCGATGGCTGGTGACGAGCCCTTGAGTCCCATGATTTCCATGACACGCCCTTTGCCATGCAGTCGACTGGCGATGTATTCACCCATGATGCGCCCCATCTCGTAGTTGTCGGCACTGATGAATGACGTATATTTCTGTGAATTGGTCTTTCGTTCAAAGACAATAACAGGAATACCCTTATCGTAGGCACGGTCGATGGCAGGCGAGATAGTCTGCACCTGGTTGGGAGCAACAATCAGCAGGTCAATGCCGCTGTTCACCAGCGAGTCTATCTGTTGCACCTGACGCTCGTCGCTATCGTGGGCTGCAGCAAAACGCAGCTCCACATTTTCCTGGCAATAGGCACCCATACGCAGCTCGGCGTTCTGCTTCTCACGCCAGATATCTGCCGAACACTGAGATACACCTATTATATAATGAGGTTTAGGGTTGGCACATCCTAATATAGTCAGTAGCAACGCCAACAGCAAGCCCCCCAAAAGTTGTTTATGCATCATCGTAGAATTGTATTAACAGGTTTTGTTGGCAAAAATACGAAAAAAAATAGAAAATACGTTCATTGTCTGTCTTTTTTGTTGCAATGAACGTTTTTTTTTAGCTTTTGTATCATAATTTATAGGAACAAAAAGAGAAATAATGTATATTTGCAACAAATTTCTACACTAAAACATCAAACGACAATGAAGAAAAGATTTTTACTGACACTGATGACTGTCATGCTAACCTGTATGGTTGGAGCACAGGTGAAGCCTATCGTGCTGGGCGACAAGCACGCCATGTTGAAAATGGAGCAAAGCTACCGCTATCTGCTGTTGCCTGTACAGGAAACAGAAGACATCGCAGCCATCGCCGTGTTAGACAACCATAATAATATGGTACAACGCCTCAATGTGAAGTTGGCCGTTGACCGCGTAGACTATTATGTGCCTTACGAACTGAAGGGTGCTTGCCTGTTGGATATCGAATTCCACGGAGACCGCCGCCAGAAGGGCGCTGTGGGTGAGTTTGCCTGCTGGCGAGAGATGAAGTATTCCAATACTTTCGACACCACGAACAGCGAGCACTTCCGTCCTGTCTACCACCACACCCCTCTCTATGGTTGGATGAACGATCCCAACGGAATGTTTTACAAGGATGGTGTGTGGCACCTCTACTACCAGTATAATCCTTACGGCAGTCAGTGGGAGAATATGACATGGGGGCACAGCACCTCGAAGGACTTAATCCACTGGGAGGCTCAGCCACTGGCTATCGAGGCCGACTGGTTAGGCTCTATCTTCAGCGGCTCGTGTGTGACGAATGGCAACGATGTGGTGGCTTTCTACACTTCCGCAGGTCATCATCAGACACAATCCATGGCGGTATCAAAGGATGGCGGCCGCACCTTTAAGAAGTATAGCGGCAATCCCATACTGACAACCAGTGACATACCCGACTTCCGTGACCCTAAAGCATTCTGGAATGAGGATGCCAAGATGTGGAACCTCATCCTGGCTGCTGGTCAGGAGATGCGCATCTATTCATCGAAAGACTTGAAGGACTGGAAATATGAGTCATCGTTCGGCAAGGAATATGGCAACCACAGTGGTGTGTGGGAGTGCCCGGACTTGTTTAAAATGGAAGAATTGAAGAATGGAAAAGTTGAAGAGAAGTGGGTACTGATTTGCAATATCAACCCTGGCGGTCCGTTTGGCGGCAGTGCTACACAATACTTCGTGGGACAGTTTGACGGAAAGAAGTTCACTTGCGAGTCGATGCCGAAGGTGACGAAGTGGCTGGACTACGGCAAGGACCACTATGCTACGGTGTCGTTCTACAACGCACCCAACAATCGCCACACGGTGCTGGCGTGGATGTCGAACTGGCAGTATGCCAACCAGGTGCCCACCAAGCAGTTCCGCTCGGCCAACTCGATACCTCGCGACCTGGGACTGTTCCGTCACGGTGAAGAGACCTACGTCAGTGTAGTGCCCTCAGAGGAAATGCTGGCCCTGCGCGGTGCAAAGGTGAAGAATCCTACGGAAGCTTGTGAGATTATTGTTGATACGAAGAACCAGACGGAGATCGTGCTCAGCAACATCAAGGGCGAGCAGGTGACGATGAAATACGACAGTCAGCAACAGACATTCACCATGGAGCGTGTGAAGAGTGGCGACGTGAGCTTCAGCGAAGCCTTCCCTGCCGTGACTGTAGCCCCGACATTTGGCGCCATCAAGCAGCTACGCATCTTCATTGACCGCTGTAGCATTGAGGTATTCGATGCGGAGGGCAAGATGGCGATGACCAACCTTGTGTTCCCGTCGGAGCCGTATAACACGCTGAAGGTAAAGGGCGGAAAAGCGACAATCTATGAGATTAAACATTAAACAGAAACATTAAACATGAAATATTATGGGTAATCAAAACAAATCTATTTATCTGATTCCTGTGATGCTCTGCTTCTTCTGCATGGGCTTCGTGGACTTGGTGGGCATTGCCTCCAACTATGTGAAGGAAGACTTAGGTCTGACAGACTCTGTAGCTAACATCTTCCCCTCGCTGGTATTCTTCTGGTTTCTTATCTTCAGCGTACCCACAGGTATGCTGATGAACAAGATAGGACGTAAAAACACGGTATTACTCTCGCTCGTCGTGACGGTAGTGTCGCTATTCATCCCCCTGTTGGGCAGTTCGTTTACCGTTATGCTTATCGCCTTCTCGCTCTTAGGCATCGGCAACGCTTTCATGCAGACCAGTATCAACCCACTGGCCATGCTGATTATCGGCGACAAGAACCTGGCATCCACCCTGACTTTCGGTCAGTTTGTCAAAGCCATCGCCTCGTTCCTCGCTCCTTACTTGGCCATGTGGGGAGCCACAGCTGCTATGCCTACGTTCGGCTATGATTGGCGCGTACTGTTCCTTGTTTATTTCATTGTCGGCATCCTGGCTACTGCTTTGCTGTGGGTTACGCCTATTCAGGAAGATATCCAGGAGGGTAAGTCGTCGTCGTTTATGGATTGCATCAAGTTGCTGGGTAAGCCCATTGTGCTGTTGTCGTTCTTCGGCATCATGTGCCATGTGGGTATTGACGTGGGTACTAATACCACCGCACCCAAGTTGTTGATGGAACGTGTGGGCATGACGCTCAACGAAGCTGCTTTTGCTACATCTCTTTATTTTATCTTCCGTACCATCGGAGCCTTGACGGGTTCGTTCTTCCTCCGTGTCATGAAGACCCGCTGGTTCTTCATCATCAGCGTCTGTCTGATGGCTGCCTCGATGGCGTTGATGTTTGGTGGACAGTCGAAGATGGTGCTCTATACCGCAATCGCACTGGTGGGCTATGGCAACTCGAACATCTTCTCGATGGCCTTCTCTGAGGCACTGCTCTCTGTGCCTGACAAGCAGAACGAAGTTTCTGGTCTGATGATTATGGGACTATTTGGTGGAACCATCTTCCCACTCATCATGGGATTCATGAGCGATGCCATGGGACAGGCCGGTGCCGTTGCCGTCATGGCCATTGGTGTCATCTACCTCTTTACTTATATTCCAAGAATCAAACGATAAAGCGGGCATCGCCCTAAATGATAAATGATAATTGATAAATAATAAAAGATATGAATACAAAACGTTATGTAGTAGGACTTGGTGAAGCACTGTGGGACGTGCTTCCCGAAGGAAAGAAACTGGGTGGCGCACCTGCCAATTTCGCTTATCATGCCGGACAGTTTGGTCTGCAGACGCTGGCCATCAGTGCATTGGGTGAGGACGCCCTGGCTGAAGAAACCATTGAAGCGCTGAAGGAGCACAAGTTGAACTATCTGATGCCGCGTGTGCCTTATCCAACGGGTACGGTACAGGTGACACTCTCTGGCGACGGTATTCCCGCTTATGAGATTAAGGAGGGCGTGGCATGGGACAACATCCCCTATACCCCTGAGATAGCAACGATTGCCAAGAGTTGTCGTGCCGTCTGCTTTGGTTCACTGGCTCAGCGCAACGTGGTGTCGTGGGCAACCATCCGTCAGTTCCTGGACGATACCCCAGCAGACTGCGTGAAGATTTTTGATATCAACCTGCGTCAGCAGTTCTATTCCAAGGACGTCATCGAGGAGTCGCTGAAACGTTGCAACATCCTGAAGATCAACGACGAGGAATTGGTAGTCATCAAGCGTATGTATGGCTATGAAGACCTGGACATGCGAGGTGTTTGTGAGAAGATGCTGGCAGAATATAAGCTGAAGATGCTGGTGCTGACGTGTGGCACCAACGGCTCGTACGTCTTTGCACCCGGTCTGACCTCATTCCAAGAGACGCCCAAGGTCACCGTGGCAGATACCGTCGGTGCTGGCGACTCGTTCACGGGCAGTTTCTGTGCCGCCATCCTTAACGGCAAACCCATGGAGGAGGCTCACCGCATAGCCGTAGAAGTCTCGGCCTACGTCTGCACACAGAACGGTGCTATGCCCAGCTATCCAGATACGCTGGTTGCGAAGGTGAAATAAAAGAATCCTTGTGCTGCAATTGTTATTTTCTTTGTCCAATATTTGGAAACAAAGGAGGAAATGGCTACCTTTGCAGGTAGTATGAAACAATGGATGCTTTTGTTATGGCTTTTGCTGTCTACACTGCCAGTCGCTGCACAGAGTGACTGGCAGGAGTCGTTACGCGAGTGGCTGACGGCAGAGGATATGGAGGAGAGCTACGGTGAGGAACTCCTGGAACAGTTGGAGGAACGGGCGCAGACACCCATCAACCTGAACCAGACTAGTCGGGAGGAACTGGAGGCACTGCCCTTTCTGACTGCGCAGCAGGTGGAAGACATCGTGGAATATCTGGACCGCTATAAGCCTGTCCGTTCGCTTAGCGAGCTGCAGATGGTGAGGGGGTTGGACTACCACACACGTCGACTGCTGCAACACTTTGTGGTGGCTGGCGAAGAGCGGAAACCGTCTGTATGGCCCACCATGGACGAGCTGCTGACACGTGGCAATCATCGCCTGACGGCGACGGGCAAGACTCCGTTCTATGACCGTCAGGGCGACAGGAACGGCTACCTGGGTTATAAGTATCGTCACGACGTGCGCTACCAGTACACGCTGGACAACCGCATTAAGGCTGGCATCACGGCAGCACAGGATGCTGGCGAGCCGTTCTTTACCAACAAGAACAGTTGGGGCTACGACCAGTATAACTACTATGTACAGTTGCGCGACTTCGGGCGACTGGAGGAGCTGAACCTGGGACACTATCGGGTGCAGATGGGTCTGGGACTGGTGATGAACACGAGTTTCCGGTTAGGTAAACTGGCTATGCTGCAGACCATGGGACGCAGCATGCATACATTGTCGGCACACAGTTCACTATCGGTCAGCGACCATCTGCAGGGCGTTGCCGCTACGGTGCGTATCGCCCAGCAATGGCGGGTGACGGCCTTTGCCTCGTATCAGGCTATCGATGCCACGCTGAACGACAACGGTTCGGCTCGTACCTTGCTATATAGTGGCTACCACCGCACACCCACGGAGCTGGAGAAGAAACACAACACCGAGGAGGCTGACCTGGGTGCGAGCATCGGGTGGAAACAGGGTACGTTGCACATCAATGCCAATGCGGTCTATACCCACTACGACCGACCACTGCAACCCCAGCAGAATGCACTCTATCGCGCCTATGCCGCCGAGGGTAACGACTTCTTGAACATGAGTCTGGACTACGGATGGAATAACCACCGTTGGGCATTCAGTGGCGAGACGGCGCTGAACAAGAAAGGTGCTGTGGCACTGATACATACGGCTAACTGCAAGGTCACCGACCAGCTGTCGCTGATGTTGCTGCACCGCTACTACGACAAGCGCTATACAGCACAGCATGCCAACAGTTTCAGGGAGGGTAGCGGCATACAGAATGAGCACGGCATCTATCTGGGTGCTACGTGGCAACCCGTGCGTAGTTGGTACTTTCAAGGATATGTGGACTACGCACACTTCTCATGGCCTCGCTATCAAGTGTCGGCAAGCAGCGATGCCTTCGATGCCTTGTTGGCTACCCGTTACAGTAGAAAGCGGTGGACGTGGAACATGCGCTATCGCATGCATATCCGTCAGCACGACAATGACACGAAGAAGTTGATTATTAACCAGACGAGTCATCGCCTGCGAATGGCTGTAGACTGGTCAGCGACGCCAACACTGACGTTACGCACCCAGGGCGATGGGGTAGTGGTCAGCGAACAAGGTTCCAACAGTCGTGGTGTGATGGTGAGTCAGCAGGTGCGCTGGCAACAGCAGTGGCTGAAGATGACGGGGACGCTGGCATGGTTTCATAGTGACGACTACGATAGTCGCCTCTACCAGTATGAGCCGTCCATGCAATACGACTTCTCCTTTCCTGCCTATTATGGGCATGGCATCCGCTATATTTTCATGGCACAGGCAGATATCGGCAAGCATCTGGCGTTGGCAACGAAACTGGGTGTTACCAACTACTTTGACCGTAGCACCATAGGAACAGGTCTGCAACAGATAGACCAATCGTCGATGGCCGACCTGCTGGTACAACTCAACGTGAAGTTGTAATTCAAAATTCGTAATTCGTAACTCGTAATTACTTATACAGTTCCGCAACTTGACGGGCTACGTCGTTACCCTCAAACTTCCGGATATACTCACGACTGCGCAGAATGCGCTCCTGACGACCGCGGGCACCACGCAGTGACATCTTCAGTGCCTCTGCCATACCGATGACGTCGTCAGGACCGACATAGCGACTATGAGGTCCACCGGCTTCCTCCAGACACGAACCCGTACAGGCGACAACAGGCAGTCCGGCAGCAATGGCCTCGATGATGGGAATGCCAAACCCTTCGTAGCGTGACGGATAAACAAAAGCTTCGGCCAATGCATAGATGGCTGCGAGGTCTTGGTCGGGCACACCACTCAACAGGTGCAGACGTTCGCTGTGGGGCAACTGACGGACATAATCGGTCTGGCGACCAACAGCTACGAGATGGATATCCTGTGGTAACAGGTCGACAGCCTCGACGGCCAGCGCGAGATTCTTACGGGCCTCGATGGTGCCGACATTCAGCACGAAGCGCTGGGGCAGCTTATACTTCTCGCGGACAGCGGCCTTGCGCTCGTCCTGGACAGAACTAGAGAAGTGGGGTGCAAAACTCTGATAGATGACGCTGATGCGGTCGGCATATTCCTCACCACCCAATTCCAGGATGTCCTGACGGGTACGCTCGCTGATGGCGATGATGTGGTCGGCCTCGCGCAATGACTGGCAGAACTTCCACTCGTAGATCTTGGTATCGAGCCAATGGTAATACTCTGGATGGCGCATAAAGATAAGGTCGTGGATGGTGACGATGCCACGGATGCCGGCCTTACGCAGCCCCATAGGCAGTTCACCAGACAAGCCGTGATAGACCTCTACGCCATCGCGCACCAAATCGCTGACAATGCTACGTGAGCGCCACCACGCCTTGCGCAGGGCGGCAGGATGTCCCTTGGGATAACAGAACTCAGCACCCTCGATAATCTGGCTGCGCAACTCGTCGCGACCTTCGTCAGGGGCATACAACCGCAGTTGCATGTCACTGTCGCCCAAGCGGATAAGGTCGTTCACCAGCGTGCGACCATAACTGCCCAGTCCCGTTCCATTGCGCACGATGCGCTTAGCGTCAATACCTATTATCATGGGAATGAAGAATGAAGAATGAAGAATGAAGAGTGAAGAATGAAGAATGAAAAATGAAGAGTGAAGAATTTTGAATTAAACGAAGTCGTCACCATATTTCATCTGTACCTCGTTGACATACTTGCGCACCAGTGCCGACGAGTCGCCCTTCTTGCAGATAAGCAGCACGTTGCCCTCTTCGGCCACAATATAGCCGTCCAGTCCGTTGATGACGGCCACCTTACCCTTTGGCAACTTGATGACGTTGTTACGCGAGTCTTCCAGCATGACTTCTGAGTTAACTACCACGTTGTCGCCCTCGCTCTTGCTCATATACTCATAGACAGCATGCCACGTGCCCAGATCGGCCCAGCCGAAGTCGCACTTCATCATGTAGACGTCCTCGCTATGTTCCAGAATGGCATAGTCAATGGAGAGGTTAGGGTAGCGCGGATAATTCTGGGCGACATATTCCAGTTCCTCGTCATAGTTGTACTGGGGCTTTTCAAACTTCAGCGTGCGCAACACGCTGGGGAAGATGCTCTCGAAGCTCTGTGTCAGTTTGCGGCTGTTGGTGATAAACACACCAGTATTCCAATAGAACTCGCCACTCTCCATGAATCTCTTGGCAAACTCACGCTCAGGTTTCTCGGTGAACGACTTCACCTTGAAGACGTCGGGCTTGCAACTCAGGTCGCCCATCTGGATATAGCCGTAGCCAGGCTCTGGACGCGTAGGCTTCACACCCATCACCAGTAGCACGTCATGCTCGGAGACATAGCTGATGCCTGTCTCCAGACTACGCATATACGAAGCCTCGTCAACGACCAGCTGGTCGGACGGCGTAATGATGATATTGGCATCGGGATTGGTGCGTTTGATGCGCATATTGGCCCACGCCACACTGGGTGCCGTATTGCGGTTGACGGGTTCTACCAGGATGTTGCGCTCGTCAATCTCAGGCACCTGCTCTTTGACCATCGACAGGTATTCCTGACACGTACATATAAATATATTCTCAAGTGGTATCACCTTCGAGAAGCGGTCAAATGTCGACTGCAACTGCGTGCGACCCACACCAAAGAAGTCGATGAACTGCTTGGGGTGTTCTTCACGGCTACAGGGCCACAACCGACGACCTTTTCCTCCGGCTAATATCACACAATAGTTCTGATTGGATTTTTCCATTTGGTATATAGATTTAAAATTCGACTACTAAGGTACGCTTTTTTTACTTACCAAGCAAGAAAAAGCAATTATTTTTTATTTTTTTATCCATTTATTTTGTTTTTTCCATTCTTCTTCGTACCTTTGCACCCGCTAAGAAGCCCAGATGGCGGAATCGGTAGACGCGCTGGTCTCAAACACCAGTGGGGCAACCCATCCCGGTTCGAGCCCGGGTCTGGGTACAAGGCTTCAAAAAAAATCAAAACAAGAAAGGGAACCTCTTCGGTTCCCTTTTCCTATTATGTTATGCGGTGACTTACGCGTCGATATTGGCGTAGGTGGCATTCTTCTCGATGAACTGGCGGCGTGGCTCTACGTCGTCACCCATGAGCATAGAGAAGATCTCGTCAGCCTCTGCGGCATTCTCGATGGTGACCTGCTTCAAGAGGCGGTTCTCAGGATTCATGGTGGTCTCCCAGAGCTGCTCGGGGTTCATCTCACCAAGACCTTTGTAGCGCTGCGTATGGAGTGCGGTAGCGTTCTCGTCGCCAGCGACATACTTGTCGATGAAGGCCTGACGCTGCTGCTCGGTATAGCAGTACTCAGAGAACTTCTTGAAGGTGCACTTGTAAAGCGGTGGGGTAGCGATGTAGAGGTGACCACCCTGGATGACCTGTGGCATGAAGCGATAGAAGAGTGTCATGATGAGCGTGTCGATGTGAGAACCATCGACGTCGGCATCGGTCATGATGATAATCTTGTCGTAGCGCAGCTTGTCGATATTGGCCTCGCGGTCGCCTTCACCATCCACGCCGAAGCGGACACCGATAGACTGGATAATGTTCATGACAGACTCGGCCTCGAAGACGCGGTGCCACTGAACCTTCTCGACATTCAGAATCTTACCACGCAAGGGCAGGATAGCCTGGAAGTGACGGTCACGACCCTGCTTGGCAGAACCACCAGCGGAGTCACCCTCGACGAGGAAGATCTCGCAAACCTTGGGGTCTTTCTCTGAGCAGTCAGCGAGCTTACCAGGCAGGCCACCACCCGTCATGGGGTTCTTGCGCTGTACGCTCTCACGAGCCTTGCGGGCAGCGATACGGGCTGTAGCAGCCAGCACCACTTTTTCGCAAATCTGCTTAGCCTCCTTGGGGTGTTCCTCGAGATAGTTGGAGAGCGCCTCGCCAACAGCCTGCTGAACGGCACCAGCGACCTCCGAGTTACCCAGCTTGGTCTTGGTCTGACCCTCGAACTGGGGTTCAGCGACTTTGATAGAGATAACGGCTGTCAGACCCTCGCGGAAGTCGTCACCAGCCAACTCAATCTTAGCCTTCTCAATCTGCTTGGAGATATTGGGGTCCTCATCGGCATACTTTTTCAACGTACGGGTCAAAGCCATACGGAAGCCCTGCAGGTGGGTGCCACCCTCGATGGTGTTGATGTTGTTGACGTAAGAGTGGATGTTCTCTGAATAGTCGGTATTGTACATGATAGCGACCTCAATGGGCACACCCTGCTTCTCAGTCTTCAGATAGATGACATCGTCGAAGAGGTGGGTGCGGTGACGATCGACGTAGCGCACGAACTCCTTCAGACCCTCCTTGGCATGGAAGACCTCTTCGCGGAGGTTGCCTTCCTCGTCAGGACGCATATCTTTCAGCGTGATGGTGATACCGGCATTCAGGTAGGCCAGCTCGCGCATACGCTTGGCGATGATGTCGTACTTGTACTCAGTCGTAGTGAAGATGCTGCCATCAGGCCAGAACTGCTGGCGTGTACCTGTCTGGTCGGTGTCGCCAACAATCTTCACGTCGTAGAGGGGCTTACCCTTCTCGTATTCCTGCTGGTAGATATGTCCGTTGCGGAACACCTGCGACAACATGTGGGTAGACAGGGCGTTCACACAGCTGACACCCACACCGTGCAGACCACCAGAGACCTTGTAGGAACCCTTGTCGAACTTACCACCAGCGTGGAGCACAGTCATAACGACCTCGAGGGCCGACTTGTGCATCTTCTCGTGCTCGTCGACGGGGATACCACGACCATTATCCTGAACGGTGATAGAGCCGTCTTCATTAATAGTTACCTCGATGTGTGTGCAGTAGCCTGCCATTGCTTCGTCGATAGAGTTGTCGACGGTCTCGTTTACGAGGTGGTGGAGACCCTTCTCACTGATGTCTCCGATATACATAGCCGGGCGCTTACGTACGGCCTCCAGTCCCTCGAGCACCTGAATATTGCTCGCGGAATAATTCTGTTCTTGATTCAGTTGTTCTTCTGTCATTGTGCTATTTTTGCAATTTGGATGCAAAGATACAAAAAAATAGTGAGAAAAGCATAGCTTTTAATGCTAAAAAACCACAAAAAAATAGCATTCCGTTGCAACAAAAAAGCCGCAAACTATGTAGTTCGCGACTTTTTATACTTTTCAGTCTTATCGGGTGCTTTTTACAGCTGGCTGATATGAGCACACAGACTTGACTTGATGTTGGCAGCCTTATTCTTGTGGATGATGTTGTTCTTAGCCAACTTATCCAGCATCTTCTGTACGGTGGGGTACAGCTTTGTAGCCTCGTCCTTATCGGTCATAGCGCGGAGCTTGCGCACTGCGTTACGCATGGTCTTGGCATAATAGTGGTTGTGTTCTGCCTTTTTCTTGTCCTGACGAATTCTCTTCAGGCTTGACTTGTGATTTGCCATTTTGTTTTTTGTTGTTTAATGTGTTAATAAAGCTTGAGGGTCTTGCGCCTCTATTGGGCTGCCCTGGGCGGACTCCTTTCGAAGCCCTCTGACACCGTGTCCCCATTGCTGGTAGCACTTGGCTGTGCAGATGCCAGATTTCGTAGTCCCTAGGAGAGTCGAACTCCTCTTTAGAGAATGAAAATCTCTCGTCCTAACCGAT
>Ga0247609_10003080_pt1 | contig 17087 bp, 12 predicted proteins | sample 172DNAGHGlowgp2_FD_193487 | JGI IMG/M metagenome (GOLD analysis project Ga0247609, IMG submission 193487) | Sheep rumen microbial communities from Palmerston North, Manawatu-Wanganui, New Zealand - 1728 DNA GHGlow gp2 | ecosystem: Host-associated > Mammals > Digestive system > Stomach > Rumen ...
GTTGCGGTTTTTCTCGTCACGGGCGACACGGTCACCAGCGACCAGGCGGTTACCATCGATGCGGGCATAGGTATAGAAGCCCTTCTCGTTTTTGACTACGGTATAGCCATCGCTGGTCGTCAAGTAGTTAAAGAACTCATCACCATGCAGGACCACGGTGAGGGTACTACCGTCAGGCTGATGCACCTGGACGGGGGTCGGGTCGGCGGGGACAGCGCGTGCGGTCACCATCATCAATCCCATTGTCAGTAAGAATAATAATTTTTTCATACCACAATAATAATTTGGATTATTCAACAATAAGGTTAATTATCATGTTTATGTCGGCAACGTTGATCTCACCGTCATCGTTCACGTCGGCCCTAGCCATGAATGACCTGCCAGTAAAATCATTGCTCAAAATAATATCGAGCACCTCATTGATATCGGCGATATTCACTTCACCGTCACCGTTCACATCACCAGTCACAAACTCGGGTGCCCATGTTTCCTTGTAATACAGCTTGATGTCATCAAGATAGCAGTTGACCTTGTCACTGCCTGATGTCTGATTGATACGGAACATGATGGGCGCCGACGTGGGCAGGTTGACAGTATTGGTCTGAACCGATTTGGCTTCAATAGTGACAATGCCTCTATTGGGATCCAGCCAAGTCTTGCCGCTATCGACCGAGTAGGTGAACTTGAAGTTTGCTTTAGAATTGCTGGGGTTAAAGATGGTAAAGCGCACGGCATAGGGGATGATGTTGAGTGGCTCAGAGGTGCTAATCATGCTTGCTTCTTCATGGCCACGGCCTTGTGGCCATTACACTGGTCGGCAGGGGCAGCATCGGTCACGGCACTCTTGGAAAAGTTCCAGCAGGTGAATACTCCCTGCACTTGCTTGGCGCTCATGTTGCTGGTTGCAGGCATAACCTCAAAGTCCTCAACAATCTCCAAGATGGAAGTGTCACGCTCGAGCGTGAAGGAAATGATGCCTCCATCATGCTCGGTGATATGATAGATGGCATAGTCGTTGAACGAGCGGTCCCAAGTCAGGAGCCCCGGGTTAGTGAAGTTGGTGATCGAGGTCACCCCATTGGCACCAGGGAACGGGTCATGGTCACTGTCCTGGCCGTTGTAATGGGAGCGCAACAACTCATAGTACATGTGCTTGGGATCACAGTTAACGGTATTCTGCCACCATACGCGCTCATCGGTCGAGTCCACACGTGCCACCATCATGCCATGACCAGGCAAGAAGCGGTCCCACTTGCCCATCTGGCGATTCTCAATCAGGAAAAACTCATTCTCATTGGGCGTGTTTAGACGGTAGCCCCCATTACTCACATCAAGGGCAGACATCAGGTACTCACCATCCTCTTGCAGCAACGTGGGGGTGGTGAACCCCAGGGCATAACGCTCATACAGGCTATACCCCACAGGGTCACGGCCAAAGTTGTTACCGCTACCTCCTGCCATGATGGACCACTGGCCAGGGTTGAGGCTCTCGCCGCCACTGTCGGTGTAATCGGTGTCATACAGGTCGGGCAAGCCCAGCACGTGCCCAAACTCATGGCAAAAGGTGCCGATGCCGTTCACGTCGCTGTAATATCCCTCCCAGCCGGCGATCTCGGTAGAGCAGGCATACAGGCCAAATCTCACACCGTCACGCGGTGTCGCATAATACAGATAGTACATGTGGGGCCACAGGTAGGCCTCGTTATTGCCACCATAATTGGACGAGAGGCCAGCCACCAGGAAAAATACCATATCCACAAACCCATCGCCATCGGTATCATAGTCGGCAAAGTTGATATCATCGTCAACGGCAGCAAGGGCGCTATCAAAGATCTCGGCAGAATTGTTGGTGCTCTGCTGGTCGGTGCATTTATAGGGGACATTCACGGGACCCACCACGTCGAAATGGGGGTCAAACTGCTGGTTGGAGTTGTCATAATAATAGTCCCTGACACTACCCGTCATTCTCACCACCCTGTTGCGCAGGGTGTAGCCCGTGTAGTCATGGGTATTGACCATGTCATCATAGAATGCGTTGGCATCAGGCATCGTGAATTTCTTGTCGGTGTAGTTGATGAGGATAATCAGACCCTTGAAGTTGTCATAGTCCATCATACCGTCGCTGCCCACTCGTCGCATCGCACTGTTGCGACGGTTGAGCATGCGGGTTCCTGATTGGACCATTGAGCGTGAGGTCAGTCCCTTGGGTATGCCGGCCAGGGCGGCACGGTCGGCTACCGTGCGTTGGTCCGCATTACGCGCGATGCGGTCACTGGCCACAAGGCGGTCTCCGTCCAGGCGGGCATACGTGTAGTAGCCTGCCATATTCTTGACCACGGTATAGCCATCCACGGTCGACGTGAAATGGAAAAACTCGTCACCATGCAGCTTGATGGTAAGTGTACTGCCATCAGGTTGAGTCACCTGGATAGGAGTGGGGTCGGCAGGAACAGCCTTCAAGGATACCCACAACAAGCCTGTTGCGAGCACCATCAATAATCTTCTCATATAAAAATTTACTTGGGTTTTAGTTATGAATTATTCTTTACTTCAAGATGATGTCAATGACCCCATTCACGTCGGCGATGTTGATTTCTCCGTCGGTATTCACATCGGCACGCTTTTTCAAGTCGTCATCGTCAGTATCCTTCAGGATCACGTCGAGCAAGGCATTGATATCAGCAATGTTCACCTCGTTGTCACCGTTCACGTCACCCGTGATAAAGCCGACTGGTCCACCCACATCACCAGTGTAATAGAGGGTGAAGTCATCAACATAGATTGCATTGTTCTTGTGGCCTCCACGCTCATAGATGCGGAACAGGGAGGGCTGGGTATTCTTCAGGTCTAACAGCCAGTAGCACATGCCGGTAGTCTTGGGGGCTATCTCGGCGACATTATCACCCTTGGAGCTCATGGCGGTGAGCCAAATGGGTTTGCCATCGGCGTCATTCTCCACCGAGTATTCAAGTGATATCTTGGTGGTGGATGTTGTTGCGTTAAAGACGGTCAGCGTGGCCATGTAGAAATTATAATATACCGGTGTAGTGCTGTTTAGCAGGCTGGGCAACTTCATCATCACGCTATTGTCGTCGTTAGCCTTGTCAGAGCCGGGTGCACGCACACCGCACTTGGAAAATGACCAGGTGGCAAAGGCTCCCTCAACGTCCTTATCGGCAGTCCCTGTGGATACGGGCATTCCCTCAAAGTCCTCGACCAGCGTTTGCATTGAGCCATCTTCTACTACTGTAAAGTTGATGGTTCCGTCTTTTGACTCTTTGATACCCACGATGTTAAAGACATTGGCATATCCTGCCCAGGTGGTAAGGCTAGGCTTGGTCTCGTTGGTGATCATAATGTTGCCTGTGGTTCCAGGGAAGGGGTCACTGCCATTGTCGCCTGCTGTGGTGTTGCCGGCGCGCAGTAACTCAAAGTAGTTGTGCGCAGGGTTGCAGTTCACTTTATTCTGAGCCCACACGTTGGTGTTGGTGCTATCCACGCGAGTTACGATCATGCCATGGCCGGGAATATAGGAGTCCCAACCTGTCCTCTGGCGGTTCTCAATCGTGAAGAACTCATTCTTGACGGGAGTGCGCAGGATGTAACCCTCGCGTGCGGTGTTGACCGGATTGAGGATATAATTGCCTTCACGCTTGATGGTCTCGGCCTCGGCCCATCCCAGCGCATAGCGCTCATAGAAAGTGTAGCCTGCGGGGCAACGGCCATAATTGTAATCGGCACCTCCTGCCATGACGTCCCAACCACCTGGATTGTGGCTCTCGCCGCCGCTTTCCTCATAATCGGTGTCGTAGAAGTCGGGCAGACCCAGCACATGGCTGAACTCGTGGCACACCGTGCCGATGCCCTCGACCACTACACTTGAAGGGACACTTTCCCAGCCATAGAGCTCGGTCGAGCTGGCATAGCGGTCAAACCACTTGCCGTCGTAGTTGATGTAGTCATAGGCAGCAAAGGATGAAGCATGGGGCCACAGGTAACCCGACTCCTTGCCGTTAGCAGCTGCCGAGTAGCCTGCAACCAGGAAGAATACCATGTCCACCATGCCGTCGTTGTTGTTGTCATATTTCGAAAAATCAACTTCGCTGTTGGCACTCTTGAGCGCTGCCTTGAAGATTGCGCTCGACTGGGAGTAGCACTGGTTGGCTTTCCGGGTCGAGGTGTAAGGTCCATAAACGTCAAATGGTGGATTGAAGATACCGTCTGACTGGTCCTTGAAATAGTCGCGCACACTGCCAGGGCAGGTCACGTCCTTGTTGGTGTATGGATCGTGCCAACCAGTGAGACCCTCGGTGCTGAACATCTGCGTGTAGAATGCCTTGGGATCGTCGGCAGCAAACTTCTTGTCGGTAAATTCAATCAAAATCACTAGACCACGAAATTTGGAAAAGTCGAAGTTCGACAGGTCAACGTTGCGCTTGACTCGGCGAATGTGGGCCTCCTCGACAGATTCCTTATCGGTCATGCGCTTGGTGAGCGTGCCCAGTAAGGCCAGCTCACTTGCCGTGCGCTGTCCCTCATCATGGGCGAGAACGCTCGAGGGAACCAGCTTCTTGCCCTCGCGCTGGGCGTAAACATAGGCTCCAACATCGTTGAGCATCACGGTATAGCCATCGGCTGTAGTGTTAAAACTGTAAAACTCGTCGCCCTCAAGGCTGATTCTCACCAGCGTACCATCGGGTTGAGGCATCTGTATCGAACCGCGTATTGCCGGATTGGCAAGCACTTGGATACACATGATTGCTGACATGGCCAGCAGGATAATGGATTTTCTCATTTGTTGTTAGTATAATGTTGGTTGTTAAGCTCAGCTACGCTCCATTGATGAGTATCAATGCAGGCCTGCCATGTTAGCAGACATGATTGCAGCCTGCAAATGTAAAGTTTTTTTGCCACATGCGGCTATAATTAAGGTTAAATGTTGTGATTTTAAAGCATTTTGACGCCAACAGGGCTATAATTGTTCAAACATGGAGACAAATCGAGTGAAGGTTCTTGATGTGGCTTTTGCGATATATTCGCAGGCATTAAAAAAGTTCACGTTCAGGCCGGCAATGAACTTCACAAACTGTAATTTATAACTATTGGGATGTGACGATGTGATGGGTGATGGGGTGGGGTGGAAGGAAATGGAATGTTCCACGTTTTATTAACATTTCACGTGAGTTTTGAACAATTCACCGATTTTAACGCACTTTTTGCCACTTTTATGAGCAAAATTCTGTTTCTTTGTACCCTTAAAACTTCGTGAAACATCGTTACCATTCAATGGGAAAGATAATTGCAATAGCTAACCAAAAGGGAGGCGTGGGCAAGACCACCACCTCCATCAACCTGTCGGCAGCCCTGGCCGAGAGCGGCATGCGTGTGTTGCTCATCGACGCCGACCCGCAGGCTAACGCCACTTCAGGCCTCGGTGTTGAGCCTAAGGACATGTCCTCTACCATCTATGAATGCCTGGTGGATGACTACCCCATGCGCAGCGCTACCGTGGACACTGGTGTAGAAGGCTTGAAACTTTTAGGCTCACGCATCGACCTGGTGGGTGCCGAGCTGGAACTGGTTGAGAAGAAGAACCGCGAGCGTGTCCTGGCCGGCGCCATCAAGGACATCAGGGACGAGTATGATTACATCATCATCGATTGCAGCCCCTCGCTGGGACTGATCACCGTCAATGCCCTCACCGCTGCCAATAGTGTCATCATTCCGGTACAGGCCGAGTACTTTGCCCTTGAAGGCATCAGCAAGTTGCTCAACACGATACGCATCATCAAGGCCAAGCTGAATGCCGGCCTGCGCATCGAGGGCTTCTTGCTCACCATGTATGACGCTAGACTCAGACTCGCCAACGAGATATTTGAGGAATTGAAGGGTCACTTTGGTGACATGGTGTTCAATACTGTCATTCCGCGCAACATCCGCATCAGCGAAGCACCCAGCCACGGCCTGCCCGTCACCCAGTATGACCCGACATGCCGCGGCGCAACGAGCCATATCCAGCTGGCCCAAGAAATCATGGCCCGCGACAAGGCAGGAACCCCCACACACTAAATTCCAAACCCAGAAAGTAAAAGAATATGAAAGGTAAAGCTCTAAAACGCGGCCTCGATGCCCTTATCGATGTGGATGTGATCCAGACCGAAGGTTCACAGGCCATCAACCAGATACCCATCGACAAAATCGTGCCCAACCCCGACCAGCCCCGTCAAGTGTTCGACGAGGAAGCGCTCGAGGAATTGGCCTCTAGCATCCGTGAGGTGGGCATTATCCAGCCACTCACCTTGCGCAGCATGAGTGACAATACCTACCAGATCATCTCGGGCGAAAGGCGTTACCGCGCCTCCCTGCTGGCAGGACTCAATGCTGTACCGGCCTACATACGCACCGTCGATGACAGTGAGATGACCGAGATGGCGCTCATCGAGAACATACAGCGTGAGGATCTCAACGCCATCGAGATCGCACTCACCCTGCGCAAACTCATCGACCAGTACAACCTGACCCAGGAACGGCTCAGCGAGCGCATCGGCAAGAAACGTGCCACGATCGCCAACTTCCTGAGGCTTCTCAAACTGCCCGCCGAGGTGCAACTGGGATTGCACGACCACACTCTGGACATGGGGCACGCACGTGCATTATTGTCGCTCGATGACCCTAAATTGCAGTTGAAACTGTACAATGAAACCATCAAGAAAGGACTGTCGGTAAGGCAGGTCGAGCAACGTGCCAAGCAGATGAAACAGGAGGCCGAGCAGCAGTCCCAGCAAGTGGGTGAGGCCAAGCGCGTCAACCCCAAGGACTATGAGATCTTGCAGAAACACCTGGCATCTACCTTCGGCGTGCCCGTCAAGTTCACCTGCGACCGTTCGGGGAAAGGAAAAATCACCTTCCCATTCACCAATGAGGCCGAACTTGAGAATATCATCCGCATTCTTGACCATCTTAAAAACGCTTGAACAATCCACTGGTGATAACATTGACAACATATCGCGGGAAATGGTTGCGGCGCATCGTAGCGACGCTGCTGTGCCTCTGGTGCTGTGCCTTTCAGTTGGCTGCACAGGAGATACCGTCTGTGTCCCCCGCCGATAGCGTCAAAGCCTTGCAGCGGACAAAGCACCTCACTCGCAGGCCCGTCACTGTGACCGACACAACTGGCATGGGCGATACCCATCCCGTTAGAGTGGTCAATGCCTCGGGCGATACAATCACATTTGCGTCTATCGATTCCATCAAGGGCATTGAGGGCGTGGAAATCCTCATGGACAGCACCACCTCCTCGCCCACACTGGGCCGGGTGCGCGTGTTCAACCCCGACCCGCAACGGGCATTATGGCTATCGGCCCTGTGCCCAGGACTGGGGCAAATCTATAACCGCCGCTACTGGAAGTTGCCCATCGTGGTGGGTGCCTTTGTGGGTCTGAGCTATGGCGCGGCATGGAACAACCGCATGTACAAGGACTACTCCAGGGGCTACCGTGACGTGATGGACGATGACCCCGACACGCGCAGCTACATGGACTTTTTCCCGCCAACGGTCAAGGAGACCGACCTGGATGAGGCCTGGTTGCAGAAGGTGATGAAGTCCAAGCGCGACTACTACAGGCGATATCGCGAAATCTGTGTCATCTCGATGGTGGGCGTTTATCTCATCAATATCGTGGATGCCTATGTGGACGCGTCGCTGGCCCACTTTGACATTTCACCCGACCTGACCCTGGACGTGACCCCCACGGCCATCGACAACACGGCCATCGGTGGGCGACTCCCGTCGCTGGGCGTGCAATGCGCGATCAGCTTCTAAACAAGAAACTAACGACAAGACAATATGACAAAAAAACGACTTCTCACATTGCTCCTCACCTCGATACTGGCGGCAACATCGCTGCTGGCATCACCGCGTGAGAAGCACAACATCCTCTCGTTGAAGAACTCCATCACCGACGATGATATCGTCTTCCCCGAGAGCTTTGACACCGACGTACACAAGATGATGACCAACTGGTACTTGCAGAATTACACCGTGCTGGATGCTGATGTAGAGACCAAGGATCCCGGACAGGTGAGTGAAGAAATATACATCCGTCGGTTGGCTGCCATCCCATCGGTCATCGAGATGCCCTATAACCAGGTCGTGCGCAAGCACATCGAGCGCTACGTCTATCGCAGCCGCACCCTCATCGAGGAGATGCTGGGCATGAGCCTCTACTACATGCCCATCTTTGAACAAGCACTCGAAAAAGAGGGACTGCCACTGGAACTCAAGTACCTGCCCATTGTAGAGAGTGCGATGGATCCCAACGCCGTGTCGCGCGTGGGAGCTGCCGGACTGTGGCAGTTCATGATTGGTACCGGCAAGGGATTAGGGCTTGAAATCAACTCACTGGTCGATGAGCGGCGTGACCCTTACCGGTCCAGCGCTATGGCGGCCAAGTATCTCAAGGACCTGTACCAGATCTACAATGACTGGTCACTGGCCATCGCTGCCTACAACTGCGGACCAGGCAACGTCAACAAGGCATTGCACCGCAACGGTGGCAAGGGGGATTTCTGGGACATCTATGAGTACCTGCCCCGAGAGACCCGCGGCTATGTGCCCGCATTTATCGCAGCCAATTATGCCATGACCTACTACAAGCAGCACAACATCAGCCCATCGCTGGCCCGCAAGCCGCTCATTACCGACACGGTAAGCGTGAACCGCCGCATCCACTTTGCCCAGATTGCCCAGGTGCTGAATATGCCCATCGAGGAAATACGCACCTTCAATCCGCAATTCCGAGCCGACGTGATTCCTGGCGACAATCATCCTTACACGCTAGTGCTGCCCTCACAGCAAATCTACAGCTTCATCATGAGCGAGGACAGCATCGAGAACTACCGCAACGACCTGTATGCCCACCGTGAAGTTGTCGAGCCGGGTGGCCAGGTATCCACGGCCGAGGAGTACGTCAGCGGACGCAAGGGTCTGGATGACATCCGCACCATCAACCATAAGGTGGGACGAGGCGAGACCCTGGCATCGATTGCCGCCAAGTATGACATGAGCACTCAGGACCTGATGGCCCTCAACAACATGAACAGCGAGCGCGTGAGACGAGGCGACAACCTTAAGGTCAAGGCCCCCATGACCAACAACGCCAGCGCCGACAACGAGGATATCATCCCCGTGAGCAGCGACACATCGGTATCGACCGATGACCTGGCATTGAACAATACGACCCAAGGCAGTGAACAGGAGCAGTTTGACGAAGTCAAGGACATCGAGCGGCAAGCCGCAACCAAGGCTCCCTACAAGGGTTCCTATACCGCCAAATCTGACGAACAGATCAACAAATCCACAGCAAGCCACAAGGCATCGGTAAAGAACGACGAGCAGACTACAAGACAACGTGCTTCCAGAGCCAACACCGATAACTGGCGCAAGCGCAACGAGCACTATACCGGCAGCAAGGATAACAGTCGGCACAAGCGCGACGACAAGTCTCGCAAGAAAGAAGACACCACCCACAGTTCCACGAGCCGCCGACACGGCAAGAAGTCTTCCAAGCCTCAGCAGCCCACCGAAGTAACCGTGCAGAAGGGCGAATCGCTCACCAAGATTGCCGAGAAAACTGGACTATCCGTCAAGGACCTCGAGCGAGCCAACGGCATCGAGAACGGCAACAAAATCAAGGCTGGTGAGAAAATCAAGATTCCCACCAAGGCCGAAGCCAAGCAAGCCGCAGCTGCCGAGAAGAAAGCCAACAGCAAGTCTAACAAGAAAGGCAGCAAATCAGGCAGCAAGGCCAGCAAGAACAGTTCGTCAAGCAAGTCAAGCAAATCGGGCTCATCTGGCAAGAGCAGCAAGAAATCCAAAAAGAAGTAAGACGTCAGATACCAAAGACTGGAAACTAAAGACCAGCAAGATCCACGATCACCTCGCGGGCAATCAACAAGCCAGCCGCGGCAGGAACAAACGCGTTACTGCCCGGCTGTTTCTTTCCGTCAACATATACCGGCACATCAGGATTCCAGCGAGGTTCCTCCTCGCTATACACACACTTGAAGTGATGGATGCCCTCGCGATGCAGCAGCTTGCGCAACATACGCGCCAGCGGGTCGATGCGGGTCGAGTCAAAATCAGCCACACGGAACGCCATCGGGTCCATCTTGTAGGCCGCACCCATCGAGCAGATATGCGTCACACCCAGCCGCAGGCAACGACGCGCAATTTCCATCTTGGCCGTGATCGTGTCCAGGCTATCCACAACATAGTCAAAGCATGAAAGGTCAATCTCATCGGCATTTTCGGGCAAATAAAACATCTTGTGGGTCCTCACCACACAGTTAGGGTTGATGTCGCGCACACGCTCGGCAGCAACATCCACCTTGGCACGACCTATCGTGCTGAATAGGGCAAATATCTGACGGTTGATATTCGTCACGCTCACCGTGTCATCATCGATCAAGTCAAGTGCCCCAACACCACTGCGGGCCAACGCCTCGACCACATAGCCACCCACGCCACCAATGCCAAACACCGCCACACGGCTCCTAGCCAACTTAGCCATCGCATCAGCACCCAGCATCAACTCAGTCCGCGCAAACGGATTCTCCACCATTTTAGTCTGCTTATTATCCATATTCAAACACAACTTTTGACCGCAAATATACTACAACCACCCCCTTAACACAGCCTTAATTACACTAAAAAATCGCATTTTGACAAAAAATGTCCGATTTTTTGCCCCCAATTCAAAAAATTGACTTACCTTTGCACCCGCTTCGAAGCCCAGATGGCGGAATCGGTAGACGCGTTGGTCTCAAACACCAATGGGGTAACACCCGTGCCGGTTCGACCCCGGCTCTGGGTACGGATATTTAAGCGTAAGGCACTGAAACTCATTGGGTTTTGGTGCTTTTTCTATTTTCTGCTGGAATATTGCTGGAAAAATTTGCTTGAGGGTATAGCTATATTTTTATCCACTTCTATTCTCTAGGTGTAAGACTTATTAACTTGTAACGAAAACTTTTAGATGATATTCCTAAAAGGAAATAATCATTAATCTTTTGTGCTTTCAATTATAATAGCGATATTTGCATTTGAGTTTTTGAAAACCAGATTAATAAATTTAAAGCGGTATCTGTAAACTTGAAATCTTTAGATGGTGGATCCATCAGTTCAATATAATAACAAAAATAGTTAGTTTATGAACAGTAATTTCGATAATCCTCAATTAAAAAGTATATTGTGGAATGGGCCGCAGTATCTTGAATTGAAAGAACAAATATATAACTATTTGAAAACTATAGATGAAAGAGATGAAATAGATAGGATGTTTAAACCATCAAAATTATTACCGACAATTCCAGTATCAACTATGTTTGATTATTATCAAACTGAGATATTTGCAAACACCAATTTCATATTCTTTTCTTTACCAGAAGAAAAGAAGACATTCATAACCATGATACATACTTCTTATGATTTCGTCCGCACATTAGTAATCTCATTTGCTGACATCTATTCTATCAATGAAAAGGAGATTCGACGGAAATCTGAACAACAACCGCCTGAAGAGGAGAATAAGTCTCTTTACGAAATAAAAGCGCGTTGGGATGAGGAGGATGAAGAGTATAATAAACGTCGAAGGCTGGAATTATTGCAAGGCAAGTATTCAAATTTGCGCGAATATATAGAAGTCATGGAGTTATTCCATGAAGATTATCACAAACAAATCCAAAAAGTATTAGTTACAAATCCAAGTACTCCTTCTTTGCGGACAGTTTTTGATCGTCTAGTACAAACCAAACGAATCTTTGGTTTTATACTCGATTATTTTTATCAAATGTTGGAACCAATCAAACATTTCCATCTTGATTACAAAACATATAATACACTATACGATTCAATTACCGAAGAAGATTATAATCAATTTAGCAAGTTGATTGACAGCTGGGATATTGAAGTTATAAAAGAATTATCAATTCTGGTTGATAGGATCTTTCCACTGGTTCTTTACATAGAATCTCAAGCGACAGATAGCATGTTACTTTCTATTAGAAAAGGTCTAACAACAATTCATCTTGAACAAAAGTTTGAATCATCGCTGATTAGTACTCTCTTGGTATTCTTGGTAGATTATGTTTTCATTAATATAATGAAAAATCATATTAATGATATAGGCCGCGAAACACTTTGTTCTCTTTTTTCTATTGAATTTCAAGCACAGCACTATGAATGGATCAATTGTGAGGTCGAAGAAATAATTGATTTTTTCAGTAGTAATTTACATGAAATTCAATCTAATATTAATAAAGAAAAAGATGACGAAAAAAGAACCGGTTCTAATGAGAAAAAGCCAAATCAAGAGGAGCTAGATCCTGAAACTCCTGAGGATTCCAAACAAGAACATTTAAGCGTACCTTATAGCCAGGGAGTGATAAGAAAGCTGGCAGAAGGGCTTGTAAAGGGACATGACGCTCTTGATTTTCCAAATCTTGTTTCTTCAGAAATCGGAGATGATGACGCAATCAACAAATTGGTCTTTCTTTTTAAGGGTAAGGCCGATATCTTGGTCAAAGATCCATATAACTTACAATGGAATAAGAATTATAATTTGAATGGTCTTAAGTTGTTAATTTATCTTTTGCATTTTACCGGAGAATTCAAAAATAACGACCCGCTAAATGCACTTGATGATAGTGAGAAATCGAGAGATGGTATTTCTGAATTAGTTAAGTTTAAGAATACAGGAAGAAAACGTATTTTTCCAATTGTAGAAGAAGCATTTAATAAAGGCAAGAAAAGCATTCAGAATGCCCCAAGGCCCAAAAGTGGTAATCGGTTTTTTTTGGAACAAATAGTTCAATTCTGGTTTTATTGCAAGAACTCAGACACATCGTCAACAAAATAAGTACTTTAGAGAATGTACAAAAACCTAATTGAACTTGCTAAGGAATGCCCAGGTCTGCAAGTTACTATCACACTGGGCGAATTAATAGAGGCGAATAGATTGCTGATTGCCGAGGTTAAACGTGAACTGGAACAGGAAATAGCCGATTCCAAAGCTGAGACCTATATCAGCCGCGAAAAGGCTATGGAAATCTTGGATGTAAGTTCAACAACTCTATGGCGATGGAAAAGGATGGGTTACTTGGTCCCTGTCTCCGTGGGTGCTAATGATCGGTACCGCATGAGTGATATTCGCCGGATCATGGAAGGCGGCGACTAACCTCTCTCATACAACTCAACCATATCCGAGTAAAAGTCGATCAGGGTTTGTCTCAGCCTTGTTCCTCCATCATACTCGGATATCGGTATTTTGTACTCTCTAAGCAACGATAGGCATTCTCCCAGATATTCCCCCGGTGAAGATCTAAAACTCGCCATCCAGACCCTCTTAACGCCTTTTTCGGACAATTCTCTCGCCGTTCCATATCCAAGCAGTTCCCACAAGAAAAACACCGGCGCTTTTAATGCCTCCATATTATCCACGTGAGGTTTTTGGATATGTTCAGGCATTCCTCTAGCGCCGAGCATTCTATCCTGGACATCACACATTGATTCGACTAGGGATATTAGCTGTTCTTTGGTGGGAGGAGAGGTCATAAAAACGGACTATTATATTCCGAAGCATAACCATTTAGGCCCTATTATGAGAAGTGCCTATATAATCAATATGTTAAAGAGAATTAATTTCGATAATTACTTATCATCAGTGTCTTCAAGTTGACTTAGTATGTTCCCCCAAAAGTCAATAGCGGTAATCGGTGGAATAATATATTCCTCCTCAAAGGCCGAAGGCATTTTCCCATCTAGCGATGGCTTAATACGGGTAACAAAAACCCCATATGCTGTGTTTGCTTTGTACCGATGACAAACGGCATCAGCTAAATGATAATACAATCTTAGAGTTCCCGGTTCAGCGATAACGAAAGGGATAATGACATCTTTACCTGCTAAAAGCGATGCATTAAACGAATAAGTTTTACTACCTTCAGATTGACTAGTCAAGGTCATTATCTTATGATGCTCTTGCTGCAGGGCTCTACTTAAGCAATGAGATAAACCTGCAACATCAGCGCTAAATCCAATAGGAACAGCTTCTTCTGTGTTCAGTACAATCGGATTCCTCATATAATTAATAAAAGAAGCATTATTATTTAAAGCTTGAATAAGCTTTCCTCCAAGTTGATAGCCACCTGTTGCGATGGATATCATATGGTAAAGATTCTGTTTATCTTGAGCCTCTGTAAGTTTTTTATAATTGTACTTACTGTAAATGCTGGTTAAACTGCACCATTGATACATACCAATTCTACCAAAACATGTGAGTTTATCACTATCCAAATCTGGCTCCACTTCTTCTTCATATGTAGAATCTATATCTGCTAATGGACCTTGGCATTGTTCTTTATAAAAGTCATACATCTCATTATTAAAATACTCCCGGTCAACTGTGAAATCGGAATCCTTGTAACCTAATTCTGAAGCCGGAACAAACTCAAAATCACCAATTTTAAATCCCATAATATATCCTGTTATTTATAATTAATACTTATTACCAACTCCCCCATGTCGTTTTACCGATAAAGACTCCAACAACATTCTTGGCTCCTAATTCTTTTAATTTCTGAGCACATTGTACAAAGCCTGTACCTCGAGTGATTAGGTCATCCAACAATATAACGTTTTTGTTAAAGACCATCGAACCATTAAACTCAAGATTACTTATCTTGTCCAGAGCATTCTTGCCTTTCAATTCTTCACGATCATAACGAATTGTAATAGAATCCATACCATCAATAAGACCCAATCGATGAGATAAACCCTTTACAAAGTTTCGAAATCGTATCTCATTTTTAGCTCTTGTTGAGGCTGGTATTGGAACAAGAACCGTATTTGATGATAAGAAGTCATCAAAGAAAGGCTCATTCTTTATCGCTCCATACAATCTAGTTATAAAGTATTCTTGATTATTTCCGTCCTTAAAGGCATAAATGTCGTTTCGGACTTTTATTATATCAACGTCGTTATTAATCCAATTATTATCTTTAAAATGTTTCTTGGGATAATAATCATCCAAGGCAAAGTAAATAAACCCATTTTTCCTTTCTTCGTGGACTTTGAAAATACTTTGTCCTGGAATATATTGTAAAGGAGATTCAGGATTCGATACTATAGTTTTTCTACTTCTCTTGGGCTTCGCAATTTGAACAATATGCGTACTTGAATGCTTTTTACTCTCTTTAACCTGGAGAGTAAATCCCCATTGCTGCCCAATTACATTGCGGGCATCACCTTTTAATTGATTATCGGCATACTGGCAAGCGTATGTAATAAAGTTATTGGCTAGACGAAATACTAAAGTATTCTCATCTTGAATACGCCAAGATCCTCGGTCATAGTTCTTGGATTTAAGAATTGACTGATCTTTAAACTCGATTATATCATCATCCAGTTCAATAGTATCATTTTTCAAGATGTATGTATAATTGAGCAAATCGGCCACTCGGACTTTTTTCCGCTCTATAACATTTTGCTTCTCAATGATTTCAGCATTCCACCTCCAAGTTCGCTTATTATTCCAACAAAAAGCCTTTCCGATAATCCTGTTATCAGTTATCTCTCCTCGATAGACTACTAGATATCCAGTAGGATTATCTAAATCAGCATCCTTAATAAAGAGGGTAAGGACATTGTGATAATCTATCTTCCAATGATAGCAAGAATGGCTAGAGGTGTTTGCTGTACCATTAGCATCAAATTTGATATCACAAGACATGGACAACTGTTCATTATAATTAAACAGCCAGTCATTCTGAACCAGTATGTCCGTCATTCCTGATGACATATATAAATCTAATGTACTATCGTAACTACAGATGCAAAGATAAACATTTAAACTACAATAATAAAAGGTTGTAGAAAAATTTACCACATAAAATAGAATCAATTATTCCATCACCCAATCGAACTGGTGTTTGGCGGTAAAACTTATCCACCTCACATTACAAAGAGACATATAATCGCTGTTAATATCGCTGAAATGACCACTGCTGCGATAATGGCGCCGATATTATTCCCGCCATTCTTATTCTTTAGCTCGTTTAGTTGACGCTCTAACTCCCGGGCTTGATCTTAGCGGTATTGAGATCCTTGGTGTCCTGGGTATGCTGGGTGGTCATAGCGGAGAGTGATTTCTGCAATTCTCCGTTAGTCTGCTGCATCTTCTGGATACTAGCATTGAGTTCCTTCGCTCGTTCATCTGCGGCCTTCTGTTGCTGTTTTAGTTGCTCCTGAAGTTCTGTTTGGGCCTTATTCTGTTTCTGCTGCTGTTCGGTGTTGGCTTTCTGAATGAGGGTCAACTTCTCCTGTAGCTCCTTATTCTGTTTTTGGGCCGCTTGAACTTGCTCGTTATGTTTCTTTGTCGCTTCTTCCTGGTTCTTAGTCAGGTTGGCGAGTTTTTCCTGAAGTTCCTTATTCTGCTTCTGTCCGGCCTCCAGTTGCTCTTTAAACTGCTTCTTGATCTGTTCCGTCAATGCAGCTCTTGAACGGGTCTTCTTTTCACTCACCGCCTCAACCATATTCGAGAAGTATTGCCCCAGTCCGTTAGGTGTAGGGGCTTCTTTGTCGGCAATCTGTTTTATGAATAGTTTCTCCTCTACATGACCGACTGCTGCTATGATAGGGGTCTGTAGGTTGGAAACGGTCTGGAGTACATCGAGATCATCAAGGCTTTCTATTCCTCCTCCACCTCCACGAACCAGCGCCATTACATCGAAACCAGCCTGATCGATGTCCCTTAAGCGCTGACAGAGTTCGGAGGAATTAGCGAAGTTTACACGATGTTCTTCAAAGTCAATGGCGGATTTAGCTGCTAGTATACCGGCATTGAAGTCAGACATTGTGATGGATGTTGTGGCGAAGATGAGAGCTACCTTGGGGCGTTTGTCGATGAAAAGAAGCTGCTCAAGTATCGAGTCGACATTCCTGAACCCCTTTTGAGCCTTTTCCCGCCTTATCTCCATCCTCTTCATCTCGTCCTCATTGATAGCCTGGTCCTGAATGATATCAACCCTGC
>Ga0247609_10003082_pt1 | contig 17084 bp, 25 predicted proteins | sample 172DNAGHGlowgp2_FD_193487 | JGI IMG/M metagenome (GOLD analysis project Ga0247609, IMG submission 193487) | Sheep rumen microbial communities from Palmerston North, Manawatu-Wanganui, New Zealand - 1728 DNA GHGlow gp2 | ecosystem: Host-associated > Mammals > Digestive system > Stomach > Rumen ...
TATTCATTAAGACAAAGCGAGTTCGATGTCTTGGACATTATAGTAATAAAACTTGAACAATTATCCTTTAGCTGAAATGAAGTATAATCGACATTTCGGCAAGGATTATCAAAAGGGTTTTTGAGTATGGTTATTCAAACGAGGACAACTGAAATGAGCAATCCAAGGAAAATAGAACAACTTGACTAGGCATTTGCGTCAGAACTTACTGACAACGACTTGCTGATGACATCAGTCAACAATGGAAACGGATATGTCTCCAAGAAAATGACATTGAGCGCACTTGCAGATTATGTCAATTCACAATCAAGCGGAGATTCAGACATTGGTAAAATATATGACTTGTCATAGGACAATCCTGATTACTTCTACAATGAAGTGGTAGTGTCCTCATCTCAGAATACGTTTGAACATACATTCTCACAAGATTGCGAAATCGTTCTAAAAACGATTATCACAAGTTCTATCCTAAATGAATACCTTGATGCTTTCGTAAAAATAGATGATATTCCAATTCACATCGGCTTATTGACAAATGGAGAATGGGGTGGTTACGCAGGTCAGAGTAGTCATTCATGGAAGATGACAACTTTATTTGTGAAAGCAGGATAGAAGCTGTCAATAAATCGCATGGGATACCACTCACTTGGTACATATCAATACATACCGGAAAAAATAGTATTGCATTCACGTCCGTTGAAACAAGGAGGGGATTTCTTCATAGACACAGATGTTCCATTGGAAGAGCCTTTTACATCTTGGGGAAATACAATTAGTAGGTTTGAAGCACCAAGAAAAACATTGTTTGCTTGGGCCAGTGTCACCAGTGCGACCGCTTCATTGGCTGACAATTTAGCCACTATGAACATTAAACCAAGGTTAAATGGACTTCGGATATATCCTCATGTACGACCTGGAAACCCCGACGATAGTACACTAGTGCAAAATGATTGGTCGTATTCACTTTACGATAGGCTGGTTCTGGATGCTGGGGATGTATTGACATTTGAAATGAACGTTAGATATTGCGCTCTTCCATTATTGTAAAATTAATCAGGAGAAACGAACCATGAAAGCAATATCTGAATTCAAGTATTCTGCCCAGAATCCAAGTGGCAACGAATTGCTGATTGTAAACAAAAGTCTCGGGAATGGCAACTACAAGTCCTACAAGGTGAAGCTGTCTGACATAAAGGCATTCATAGGTCAAGAACAGATTTATTTTCTCATCACGGAAAACGATGAAGAACAACGATTCGATGAACAACCAATCATCACGGAAGAGAACGACAACATAGTTTGCTTCTTGTGAATAACATTGTTTAACAAGTTAAAGAGGTAATTAAAATGGGAAACATAAAAGTATCACAGCTTCCAGAATAGACAACATTGGATGACAATGGTTATTTCTATTATGTAACTGGCAATGAAAAGCCCAGGAAAATGAATGTTCAAACGTTGAAGAACTACGTGATGAAGGACTAGGTGCCAGGAATGGTTTCCATAGATCAAATATATCCAATTGGTTCAGTCTACATAACGATTGAGCCAACTTTTGATCCAAATGAAGCGTTTGAAGGAACGTCTTGGGAAAAGTTTGGAGCCGGAAGATGCTTGTGGGGAGCCAATGAAGACAATTCAAACGTGGGGTCGGAAATAGAGGCGGGGTTGCCCAAACCAACATTGAAAGTGACGGATCCTGGACATAGCCACTCTTATTCACTTCCGAATTTCACTTCTGGTTCTGCGGTTCAGGGAACTGGCCACGACAACACAAACGGAACAGGCACGTTAAACACGCAGTCCGCCAAGACGAACATTAAAGTTTCAGTGGAGGACGACGACGTATATGGGAAGTCAAGTACAGTTCAACCACCTGCGTTCATCGTGAATTTCTGGAAGAGAACTGCGTGAGAGAGAGAGAGAAAATGCCATATAATTCTCTTGTATGACCTACAACTTCATTCGTCGGTTCGGAGACAATTATCAATAGATTAAAGAGCCTGGAATTGAGAACAAGTTCCATATCGTTGGAGAACTTACCGTTGTAAAATCTTTGACCAATAATGTGGAATTCCTTGTGGATGCCTCAACTTGGGAGAAACTTCCCTGGTCTGGATGGCATGTCAACAAGAATGGATATGTGTCCTGCTTTGGCGTTCCACTGCATCAAGTGGTTGCGTATCTGAACGACATGATACCTGCATGGGGCGAGGTCATAGATCACATGAACCGAAACAGACTCGACAACCGAATCGACAACCTCAGAACATGCACTCCAATCCAGAATTCATGGAACTGCGAAAAACGTCATGGTCATCAACTCAAGAATGGCAAATGGAAGTTCACGTTTTCCAAGTCATATCCCACGATGGCTGAGGCAGAAGAAGGATTGAGAAGTGGGTTCTTTCAGTACATGAGCAAGAACAGGACATGCTTCACGAACATGACCTTCGACACCTACGAGGAGGGATATGACTGGTGGAGGTTCAATGCTGGAATACACTACGGGGACTTTTCGCCTTTCGCGCATCCCTACAAGACTTGCGATGAGATAATCAAAGAGGCTTGCGAGAATTCCAAGCGTCAACAGCCTTCTTGACTCCTCGCTTTTTCATGGAAACAAGGCACTTTTGGCAGAAGACCTCCCATTCGTCCATGAAATCGTAGGTCAAGTCAAGATAAGCCTTGCCTCCACAGAATGGGCATTTCTTCAATCCAGAATAGTGGTTCCTGAAATCGGGACATTTCTTGCAATCAAAGTCCAGCTTTTCGTGTTGAAGTCCATCCTTGCGGCAGGTCTCAAGCCCATAGTCTCCAACATAATGATAGTGTACGCAACTTTTCTTAATCATCTAATTCTCCTTTGCATTGGTCAATCGTTATCAACTTCACGCCCAATTTGCTGGCAAGTTTCTGGCAATTCTGACAAGGTTCTATGGGTCTCCATTCCCCACTGTGTCCAATTCTTGATATAACTATGGTCTTAAGCAAGTCTCCATATTTCGCCATCAATATTGCTTCGGCGTGTCTTCCTGACCCCGGTCCAATGACACCATCTTGTGGAAGCCCGTTGAACGCCTGAGCCACGAACTCTCCCCGTTTGTCGAAGCCCATTGCCGAGATTCTGTACTTTGACCTGCTCTGCGAGGCTTTCTTCTTCAGGCGCAGAACTATGATGTTGTCCAACGAGTTGATGGACAATCTGGGCATCTTTTTCATCAGAAGAACAATGGCGCGTATTTCATGAAGTCTGCATGGAACTTTTCGCGGGCAGCTTCAAGTTTCTTGTTGACATACGGTTCAGTGACAACCTTCCAGGTGTCGGTGTCAATGAAGGTGCTTGGATTCCAGTCATGGCTTTCCATGTCACGCTCGTAGCCACGGGGATTGCACAGGAGAATCTGCCCCTTGTCCCCAACCGTAGTGTTCGTGACTGAATGGACATGACCACATACCCAAGCCCTGATGTTGGGGTTGTCAACGATGAACTGCTCAAGGTCCGAGACATAGGAGGCGTTCATGTTGTTGTTGACATACCTTTCGGAGATGCATTTTGGAGAAGGGCAGTGGTGCGTCATGATGATTATGTCCTTGTCTTGGTTTTCGTGGACAAGTTGGACAATCTTCTTAAAGGTGATTTCAAACCACTTCTTGTAATCGTCTGGACGGAGAAGCCTCTGCTTCAATCCCCTATCGTCAGACTCGTCTTCAACATGCGCCCAACGGAAATCGTTGAGTCCCCTTGAAGCGGCTGCCATGTTACATTCAAGCGCGGTTATTTCCTTTTCGCCATTTTCCCTTCTCCTTGCGTTTCCATCAGCCAAGGCGCGTTGGAGGAATTCACTCACGTACTGGTAGTTCGTGTAAAGGGTTGATCCAATGACAAGGACGTTGGTTCCTGGAATCGGTTTTGACATGACTCCAACCTGCTCGTCCATGAACGTCACAGGCGAGTCAATTGGAAACTTCTCGGCCAGATATTCCTTCTGCTTCCTTATCGTCCATCCCAAATCGTTGTATGCAGGATCGTGGTTGCCAACAATGAACATCCCATTGTGGATATTTGACTGAATCCATTTTGCAGTTCCCTTCACGTTGCCGGACACGTCTCCCGGAATCAAGGTGAAGGTGTCCTTGTCCCTCAGCGTGAAGGGAAAACTCTGGTTTACGTCAATGTGTATGTCCGAAAAAACTCTGATCTTCATTGTCAAAAATCCTCTATCCAATTATACAACAAAAACTATAGGATGTAAACATTGCACTTGGCTGTTGAATGGCAAAAAAAAATGAAAGAGCCTGTTTACCACGTATGATGGATGTGGTATACTGTTGTTGTGTTTCAAGGGATAGGAAGATGCCCATGAGTTCTTCCAAGACAAAGAAAGAAGACAAAATGACCAAGAGAGAAATCGTGAAGATGGCGAAGTCCGCAAAGGACGGCATTGTTGAGTTCGTGGCCGAGACCACGCCTGCCCTCAACAAGTATGCGCGTGGCAAGCGCACGAAGGATGGCAAGCGAGTTGCGTGTCCGTTCACTGGCGTGACGAAGCGCACGAAGTTCAAGCTGGATCTCAACGCCACCTATGAACCCAAGCCGGTTGAAAATGGCAAGGTTCCTGTGGTTCGCGCAGCATGGACGAAGCCCACCGAGTTCAAGTTCCTCAAGGAGAGCGCGAACAAGAAGGGCAAGTTCTACCTCTTTGGCAAGGTGGTGTCCGCCAAGTCAGAGTGGTTCGTGGATGGCAAGAAGATCAACCGCGCCAAGCTCGCCAACTACCTTCCCAAGAAGGGCGAGCGCGAGGGTTGGATCAGCGTGGGCATCTCCAACATTGAGGCGTAATTGCCAAAAATAGACGATATTGTTCATCTTTTGTTCCTTGTTCCCCACTTCCGAGTGGGGAATTTTTGTTGTACAACCCCCTTGCGTTCTGAACCAAATTGTGGTATACTGTAGGTGTTGTCAGGGAGAAGAAGGATGCCCAAGAGTTCCTTCAAGGAGAGAGAATGGACATGGCTGAGAAGAATAAGAAGGACATTGAGGAAATCAAGGTCACCGTTGGCAAGGGTCTGGAATATTCCCGGTGGAAGTTGCTTGAAAAGTCTCCCTTCATTGGGGAGATGCTTCTGCGTTTCAGCATCATTCCAACCTATGACTGCCGTATGGACACGGCGGCGACGGATGGCACGAAAATCTTCTTTGACTGCGAGTTCTACTCCAAGCTGACAGAGGGTCAGCGCGAGTTTGTCCTTGCTCATGAGGTCTGGCACAACATCTTCATGCACTTCATGCGGAGGCAGGCGCGTGACATGCAGATTTGGAACGTTGCCACGGACATGGAAATCAACCACATGCTCCAGAACGAGGGAATGGAAGTTCTGAAGGATGGTTGCTTCCCTGACCCCATCGTTGCTGGCAAGAACGCCGAGGACATCTACGCCTATCTCATGCAGCAACAGCAGAAGCAGCAGAAAAACCAGAAGAAGGGCAATGGTCAGAGTCAGGGTGGAAAGGGCAATGGCTCGTCCTCTTCCTCGTCCTCCAGCTCCAATGGCGAAGGAGGCGATGAAGATGGTCAGGGTTCCGAGAATGGCGAACAGGGTGGCAACACCGGCAACGACAAGTCTGCTGGCAAGGGCAACCAGTTCGACAAGCACATCTACGAGGGAGATAGCGCCGGCCAGGGTAAGGAGAAGGACGGCAAGTGGGGCAAGAAGGGATTTGACCAGGACTTCAACCCCTCAATGAAGGACGGCAAGGAGACCGAGGACAAGATCAAGGAAATGGTCTGCTCGGTTGCCCAGAGCATTGAGCGCAAGCAGGGACATCTTCCCGCCGGAATTGACCAGATGGTGAAGGAAATGCTCAAGCCCGAGATCAATTGGAAGGAGGCGTTGAGCCAATTCGTGACTCGGTGCTTTGGTGGCGAACACAACTGGAAGCGTTGTTCCCGTCATGCCCTTGCGCGTGGGATGTATCTCCCTGGACGCACGGACGAGAAGATCAAGGCCGCGCTTATCCTTGACACATCAGGATCGTATCTGTCTGACCTTCCCAAGTTCCTCGCCGAGTTCAAGTCTCTGGTTGAGTCCTTTGGCAAGTATGAAATCACCATGATTCAGTGCGATGCCGAGGTGCAGGACGTGACCAACTACGATGCAGACTCCCCGATGGACTTCACCAACTTCGAGTCCAAGGGTGGCGGTGGCTCCGACTTCCGCCCCGCGTTCAAGAAGCTGCGCGAACTTGGGGACGAATTTAACTGCGTGATAGTTTTCACTGATGGATACATTTCCATGCCCACCTATCCTCCACCCTACCCCACGCTGTTTGTACTGACGCCTGACGCGCCAACCGACTTCGTGGATTGGGGCGAGAAGATGGTGTACAAGCCCGACTACCGCGACATCTGAGGAATGGGGAGAGCATCATGAAGAAACTGTGGTTGAAAAAGAGGAACGCCAAGATTGACTGCGCAGACGATGCCGTGACAGTCATTGACGAGAACGCTCCATTGGCAATCCATGCCATTGGAAAACTCGACACCTACATATTTGGACGTTTTGAGTTTTTCGAGAACTTCGAGAAACAAGAAGATGACAGACCTTGAATTGACAGAATATATTGGGGATGTGTGCAACTCATGCAGAAAGCACGGCATCGTCCAACCCTATTTTGATTTCGTCCAAATGAAGGTTGGAGACCCACTTTCAAGAGATTTCATCATGAGGGAATTGGCAAATGGCAAGGGCGTAAGGATATGGGACAAAGACGAGTTCCACGAAAAAATGTTTGATTTCTCCTTCAGCAAATACATAGCGCACATTGAAGTTGTCATGGGTCATATTACTCGGTCAGTGAACATTATCGTATGCCTCATTGAAACTCCAGACTATTCCACCAACATCACCCCAACCTTGATTGAGGCATTCAGCAAGTTATTCGATATTTGAAGAGTGAGAGATACAAGCAGAAAGGAACAATGAAAATGACAGTACTGGAACAGAGACTCATGGAATCCATTCCACATTATTTCGCCGAGATTGCGAAGCAACTCAAGATTGCGAACAAGTTGAAGGCTCTGGAATTGAAGGGTCGCCAGGACTTGAGCATCACCCCAGAAATGGTTGATGATGTTATTGATTCATGATATAGACATTGCCATAGGCGAGGCAAAACGATGGGGGATGATCAAGTGGAAAGTGGAACTTGACATATGCGTTTACAACACACGGGCGTCAGACCCGGGTGCGAAAATCAGACCATACCATTTAATGGTTGCGAACAACCTTAACGATGCCATGCAGATTCTCTTCGACCTCTCAAATCGGGGATACGAGATTTTCCATACTTGTGGAAACAGTGGCATAGTTTCCATTCTCGTCCAGCCATCCGTTGACCATTCCACGAACATAGACATTGAAGTTCTTGAAAGGATTTCAGCTTTGTTCAAATGATGGTAAATAGTTTCATGGCAATCATATAGGACAGAGAAGCAAATGGTCTAAGAATTGGAAGCATGCAGAACGTATATGCTGAATCCATTGTGCAGGAAAATTACATACGCGACCAAATAAGGGCGTATGGAACCGACATCCGCTATTTCAAGTTGAAGACCCCGTATCCAGAAGTGTTCAAGCCAATACTGGATTCAAACAATCTTGCGATACATGCCTATGGCGAGGGATATGTACAGGAATGGGAGGATCCTGTGCGGATGATTGCCTATCTCAAATGGGACAACGATTCCATAATACTGAATGCCTATGGCGTATAGCCAGATTCAAACATGACCATGTGGCTGAACCAGACTGACTTCGCCATAGCCCTTGCCAAGAAACTGTCATAGTGGCGCGAATACAAGGTTGTTGGGCATTCAGAGTTCATACTGGACTTTGACAATGACGCCGACTTGATTGAAAACCAGAACAACATAGTCATTGACTTCAAGACAGACCTGTTCGATGGGACGTTGAAAGCCCTTGTTGATGATAGGACTTTGAACATGCTGCTTCTTCCAGAAAACTGCCAGGAGATTGCATCACCCCTGCCAATAACGATACCATGTCAGGTGATTGACCATGGAAGATTGAAGATTGACACCGGACGCATTAACCCACTGCTCTACAAGGGAGACCACTACGATCCATTCGAGGACGATATGGTTGAGGCGCATCTTCACCTTGAAGTCACGTCAGTCCAGGTTGACAGACATGGATGCATAAGGATAATGGGTGGAATCCGAGGTGGCGTAATCTACCACGACACAACCGTGATAGGGAAATACCTTGACAAGATTCGTCCAGAGGTAGGGGACTTGATTGACGTTCCTGTTCCAGGAAAGGATGGAACAGAGGAAATCTACAACCAGAAATACGAGATTGTCCACATTGAGGAGACAATCACGAACGAGTCCTACATGAACCCATTTCTGAGGAAATACCTCTACCAGTGCAATCTGAGGGCGTACATAGCAAGTGGACAGACTGAGCCAGAAGAACAGAAATCAAAAACGGAAAAGCAGGACAAACTGGACTTGATAAACCAGGCTGCCGAAAATGCTGCCAAGAAGATTGGACTGTACGAGGACTTCGAGGATGACGTATATGGTGGCTATCACAAGATAAACAATCGTGGAAATCCATCTGTATAGCGAGATGCCAAAAACTCCACCATCAACAACTTTGACAAGCCAGATGACAAGGCAAAGGCAAAACTTCCACGAAAATCCACAACTCCACTGTTCATATTCAAGGACATGAAGATGGTTCTGTCTTTGGTTTCGGATCCAAGGAACAACGCATCATCGTTGAAATTGTCTCCATTGAAGAAGTCAACGAAGATAGGGAAGGACGTACAGTTCATTGAATATCTCAGAGCAGACGATGACAACCTTGTTCTGACGGATGGAACAAGGTCGTATCTTCTGGCAAGCAGATACAACAAGATTCCTGAATTCGATGACGAAACATACTGCCTCAAGCCAATCAGGTTGAAGCACGAAGTATACGCACAACACAATGGATGGGCTGATCAACCGTTCCACCAAGTCGACGCGGCAACTCCACCCGAGGCAATTCCTGAAAAGAAACTGCCAGACGATCCAGACAACATGGAAAGGGAACTGAACATGAACCTTCAGGACTTGATTGGCAAGAACACCACCGAGCCTTGGGTCTCTGCGTCAGAGAACAGATTGACGTTCCCTTGGAGCAACACCTACCTTTATTGCGACTACGAGAGGGTGGAAGGAACTGAGGAGGTTCCGGACATGGAAGTGTGGACGTGCTATGTTGTTCTCGATGGCGACCCAGAGAAGACGCCACTGCCAATTTGCTCATTTATTAGGAAGTGACATATTATGGACATAGTTGAAGTTTCAGACAATCCAAGACTGGACGAAAGGTTGTTTCAAGAATACTCGAAGCACTTTCCAAAGATTGAATTGAATACCTTGGATTCCATACGTTCATATCGAAAGTTCAAGCACCTTGGTGCTGTATACCATAGCATTGGCTTGTTCGACAACAACGGCAATTGTTGTGGTGGATGCTACTATTGGGATTTCTTTGACATCCAATTGTCTATTGTGGAATTCATATTCGTGGCTCAAGACTACAGGGGACAAGGACTTTCAGACTCCCTTCTGAAGCATGTCGCGTTCCCAATGGTAATAGAAGTGGACGATGGTGGAAGTGCAGAACCATATTGGAAACGACATGGATTTCGGAAGATTGACTACGACTACGTTCAACCGCCAATAGTCGAGGGAAACGAGGACTTTTCCGGATTGAACCTTTGGACTAATTCACCAAAGGAAATAGACGTAGACGACGTTCTGAAGAACCACTACTGGAAATATGCGTTCGTCTAATTGATTAAGCCTTGCGCTTAAGATGCTCTATGGCGTCCCCAAGGCGTTCAACGAATTCTTGACTCTGACCCTTGTCAATGACGTTGTTCAAGTCATTGTAGACGTCAGTGACGTTCTGCTTGTCTGACCCATTCAACTGGCAAGTCATTAGGTTTCCATTCGCGTCAAAGGACTGGCACTGGGGGTCGTTATGCAAAACAGAATGGCTCAACACCCCTCCAGCATCGTGTCCGAGTACGCCATACATGTCTCCACAGCCAATGTATTCCAAGTAGTCCTTGATTTCCTCCAGAAGAACAACTATATCTGAAACTTTCATGTTTTTATTTACATTAAATCTTTATCTTTCTTCTGTTTCTTTGCCAGAAGTTCCTCAACTTTTGGAAATCCCTTGTAGAAGATGTACTCGTCTGGGAATTTTGTCATTGGATTCATTTTATAGTACAGAACATATCCAGTGTTTCTGTTATGAGTAATGTCGTAATTATGCTGGATAAACAGATTCCTTCTTGTCCCATAGAACTGACCAAGTGGAATTATATCGTTGTCGGTCTTGTACAGAGGACCATCGCCCTCTGGGAATTTCTTCAACAACTCAAGGTACTTGTCATAATAGTCCCTGAACAAAATGAAGGAATGACCTCCATATGTCCGAATTCCCTTGAGGAAGTCTCCCTGCAATCCAAGTGAACCATGGCAGAATATGCTTCCCAGAACCAGAACAGCACAATCGTCTGGAATCTCGGAAAGGTACTTCTCCAATTCGTCCTTTATTCCAGTTACTGGATACGCATCGTCCTCGAAAATGCAGACATACGGCCAGCCAAGTTTCTTCGCCTTTTCAATAGCAGCCGCATGGGAAAGGGAACAGTTGTACTGTGGGGAGTTGTACCAGATGGTTACGCCTTGGAACTTCTTGGGGCATGGCTTTCCCATTCCATGCGCCTTGAATATCTTCTTGAAGAGGGAATGGCGTTCCTTGTCTATTGTTATGACGAAAGAATGTTTCAATATGTCTTTTACTGTCAGTTCCATAATCAATGCTTCTTGTCCTGTGGGAATATCATTGTGTTCAAAATCTCCCTTATCAACCAAAGTCCCTTGTAAAGATGATCTCTGCTGCCTTTTTGCCTTTCTTGGTTGTCCCTTTCCACGGTCGTTGACAATTGCTTCATCAACGTCTGCAAGTCGTTGTATGTCAGATGTTGTTCGTTGGCGAACAGAAGACAATCGTATCTGAAAAGGAACAAGCACTCAACTTGAAGTATGAATCCATATATGCTTTGCATTGTCCCATAGAACAGGCTGTAGAAAAGGGAGGATTGGGATATGCCATAGTTGGTGTCCATGTGGCACTGTGGACATATCTCGGTATGGAAGCAATTCTCAAGCCGATTGATGAAGTATCCCGTTATCTTCGAGAACACTCCATCCGTCTCATCGAACATCACAAGCGAAGGGAGGGAATTCACGCAATCCAACCTCTCCACGAACTCGTCAATCTGAGTCAGGTCTATTTCAGCTTGCTCGTTTCCTTGCACCAGATCCAGAACCTTTATCCTCTTTATGAACGCAAGGACAAAGTTTATCCCAAATTGCGTGTTTTCCATCTCCTCTGTGACCTCTCCCAATTGGGTATAGAACCAATTGTACAGAGAAGACATTTCCCTTGTTGTCGGCCAGCCAATATCGAACACGTATCTCTTTCCCTTGTATGGCAACTCCACAGTCTGCGTTCCAACATATGCATCGTTCTGCATCCTTGACAAGTAGTCCGACATGTCGTATCGGTAGTTGATTTCAACGTTGCAGTGTGGACACTTGAACGTCACGGCGTCTCTGTAGAACGAAACTTGGAAGAAAACCATGAGGCAGAACAACTTATCGAACTCGGTGAACTTCCACACGTCAACGCCGTCAGTCAATATCATGGATTGAAGATATTCCACGGTGGCATCGTAAATCACGTTCATCTGCCTCCTTTGGATGTTGTCTATCACAATCTTGGACATCGACTTCAATTCAGTCACCGTGGTTTCCCTCAGAACTATGACTTGACCTGTGCTTGGAACCACAACAGGTATTCTGTTCGTTGGAAATCCCTTGCTGAACATGTTCTCTTGTGGAATGCAGTCCATGTTTCAATTATACAAGAAAGTTGGTTGGAGAAAGAAAACAATCTTACCAACCAACCCTCCCATTTGCATTTTTCCTTGAGAATCAACCACCAAGGAAGTCAGCAAGGGACGCTACCGCGCCATCCTGCTCCGCGCCACAGAAAGGACAATCCTTGTACTTGAACACGGCCTGCATTGGCTCGATATAGTGCTTGATTATCTTGCTTATGACTCCAACATTCTCGTCGAACAGAACGCTCTGTGGAATGCTGTCGATTATCTGGCATCTTTCCCCATATGTCATTTCCTCAAGGTTTGCCGTCAACTTGTCGTCTGGATCGGAATTCTCAACCAACGTCACCGACTTCAAGAACATCAACATGTACTCAATCTGGGACATGTTGTCTATGCTCTCCTTGATTGCCTTTGACTGGTTGTCGTACTTCTTGTAGTAGTTCTTGAAGAAATCCTCCACAAGACCACACTTTGACCAACCTGCATTGAACACGAACGTTCTGTTCCCATTCTCAATCTTGAACTCTTGCTCTGGCTTGAACGTCTTGGTGAAGTTTCTGAGCATCTTCGCCGTGTCGAGCTTGTACGTTGTCTCCTTGCCACACTGCGAGCAGGTATACTTGATTTCAGGATTGATTTTGTTCATCTGCTGGAGGTTCAACGTGACTTGTATCCTCTCGAACTCGGTCAATTCCCTTATGTCGAAATCCTTGTCCGCCGCCAGTTCGTTGATTAGCGAAACCATGGTGCAGTACATGATGTCTGGACGCGAATTGCTCTGAAGGGCAACCTTTGACATCTCCTTCTGCTCTCTGGTAGAGATTTCCTTGAATTCAACCGTCTTTCCAAGTCCAGGCAGTTCGATTGGAGTTGTGGAACTTGACAACTTCTGTCTGAACGCGCTCACGATGTTGGATGCGTTGGTTGGTTTCTTCTCCGGCTTCTTCACGGGAAGAACCTTGAGTTCAGGTGTCTGCTCGGATACCTGAGCATTTCCTATTTCCTTGTCTATCTCCTTGTCAAGGATGTCTTGCGTTTCGTCCTTGTAGTGGCTGATTGGTGGTGTAGTTGGCATTTTACTTTACCTCGTTTTCCTTTGTCTTAGATCTCTTGCTTTTCCCCTTGCCTTTCTTCTTCGTGGGGGATTTCTTTGGCTCCTCAACTGGTTTTCCATCCTGCCCTGGCACCTCGGCTATTGGCTGGTTGTTCTGCAGGTTGGACATGAACGATTGGAGGCTTCTCATGTGCTCGCGCTTCGCCTTTGCGTTCGCCCTGTTGATGATGTCAACCTTCTTCTTGAACCTCTCAACAACTTCGTTTGCGCTGAGCCACATGTCCTTTCCATCAAGCACAGCCTCAATCTCCTTCTTGGTCAAGAAGTCCTTGTAGATTTCATGGAAGAGGTTGGAGAGCCAGGGATTGTAGAATTCCTCCTCCTTCTTGATGTCCGATTGCTTCCCAAACGCGCATCCAGACGAGGTGTGAATCATCATGTATCCATGTGGATAGCAGATGAGACCGTCGCAAGCAAGCGCAATTATGGTGGCAGCGGAACAGCAGGAGGATTCAATCTGGCACACAACTTGGGCCGAGCAAGTCTTAATCTGCGTCACAATCTGGACTGCGGTGAAAAGGTTTCCTCCCCAGCAGTTGATGTGGATGACAACCAGATCGTCCTCCGAAGCGGTCTGAAGCACGTCAAACCACTTCAAGTACGCCTTGTTGTCGTCTATGTCGTCTATTAGCCACAGATGGAATATGTTCTTCACCTGCTTGGAGTATGAAATCAGATTTTCCTTATCGAAGCTTGAATCTTCGAGAAGACCAGATAAGTTTCCGCTCATGGTTTTCATATTGTGTTTTGTTGTTATTGTATCCATTGTCAACAATTATACAGAACTGGCAAGAAAAATGAAATATCCTGGATTCAGTTTTCAATAAGCAACCACCCCCTATATCTGGTAAATATAATGTGTACACAAGCAATGCACAACACACATATATCTGCTAGAGGTAAGTCAACTTGAGAAACAGAAACCGAAGGGCGTACAGGAACAAGTCAGACTTGAATCCTGATTCTGGCGCAAAGCCAAAGAAGATGAAGAAGCGGGAGTTGGAGAACAAGAAGGAGAAGTTCAGAAAGTCAAGGGAATGGAAGGAATTCCGCTCCAAGATGGCAATTCTGTTCAACCATAGGGATTATATTACGGGAAAACGCCTCGTAAAGGGCTTCAACGTCCACCATCTGAAAACCGAATTGACCGAGGAATCCTATTGCGACATATCCAACGAAGAAGAGTTCATGCCCCTGAATTCCTGGTGTCACAAGATGCTCCATTACATCTTCCCATATTATGTCAAAGATCCCACAGTAATAGACAGACTTGTGGAAGTTCTTGACAAAATGAAGTAGTTGTCCAATGGGACGCCGCCATTTGACGAAACGTTGATTGATAATGAGGAAATCGAGGCCGAGAATGAAGACGAGGAAATGGATGTCAATACCCCTTCGCCTGAAGTTCCATGACCATGGCATCAAGTTCCTGTTCCGAGTATTGATATCCATTCATCATATCTGATGCAAGATCTCCAAACTGGTCATATTGGACATCGTACATGACTGGTTCTGGAAGTTCCGCGTTTCTGTCCGAGACGAACAGCCCCTCCTTGAAGTGGTTTCTGTAGAGGGGATTGAACCTGTATCTGGGATCTTGGTTTCTGGTCAACATGTTTTGGTTCTCAATCATCATCATCCAAATGGGTTCTCGTCTCCTCCACCACCCATGTCATCTTCTCCTCCTCCACCCATGTCGTCCCCACCACCTTCGTCTCCTCCACCTTCATCGTCACCTTCACCTTCTCCTCCTTCTTCTCCACCTTCCCCACCATTCTCCTCGTCTGCAGTGGTCACGTTGATCTTGTTAGTGTTGAAAATGCTGTGTGCGAGGATTTCCTCAAGGTTGGACATGCTCATGGTCTTCAACTTCGTAATCTGGGTAGCGTCAATCTCGCCGGCCATGTACTTTTCGCCAATGCCCTCAACCATCGCAGCCATGATGCCATCGAACAGACGAAGCTGGTTCATTTCGTTGATCTCGGAATCTGTCATGCCAAGGATGTGCTTCTGCGCCCATGTCTTTGACATCTCGTCCCTGTCCGCGTACTTTGCGTACAACTCCATCTTCTGGGAGATTTCCTGGTTCGAGATGAACTTGGAGTAGACATATGGTGGAGTGAACTCAACGTAGAAGTCGCTTTCCTTGAGGTTTGCCTTTGTCCAGATTCCACGCAGCTTCAGATGGACGATGAAGGAGTCCTGCAAAGCCTTTGCGAACTTCATCTGGATGTTCAATTCCAACTTGGAGAACGAAAACTCCTCCTGCGTGATTTCAGTTGAAGCACGGTAGGAATTGGACTCAAGGTTGTCCCATCTTGTGTAAGGAACGCCAAACTGCTTAATCATTCTCTTCAGGAAGAACTTGAGGTCTTCAATCTGGTCGTATTGCGCAGTTGATTCAACTGTGGTAACTGTTGTTCCATCGTTCGCGTTGGATTTCGGGAAGACCCAAGAATCCAGCATTGAACTTGGATTGTACGTCTTGCCAATCATGGAGTTGTTGGACTGACGATCAATCTTCGCAACCTTCTTCTCCGAGAGCTTGTTGGCGAATTTCCTCACGTACTCATGCGCAACCTTGTCGGCCATTCCACCAGTGGCTATGTTGAACAGCAACCTCTGTGGAGCGCGTGTGACGCGGAGAATCACGGCGGCATCCTGAAGAAGAACCAACTGATAGTACGCCTGCTTCACGCCCTCAATGATGGAATATGTCACTCTCCCATTTGGTGACTTCTTGTCATGCGAGAAGTATGTGATCTGCGGGAACAGCAAAGGCACAACGTTCTGCGCGGAACTGAAGTCCAATCCACGGTAGCCATTCGTGTAGATGGTGTTGAAGATTGCGGAGTTCTGCGAATAGTACGCTGACAAGGTGTATTGCAGTTCCTGTGCGTACTTGTCAAGGTCAAAGTAGATTCCACAGTTTTCACCGGTTGCCTGGTTGATGAGGATGTCGTAGAAGTCGTTCCGCAACCTCTTCACGCCAATTATGCCCAAGGTTGGAATCTCGTGGTTGATGATGTTTTCCCAGGCAACCTCTCCCTCAATGACATAGGTTCTGATGATGTCCACGATGTTGTTTCGGATGTCAAACAGCTTGATGAAGTTCTCAAATTCCTTCTGAATCAAGTCCTGTGTCTATTGGTTCAGCTTCTCTGAAATGTTCTTGTCAAAGTTGAGACGGATGAACTCTCCCGTGGATGATACCGTGAGAAAGTCGGATGCGATTTCGTTGATGCACCAGTTGCATTCTGGGAACTCGGAAATCGCCCTGTATTGCCAAAGTCTCTGGCACTTGTCCGTTATGAGGGGGATGTAGTTGTTATCGAACTGGTCAGAGACATATCCAAAGAACGCGGTTGAGATTCCAGGATTCTGGAGAGATACAATTCCCTGCTTGTCAATTATCTTCTCAATCTTGCTGGTGTAGGATTTGAACGTCTCGAAGTTCCGGTTCTGCGCCAAAATCTGAATCCTGTCGTCTTTTTCAGGTCCAGCCTGTCCAGCGCCCTACGTGTTCAACTTGTTCATCCTGTCAACGGGTGAAGTTGATGCAGTCAATACGCTATGGTTTGTGTTAAGTGCCATGATAGTTCAATTATACTTCTTGTTGAAGTATTTACCATAAAAAGAAAAAGAGCCGTGGTTAAATAGGAATCAAAACCCACGGCTCCTTGAAGTTTTGCCTGTTCTGGAAAGTCATCAACCCATCCATGAACCAAGAACCTGGACATTCGCGTACTTGTTGAAGTCGGAATCCCAGCCATTGAGGGCGTAGATTGAGCCAATGTCCTGACCATCGCCACCCTGGTTCATTTCAATGCAGAAGATTCTATCCCCATCCTCAATCCGCTTCTTCAACGCATCAAGGTCAGATGCCCAGTTGGGGAGACGCACGTTCTTTCCTTCGGCAATCAAGTCCTGAGTGTTCAAGATTGTGTTCATGGTGATTTCGCA